>Ga0164311_10000226_pt1 | contig 23031 bp, 45 predicted proteins | sample GuaBasSedimGuay2_FD_121796 | JGI IMG/M metagenome (GOLD analysis project Ga0164311, IMG submission 121796) | Subseafloor sediment microbial communities from Guaymas Basin, Gulf of California, Mexico - Guay2, Core 4569-9, 9-12 cm | ecosystem: Environmental > Aquatic > Marine > Hydrothermal vents... | reverse complement strand
TTATTTGGTTCTTTAGAGCTATATAGATTATTATTATTTATATTATTTATATTATTACTAAAAGAATTATTTAAAGAAGATTTTATATCTGTAGTATTCTTTGTAGTAGTTTCTGTAGTATTTTCTGTATTTGTCTTAACTTCAGGAGAAGGAGGTGGTAACTTTGAAGTAGGGGGGTGGTTACTTTGAAGTAAAGAGGTATTTACTTCGGAGTTAGGAGGTAATGATTTTGAAGTAGGAAGGTAGTTATTTTGAGGTAAAGAGGAGGTTTTTTTAGATTTGCGTTGGTCGTATGTAATTTTAAGGACATTGTCAATAATTGGTTCTATAAACATGACATTTGAAAGTTTTAAACCTTCGTTAGTTTCTATTGTTTTAAATTCTCTTTTAACAAGTTTTAATCTTATCAAATCATCAAAAGCTCTTTTAACCTGTATTTTTGTGAAACCAAATAAATCCACGTAAGACTGGTAATTCTTTTGTAATTTATTAGCTTTAAACTTTTGTCTATAACCAATTGGTTCGCCTGTTTCTGGATTTCTTTCTTCAACTGGCCTATACCAAAAAACAATGTCCGCCAATAATGTTATAGCTACATGATTCACTGTTCCGTTTTGAGTTTTTATATATCTATACCAACTTAAGGGAACAGTATTACCAGGAAATTCAACGCCAATTAGTTTTTTACATTGTTCATTTATTTCATTCTCTTTCATTGCCTTCTCCTTCTATGGTAATTATTTTTAATCCTTTCTTTTTGGCTGCATTTTTTATTATTTCAGTGTCTCCATCCGAAAGTGCAAACCATTCTCCCTTTTCCATTTTGTTTTCAAAAAAATGATGAAGTTTCTCTTCTAACTTTATGACATCATTAGATTCAATTGCAAATAATAATTCGGTTTTTAATAGGGCACTATGTTGTATTTGTTTATATCTATTTGATAAATCTTTTGTTTGTCCGATTTTTATTAATCCATTTTCGGCTTTTATAAAATAGACAAATCCTTTTTTTGGTTTTTTTGTTGTATTCTCTGAGTTTGTATAAGAAGAATTGTATTGTTTAAAAAGGTCATTATTATGTTCTTTTATTTCTTCATCACTATAAAGCTCATAGAATTTCATAATTTGTTTAAACCAAGTTTCTATTTGTTTTTTGGAATAAATAAAACCACCTTGGTCTGTTGGTATGATACATTCTTCTTCATTGTTTTCATGAAGAAATATTGTGGGGGTGAGAAGTGTTTTCATTTAACTAACTCCCCAAACAAAAAAAGCCCACACAGACAAGACAAGACTTTTTGACATGATGGAGGGCCAAAAGATAATCTTGCCTGCCTGTGCGGGTCTTTATTTTCGAGATACCCTCCATCATTTGTTTATTCTTACCAGATTATTTTTAACTTGTCAATCTTTCTATTTTTTAAGAGACTTTAAAAATTTTAATTCAGCAATGGCTGCCTTTCGCATGCCTTCAAGGTTTTTGCCCATTCGTGCTATACGGAAACTTTCATAGGGCGTTTTATCACAGCTCCCATAGCCAGTTGCTTTTTTAATAGGGCAACCATTGCATTTGTAACGAGCATATACAATGCACAATGCACAATTACACACTCCCATTTCAATTTCCCAGTCATATTCTTCAAATCTAGTAATTTTATATAAATGGTTAACTACATCTCTCCACTTTTCAATGCTCAAATCAAGTGGGTCTTCTCCTGCTTCTAATCTTTTAAACATTTTTTCAAGGGTCATTTTAGTCCCCCATATTCAAAGTTGCCCACACAAGCAAACAGGCGAGAAAGGGAGGAGAAAAAGGTGAGACCTGTTTGCCCGTGCAGGCTGTAATTTAAAATAACTCTTCTAATTCTTTTGCCTTGGTATCAATGGTTAAATAAACTTCCGTTGCTGTTTCTTCATTAGGAATATCATAAATACTATTGTATCCCTTTTCTTTCAAAACCTCATTCACCAACTCACGGTCATAATTTGACAATTGCTCTTCCAATTCTACAAGCCATTGTGCAGGCTGAGCTTTCTTTTCTGGTTTAGCTTTTTTAGGTTTTGGAGCAGGAGTAGCAGGCTTATTCTTTGCTTCCCATTCTTTAAACTTTTCCACAAACCTATCCATTTTCTTAACGGCCTTTTCTTTTACATAATCCACTGAACAATTAACACCCTTTGCGACTGTTTCAATATATTCTTCTACTCTTTCTTTATTTAAATCCATTTCAGTAATTATATCTTCAAAGCTTAATTCTCGTTGAGGTTCCGGAGCTTGGTCTTCAATTTGTTTTGATTTTTCTTCTTTCTCTTTTTTTTCAGCATCTGCATTCTCTACATCAATCACTTTGCCTTGAAAAGTTACTTCCTTTTCAGGTTCTTCTTCAATATTGGGCAGTCCAAAATCCTCTTCTTCTTCAGAAATAGCTAATTCTAATTCAGGCGTCTTTGGTTTCATTTTAAGCATTTTCAATATAGCACTTTTTCGCATCATGCTTTCAGGCCATAGATGCCAAGGGCTGTCTTTACGACCTGATTGTTCAGCTTTTTGATAAGATAAAGACATCTTTCTCCGCTTTTCAATTTCTTCCATTCTAATAATATCAAAGCTTTCTCTATCATCCTTTCTCCATACCGCATAAGCTAAATAAGGTTTACCTGGATTTTTGGGTGCAGGTTTATGATGCACATAAGCATTGGTGCCTAATTGATAATCAAACTTATCATTTTCATATACCACATGGGCTTCCACTTCAGCACCTGTAACTCTGTAAATTAGCTCAATCAAGCCTTGGTAACCAATTTGAGCATTACATTCTATTGGATGGCCTTGTTTTCTGTTATTCCGTCTAGGTATTAGGTAAACATTATCTCCACCTGGTAGTAATCCCCATTCCGCACATTTCAATAGTGCATTCAATAAACTTTCAGGAGTGCATTGCTGTAGCTGTGGGTTTTTAAAAAGAGCATTCCAGAAAGCGGCAATTAAGACATCCTTTTTTATCCACTTAGGTAATACTTTTAACTTTTCATTTGTTTCAGGAGAAACTAATTTTGCCTTGATTACTTCCAATTGATTTTTTTTCATTGCTTACCCTCCTTTATTTATTTATTTTATATCCTCCTTGTAGCAATTTCTACTTCTTGGTATATTTCAATCCCTGGTATTTTCCTTACTCCTGCCCTGATAGCCGCATTAACTTTTTTATCATCCACCTTTTCAATTTTAAATTCATCTGGCACTTCTTTAATATTTATCACTCTAAAAGTCCACTGATTTCTTTCAAATACAGTGCCATTCTTCGTGGTTACCTTTAGCCTTTCTTTAGGCATAGCAATTTCAGGTAGTTTAACAGGTTCAATGCCCTTTTCTTTGGCTTCTTTATTCAATTGCTCTTGTAGCCGTTTCCTTTCCTCTTCAGCCTTCTTTTCCATTTCCCGCCTTTCTAATTCAAGGCGAATTTTATAATCTTTTATTTTTGCTTTTAAATCCCGTTCCAGTTTTAATAATGGATTAAGAAATTCTTTAGCCCTAGCATTAACTTTTCTTACAAATTGGTTAGGAATAGCCACTCTCTTTTTCCGTTCCTCGTCCAATTTCTTTTCACACTTCTTAATCATTACCAGCATTTCACTAGCTTTCTCGCATGTCTCATCATTTACAACTTCAAGAGCCTTTACTTCTTCTCCTAATTCATCAAACCGTTTTTTCAAGGCCAAAAAAGCGTTTTGTGCTTCTATTAAAGCTAAATTGGCTTTGAACTCTGTAAATACTCCATTACTTTTCTGCATTTAAATACCTCCATCCATTTAAAAAATTTAAAAAAGCCTGAAAGCCTTTATTCAGGTCATCAATAAAAATAGTATCAACAATAGCAGGCTTCCCATCTTTTTTTAGACGCACCGCTGCCACTTTATCAGGCTTCAATTCTTCAGGCAGAGCATAGTAGTAAGCTCCCAACTGCATTATCCACGCCTTGTTAGCTACTTCAGAAGTCTTTAAGTCCCACAGCCACCTTTCACCCTTCCATTCAACCACCATATCAGGATGTCCTTTATAAATAAATTGCTCATGTTTCACTTCAAACTCAGCCTTAATTAATTTTACAGGTAGCAGGCTTCTGAAGGATTGGACATATCCTTCCAGTTCGCCATATTCAGGCACAAATAGATTTTCAAGCTCAGCTACACAATATTTATGAATTAGTTTGCCTCGTTCGCAGGCTAATTCTAGCGTGTTATTTGAGACAGGAAATTCCAGAAAGGGTGAGATTACTTCTGTGACCCGTGGATATCGCATAATTACTCCATAAAACTATGGTAACAAATAATACACCCAGTAATCCGCCTGTTTGAAACGAGGAAAGCCCCACAACTAGGACAGGTATCCCACTCAAACAGGTTATATTTCTGTTGCACTTTTTCCAGATGCCCTTGCTCCCACAACTCTACCACTTCAGAAGCCTCTTTTTCAGTAAAACCCTCAAAATGATAAGCCATTCTCCTTGCCACAATTCGTTTCTCATTCATTTTGGCCTCCCTCCTATATAAAAACTTTCAATCTAATTCCGTCCTTTTTATATTTTGAATATTTGAAATCTCTGCACCAAATTATCCCAGATTCCATAATTCCAATGAAGTCTTCAATATCATTCTCATTTTTGAGAAAAACAAAAATAGGAATTTGAGAATGAAAAACTGGGATAATTAAAGGTTCTTCCATACATTTAGGATAATAATGACAAAATACGCCTTCTTCATTAATTGTAATTGTTTTTAATTCATCCATCTTTCTCCTCCCTTTTTCTTTTTATTATAAAACAGTTAAATTATTTTGTCAAGAGGTAATTTAATTTCCAAACCCTTAAACTATCTTGCACCTTGTATGCTGTTAAGTTATAATCAGCTTTTAAGTGTTCTACTATGTGCTTCTTATGGAGGGATAGAAAACCATGCCAAAACGGCTTGTATATCGCATTAAAACAGAAAAAAATGAAACTGTAACCCTGTATCCGCCAAAACTTCATTCTTTTGAACAGATTTTGAATTACATTGCATCCATTTGCAAACAAATAGAAAAAGGCTTTATTTCTGAAACTCAAGCAACAACAATTAAGGAATTGATTAGTGTTGCGATAGAGGCCGTGCGTAAAAAACAAGAGTTTGAGAAGTATGATGAGGTAGTAAGGTTCAGAGAGAAAGATGAAGAGGAAGACGAGGAAGAATAAATTTGTGTTGGCACTATTTAACATTATTTATCTTCCCTCCATATTACCCATACATTCGTTTTAACTGTATAAAGAATAGTTATCCGCTTTATTTTAGCCTGTTTGCATCGCTGCTTAACAAAGTATTGTGCTATTCTTATTGCATCAATAGGAGAAAGATTTGGTTCAAGAGAAATAGAGGTCTTATAAGTGTTTCTGGTAATTTTTCTGGTAGCAACCCAATTAGCAGGCTCACTATTTGCTATTTGGTCTTGGCGCGAGTTATGAGGTAGTTCTATTTCTTGCCAGATATGGTAACCTATAGCAACCGAGGCAATCCATAAGGCAGTTAGTAAGATTATTAAGTCTTTCATTTTACAAGCTCCCTTTGTAGTCTTTTGCACTGTTTATCTGAGACAATTTCAAATTTTTTTCTAAATGCCTTATTTGCAAGTAACCGCCTCATTCCTTTTATATGCGACCTATGCCCAACACGGTTAAACCCTACCTTGGGCAGTTTCTTTTTTTGATATTTTCCTTTATACATTGCCAACCTCCTTTTCATCTAAGCAAGCTAATAAACCTTTCATTCTTTGGTCTGTTATATTGTTAACGGCTTCAAACTTAATAAATTTCTGGAATTCATTTTGATAAACAGAAATAGCAATTGGTTTTTCTTCTGAATCACTAAATTCTCAACTTGAGTAGCTATTTCTTTCAAGAGCTTTGCATTTACGATAAATGTTGCAACTGGGCTTTCTTTAGGATATATCTCATCTGTCTTGGGATATTTTATATCTCTATCCTTTACAGACATTGTGAAGGTATTAACCAAATCCGTTGTTATCAAGGTTGTTTTATCTTTCTTTTGCGACACCATAACATTTTCAAGAATAGGAAGTCCTTTTGTTTTAGGAATTAGTTTCTGAATTTTTGCTATTTCATTCTTAGTAAGATAGAAATCCCTGTCTTGTTTGTATTCATGTTCAGTTTCAGGAAACTCTTCATAAGGTAAGTCTGGTCTTGTTACTTCTATTAATAATCTTCTATTAGTAGCAATCGTTTTGTCCTTGGTTACTTTGATAATATGTTGGACATTTAATGTAAAATCGTCTTCTTTCTCTAATAAATTTGCTATTTGAAGATTGTATTTATTTAGCATTTCCATACCTCCTTTCTCTTTATTACAAATAAAATTCCTTTCCCAAGACATACTGTAATGCCTCTGCAATGTGCATTGCTTTAATTTTGTCTTCTTTATCCATTTCACTGATAGTTTTAGCAACTTTTAAAGTTGCCTCCAATTCAGAAGGTAACATTCCTTTAGTGTTATATGCAGTCTTTAGAAAATTCAGTCCTTCCCTTTCTATATTGCTTTTATCAAACTCAAGATATTCAAAAGGAAAATCAGTTATTACAAAAGTCATATTTGTTTGAGGAAAATTAGCTTGATGTTTTTTGATTTCTTCAGGTGTGCAAGTGCATAGTCTATATGAATGTTTGAAATTACCACAAGGACAAGGTTTTTGAATATAAATCCTTATAACTTTTTGCTTCTTCGCATTAGTTTCATCTATTACTTTTCTAATGAAATTTACATCACTCGTAATAATCAATAATGAATGTCTCCCATTGAAAGCAATGTCCAAAACCCTTAAAAGATGTGGTGATTTAAATTTAATCATTTTGCCCTCCTTTAATCATTTATCCATTTTAAAATAATCCAGCCAATTAACCATATTGCTATTAAAAAGCCAAAGAATTCAATCATTTTTGCTTCCTCCTTGTTTCCTTTGCAATTTTGTTTCTTTTTCTTCGCCTTAATAATAGCTTTGTAAAGTGCCCTCTTTTTCTGCTAGAAGGCTTTTTATTGAGTAAATCACTATATTTTCCAAAAAATTCTGTTAATAATTGTTGATGTGTTTTAGTATCCATTTTATTACCCCTTTTGCAAACAATTTAGTCTAGCCGTTTTATTTAACCTCCCTATTTCAAGTTCGTCCTCTGCACTATTAACTTTCATAATTTTGTCATGGATACGTTCACAGTAACAGCGACCATTTTCATCTAACCCACTATTACAGCAAGGAGAAAAACAACCTTGGCAATCTTCACAAGCAGGATTGAGATAAGGACATTTGCCTTCTTGTATTTCTTTACATAGTTTTTCTATTTCTACCATTTCTCTTTACCTCCGTTTACTATTTCTTATAATCTAGAAACAAGTCAAAAATGAGTTGATTATGGTGGCCTGCAGGATAAGTTAAGCCCACTTGAATGGCATCCTCTAACGCTTCAAACACATCTGGGTCATCTAGGTCTTCAACTATAAATTTGCTTAGGGCAATTCTGGCCTGACGTCCTGATAATTTACCTACTAATTCAAGTAATTTTTCCTTGTGTTCTTTTGTTATGTCTGGCTTTATTTTTCCCATCTCAAACCTCCTTCCAAAATAAAAAAGCCCGATGCTCCATAAAGGAACACCGAGCCTATTAAATTAGGGTGGGTGCTATTCTTTATTCTATTGGTTCAAGTTCTTCATATTCAATCGTTTTTATTTCTTTTTTCCTATATGCTCCTTTAACACTTGAAGGCCAATCCTTTGCTTGAGCAATCCAATGGTTTGCCCAAGGAATGCCAAACTCGCCAAACTGATGCCCACATTCTTCTAACCACTCTTTAACATCTTGTTTACTAAAGTTTGATGGGACATTTTTGATGAATAGTTGAGGGATATATTGATAAGGAGTATTTACATGAATAACCCATATTACTGCCCATGTTTTTCCATTTGTTTTCATTTTTACTTCACCTCCTTTTTTTATAATATAGCTAAATTCCTTTCTTGTTCAGTCAATTGCTCTATTTTCTCCTGTATTTCATTCAATGCTTTCTTTGCTATCTCAAAATCAGCCTTTGTTGCCTTGTCTGCAATTGTCCAGTTTAATTTTTTAGTGGTATAGTCAAATTCTTTATAAACCAGTCGCTTCCAGCCAAAACCCGTATCAATACATATAGCAGGAAAATAACAATTGCCTCCATCTGTGAAGGCTAGTTTTCCTAGTATCAACCCCGTTTCATGGCAAGGTTGATTATAACAAGCCGTGCAATGGCCACAACAACCCAGAATGCGGATTTCTTCAAATGCGTCTTCCAATTGTTCGTGCAGTTCTCCTAAGACCCTAGCCCAAGTTACCCGCCTATTTTGACGAGCTTCGATTAATTTTTTGATTCTTTCTTCTAGCATTTTTACTTACCTCCTTTCTTCAATAATTTCTCCGTCACCCGCTCAGCACCGATAAGATGCCGACGCAAGGTAACTATTTCAGCCCTTAGCTTTGCAAGGCAGTCAGGGCAAATTCCATGTGTAACGCCCTCGCCTTGCTTTTCGCCCAAAACACGACCACACCAAGCACAAACGATAGTCATGATAGCCTCACCTCCTTTCTTTTTTCCAATCTGCCAAAGTGGAAATGTGTGAGCGGTCTTCCCACCCGCATTCATGACAGGTATAGCCCTCCCCCGTCACATTTTTTCACGAATACGTCCTCTTTCCCTCCATCTGCACAATACTTTTCTGCACAAACCTCACAAAAAACTCTTCCTGTCTCATCCATCAGCATTTCTCTTTTCATAGTATCACCGCCCTTCCTAATATTCGCACAGCCTTTTTTGTTGTGCATGATTAACAGAATAGGGTCCAAAACCCCAAGAGAATATATTTTTTATTAACCGCTCTACATCAACCTCAACATCTGCTTCTACTTTTTTCACTATTTTACCAAAAACAGGTATCCCGCTTAAAATGCTATTTAATTGGTGAAACAAACAGATTGACCCGTGCGGCGCAATGAACCGCACGATTGGCCGTTTTTTTGAAATCTGGATAATACGGTCTGAAACAGTTTTTAGAATAATGACTTTTTCAGTTTCTCGCACTACAGGATGACACTCAAACTGTTCATCATAAAGCAGTTCAGGAGCATCCTTGTAATTTTCAATGCCCCAAACCGTCATGGCCACGGCTTTGGCCACAACTTGGGGATTAAAAATCTTCAGTTCCCAAGTTGCTTTTTGTATTTTTTTCATTTTACCCTCCTTTCCTTCAAATAAAAAAAGGCCGAGCCAACAGGCGTAGTGCCTGTCAAACTCGGCCGTGCTTTGCTCAAAAAGAGCGGTGCGTTGCCTTAGTCTATTTTTACGCCCAACTCTTTTGCAATTCTAAAAATAACTTCAGGACTACTTTTACGGAGGACGTCTTCAATCCGCCTCCGTATCTTTTTGACTTTTTCAATTCCTCTTTTTTCTTCTTCAATCTTCCTAATGGCTTCTCTAACTTTCTCAGCAAACTCATTAGCCTTTTTCTCGGAAGAGAATTCACCAGAATACATGTAGTAATCATCAGAACGACAATCAAGAAAGTGCTCATCTGGGCAGAACCCGTAATCCCGCAACCCCAATGCCTCGTTCAATTCATGAGAAGTAAAAGGTAATTGAACCGTGCCCCACCCTTCAGGGTGTTTAGCTTCGTTAACCTTTACTTTATAGCAAGTTTCCCCACTCCTATAAGGATTACAGCTAGAACCCATAATAACTTCTACCTTAATCCCTTCAAATGTTTTTCCTTCGTTACTCCATCTCATTTCCTTCCTCCTTCCCCTTCCCTTGCCTTTATAGCCTTGGCTTGGGAAGGATTGTTTTATTCCCACCGTTATTATTACCCGCCACGGTAGGCACAGCGGGTTAAATTTACCTCAAGCCAATTTTTCTATAAAAAGATAACAATTCCCACCGCTCAATATTTCACCTGTGAGCTTGTCATAATCTATATGCCAAAAATCTTTTAAGATGGTCTTTATTTTCTGTTCTATTGTTCTATTTTGCCATATTAGCTCTTTAATTTTGTGGTATTCTTCCGCTTCCTTATTAACTAGCCCTTCATTTTGGAGTTTTAATTCTAAATTTCTAAACTTTGCATAGTCATAATCTTGTATTAAATCAGTGTAAATATAAATTGATTTACTTAAAGATGAGTTTCTTGTTTTTATTTTAAACTTTGCCTTTGGGAAGTGCCTTTTTAAAGTTTGTTTAATTAAAGGCGTGTTGTTTTTCCAAATGTTTATTTTACTTTTCATTTTATTACCTCCTTCCTTTTAAAATAAAAAAAGCCCAAGCCAAAGAGACATAATTCCTTAACTTGGGACTATTTGCTTTTTAATCAACTCGTATAAATATCCAAACTTAGGGTGGTAATACCGTTGATAAATCCTAACCACTATTTTGGTAGGGTCTATTACTAATCTGTGTTTCTCTACCAATTTGCCTCGTTTTTGAAGTAGTCTTTTAGCCTTATCAGGTAAGGTGCTTGTATCTATGATTTGTTTACCAGTTGACGGTCTAGCTCTCATTTCTTTACTCCTTTATAGGCTCTATTGTATAAGAATTATCTATTTTGCCTTGTTTAAAAAGCCTTGGGATTGCTTCTTGAGCATGCCAAAAGTCAATATGTTTGGATATTATTTTGCCTTTGCATTTTACTTGCCAAGTCTTTTTTCTATCTTTACAGATATATCTTACCTTCATTTTCTTACCTCCATTTATTATTAATTTGGCTTATACCAGCCCTAAACAACCCAAATTACTCATACACTGTCCCTATAAATTTAATTGTTTCTGGTTTAATTCTTACAGGTGAATTAGATTGAATTGTCTTAACCCATTTATTCCAGTTTGAATGAATTATTATTGATAGGTTGCCTTTAGGGATTTCAAAATCCATTCTCTTCGTATAATTATCCTCCGTCCGATACTCAAAAATTGCAAACCGTTTTTTCCTTGCTCTCATTTTCCTTCCCTCCCTTTCTCATGATACCTATTCTATAGCATAGTTTAATTTTTTTGTCAAGCCTTTTTATGAAAAAAATCACATTCATTTAAATTTCTTTAACTGCCCGATTTTTCAAAGGAAGTTGCCTGTTATGGCCTTTTTAACTGAAAAAAATTTTTAAGAAAATGAAAAAAAGTTTTTGTGTTAGAGTGCCTTTGTGTGTAGGCTTCACTTGCTAGCTTATGCGTGAGGTTCTATGTTTGTTGCTATTGAATGCAGATGTAACAGAATAGGTTGTTTGAGTGTTAGGACGGCCTTGAATTGCTTGAATATCAAGGCTTTGAGAGAAACACGCACATAATTGGCCTGTGAGCAAGGTTTAAGCCTCAGCAGGATATTTTATATGCCTTGGCCTTTAAAACTTGCTCACAATTAAAATATGAAGGCGTTTTTGTCTGAATGAGTGCGTGAAGAACGGCTATTTTGCCTATTACGCTGTTAACTATTCTACTATTACCCTATTGCCTATTGAAAATAGCCCAAAATGCCCAAAAATAGACCCCTTGAAACGCAGGAATATCAAGGGTTTCAGAGGTGCTTTGAAAGCCTACAGCATCAAGGGTTTCAGAGGTATGCTCTAGGATGCAGGAATAATAAGGCTTTCAAGGGCATAGCTGAAACATAGGATTGACAAGGGTTTTAGGTGCGTGCTTGAAATGTAGGATTGATAAGGCTTTCAAGGGTAGTTCTAGGATATAGGATTGACAAGGGTTTGAGAGGCACGGCTAAAAGGCAATAATGATAAGGCTTTCAAAGGGGTGTCTGGAAGGCAATAATAGCAAGGGTTTTAGAAGTGGGTAGTTTTGGAGGTGGTTTGGAAAGGCTAAAGGAAGATAGGAAGCAAGGCTAAGCTAAGGCAGGCTAGGTGAAATAAGAAGCAAGGCTAAGCAAGGAAGGCTAGAAAAAAAAGCTGGGAAGGCCAAACAGAAAGTCAAGGCATAAAAAAAGCCCAGGCTGTGAAGACCTGGGCGTGGAGGTAATTTGTTAGCTTACAATAATCCATAAATAAGCAACCAAGATTTATATCCGTGCTGACAAGTGCCGTCTGGTTCTACACGGCAGCCATCAGGTGTTCTAGCTATGCCTTCATTTTGCCATTTAATCAGAGTGCTAAACTCAGGTGCGACGCCTTCTATATAGCCCAAATTCATTAGGTGTTGTGTTGCTTGCTCAGGAGTAACTTCTTTCTTTAGCCGTCTATATCTTTTCCATCCATTGAATGTTTTCTTTAAAACAACCCCGTCTGACCTGATAGCAATAGAAAGGCCAGTCTTGGGATTGACTAGCCTTTTAACAACTTTAAACCCTTTACCGTTTAACTTTGCCATTTTGACCTCCTTTAGTCTTTATCTTCAACCCAGACCTCGTAAACGCCTCCATCTTTCATGATGGAAGCGTCTTCATAATGACCGCTGGCCATGAGTTCAGCGGCCAAGTCTTCAGCTTCCTTAAATGTATCTACTACTGCTATCTTTCTCATTTTATCACCTCCCTTATTGCCACTTGCCCGTCCTAGGATTAAAGAACCTCGGACGGCCTGACTGGGTTACATTAACCCAGCGGCCATTTTTAAACTGGTAAACGGCTGGTTTTACATTTTGTTTTTTGTCCTTTCTCATCTTACCTACCTCCCTTTCTCATTTTTATCAATCCTAACACAGTTTAATTATCTTGTCAAGAGGTTTTTTCAAAGAAAAATAGATTTTTTTAAAAAAGTTTTTCAATGGAAGTTGCCAATAAATCATAAGAAAGTGCATTTTAAGGCGTTTAGGTAGAAAAAAATATTTTTAGCAGTGAAAAATTTTATGCTTAGACTTGGTAAGTTGCTTTAGGATTGCAATCAGATTGATTGAATATCTTACTTCCTTCAGAAAAAACATGGTTGTTTATAGCTTTATCTTGGTTATTATTTAGCCTTCAGATTGCCAAAATGGCTTAGTCTGAAACATAGCATTGACAAGCCTTCTAGCATAGGCTTTGAAATATAGAACTGGCAAGGCTTACAAGACCGCCTCTCAAACATAGCAATATCAAGCACTTCAAAGGCACTCATGAAACCCTACAATATCAAGGCTTCTAGATATGCCTCTGAAACGCAATAATGACAAGGGTTGTAGAAGGTAATCGTAAGTGCCCAATTTACCGAAAGATTCGGAATGAAGGGCAAAAGGGCTTAAAGCTGGTCCCCCTCAAAATTTTTTTAAATTTTTTTTAATTTTTTTATGGTATAATGTAGGGGTATGTGGAAGGATAAGTTTCCGAAGAAGAATATTTACTTTCAAACGAGTAATGGAGTTTTGTATTGCGGGGATTGTTTGGAGGTAATGAAGGGATTTCCGAGAGAGAGTGTGGATTTAGTATTGGCTGACCCGCCGTATGGAGTTAATTCTAATGAGTTGAATGGAATTGATTATAAAGATGAGTTCTATAATGTAGGTCTAGTTTCAACAGAATTGTATAGAATTTCAAAAAACAATTCAAGAGCCCTTTGTTTGACTGCTCAAAAAACTCTTACTAAAGTTGTTAGTGGTTTTGAAGAAAATGGGTTCAAACTTCATCAGACTTTGATTTGGTATCGTCCAAACTTAGTTGGTGGAACAAAAAAAGAAAACTTACGATTTTACTTCGGTTTATGAGCAAATTTTAAATTTTCATAAAGGAAAGCCTTCCAAACTTAAAAGGTAGAAGGTCTTAATAATTTTGATGTATTAAAATATGCAACACCTCAAGGAAATTTCAAGAAGGATAAGAGATATCATATACACCAGAAACCTCTAAAACTTATGGAACATTTAATTTTAGTTTCTACCGACAAAAATGATTTAGTTCTAGACCCATTTCTTGGTTCAGGGACGACGGCAGTAGCCTGTGAAAGACTAAATCGTAGATGGATAGGAATAGAAATAAACAAGGAATATTGCAAAATAGCCAAGGAAAGGATAATGAAGGAGAGTAGTAGATTGCCATTGTAGCTATTTATTTTTATCTTCCTTTCTAAAGTCTTTCATAATATTTATCACATCACCAAGATGGAATGTAATTAAATCGCCAAGGGACAGATTAGTGATATAGACAGGTTTGCTATTTAGTTCACCATATCCATAAGTTTCAACTATTTTAATGACTTTAACCCACATTTCTTCTTTTTCAACTACCTCATCAGAACCAAAGATAAGTTTTACCAAATCACCTGGTTTAATATTAAGCAACTCTTCTCTAGTTGGAAGTTCAAAGGTTTTCAAGATAGGTGGCCTACAAATATAGTATCCGTGGTATGGAGGTGATGCTGAGGTTGTTGCGGATTTGAATTCATATTTGTTCATTTGCAACTCCTTGTTTTCCCTCCAATTCTTCCAATCTTTCTTTACAAAATTCAATCATTTCTTTATATTTATCGGCTATGTCTTTTGATGCTAATTCCAATTTTGACTTAAATTCTTTCTCTGTTTCTCTTACAGCTTTTTCTATATAACTCTTTATTGCCAAATCAACCAATGCTGCTATATCTCCTTCTACTCTTGCAATCTCAATGAATTTCTTTTCTGGATGCTTCTCTTTCTCTAAAATAAGTTCCATAGTTCCAGCCTCAATTATCTTCAGTGTTTCCCCTTCAATCGCAATCCAAATTCTTGGTGCTAGTGGTATTAACATTATCAATCCTCCTTATTAAATTCCTGCTTCCTTACAAATCCTAGCATTTATAGCCTCATAATTTAAGTATGTTTTCAAGGCAAGTTCTACCAAATTGCCTACATCTCCTTGCACTGTATATATTGTATAAAAGTCTCCATCGGGAAAGGATTTTTGTAATTCCTCCAATTTCTGCCAATCCTTTTCTATTATCAAATCAGTCTTTTCTTTGCCCACTATGGCCAAAATGATAGTTTTCATGTTTGTCTCCTTGTTATTCTAGAATTAAAACTTCGCTGGTTTCCCTTTATAAATATCATCAAAGTACTTCGCACTGTAAAGATGTCACGTTCTAGTCTTACCTTCCAATTAAATTTCAATGAGGTATTTTCATTTATTTCCATAATATATCCTACCAATTCAGCCAAAGTATCTATCTTGGTTGGTTTTGAGCTGTGCAGAGAAATTTCAATGTTTCTTTCTGCCATACACAACCTCCTCTACTTTCAATACATCTAATGCTAATTGCAATTCATAGGTTAATTTAGGTTTTAATGTTTCAATTAGTTGGTGTGTGGATAATGGAGCAGTGTATAAATGATAATATAATTCGGTTGAGGAAAGTAATAGATTATCTTCTTTAATAGTTGATATGCCTCTTAGATGGCAAGAAATATCATAAGGCACTCTCCATGCATATATCTTAAATGCAATATATTTAATTTTATGAGGCCAAATAATATCTGATATAAAATAGAAGAATGTTTCATTTAATTTAATAGTTAAGGAATGTCTCTGAACCGCTTTTTTGAGTAAATCCAAGAGATATTCACAAGTAAATTCTACGCCTTCAGTTAAAGGGTATTGATATGGTTTTAGATATTTACCGTATTTGAGATATTGAAATACATAAGAACGGTGCTTGTTTTGCAAAAGTTTGAAATATTTTTTAATGTGTAATTTATTGTAATTTTTCATTCTTAATTTTCTTGGCTTCTTTGCAAATATAATCTAACATTTTAGACAATAAGTCTTTTTCTTCAAGATATTGTTGAGCTAGCTGTATAAGTTCTTTGAACGCTTGAATATCGCACTCACGAGCAATAACAGGAAGTTTTATTCTTTGTTTGCAATGAGGACAGGTAATTTGGGCTAAGTCTGGTTGTCTTAATGTATTCAAAGCTTCTTCAAGTTTATCCCAGTTAAATAAAGAAATTGTCTTTTCTATATACATTATTTATTGCTCCTTTCATGTTCATCTAGGACTTGGTATAAGTTTGCAATAAAGTTTCTAATTATCTTATCTTCTTTATGTTTCAACTCATCCAATAAATTACCCATATACAATCGGATTTTCGCATCTATATTTTCTTGAAATATTTTATTTTTTTCAAGTTCATATCTGACTTTATTAAGATTATAAAGAAATTGAGTTATTTCTTTTACTATTTTATCTTTCAACATTATTTGCTCTCCTCTTTTTTTAATGTTTTAAATACTCCATCGTCTAATATCTGGTTCTACTTCTACATGCACATTTGGGTCGGGATGCAGGTATGAAGGATTATCACTTCTCAAGCGGAAGATTGCTTCTGCTTCTTTTCTAGCTTCTTTATAAGCTTCTTTAATATTGTCTGCATCCACATGAAACTTAACTGTATCTCCATATCCTGTTGCTGTAATATTGTAAGTCATTGTTTACCTCTCCTTATTGTAAAGACTTATTTGCCTGAATTATTCTTTCAATGACTGCTAATCTTTGGGTTAAAGCTACATTAGCATTACTTAATTTTTCCAATAAATCATAAACTCTTGAGAAATTTTTATATAAATCCATCACTTGTTTATTATAGACAGAAGTCTTATTTTGTTCTGAGAAGCCAGTAAGGAAGGATTTAAACTGTTCATTAGTTGTTTGGTTTATTCTTAATATTAATTCAATTGCTTCCTGTCTGGTGAAGCCTTGCTTTATTAAATGTTTAAGCATCGTTCCATATAATTTAGCTTTCTTCTCAGACAGATTCATCAATCCATCTAAGGCTGAGTCTGTAATGTTGTAAATAATATTCTTTATTAACTGCCAGAACTCATCTATTAGATTTTTTATTTCTGGGTCATTTTTCAAACCTGTTAATACTTCCTTGACATCCTTTAAATCATTAGATTGCATTATAATCCTCCCGTATATTAACAATTTTGTAATGCTTATTTCCTTGTTCATCTTCAGTCATTTCAAATTCAATAATGTAAGTAGGTATTTCATCGCCTTGTGGGATGGGTCGGAACTTTGGATGATAAGCTGTATATTCAATTATTTCTCGTGCAAAGTCACATTTTGTATCTATAATAATAAACCCAGAGAATAAAACTTTTAGTTGCTTTAATAGTTCTTTATTTTCTTCATGAATTGCTTTGCGTAATATTTCTGTTGCTATATGAAACTTACCAATTTTAAATATTTTGTTTGGTGCTGTTTTTTCATTCACTATATATGCCTCCTATGCTAATTTCTTTAATAACTCACACCAAATAGTTGGGTCAATTATTAAAGGTTTTCTTTTATCTCGTAAAATGAAATGATTTTTCACGTCTTCTAGAGTGATTACTTTGGAATGAAGCTCTTTACTTATTTGGTCTTTATCATTGGATAAAATCCAACAATCTCTATCTTTTATCCCTGCTAACATAAGCTGGAAGTGTTTTTCTTCCTTTGTTGATTTATAATATTCACATATTTCCTGCAAAGCTGTAAAATAAGCCTTTAAATATTCACTTTCTCTGTCTATTCTTCGTTGTTCATCTTCTAAAACTTTTGTTGAGTTCATCCAAACATCCACCATTTTCAGATATTCTCTTGCGACACTTTTCTTTGTTTCTTGGGAATGATGGTTAATCCATGCTCGTTCTAGATTTTGAATGGCTATTTTTACTGGTAGATTAAAATGTTGCCAACAATCCTGCAAAGCAAGAGCATAATTTTCAAAATCATACCAGCAATCCAAAGCTTGGTTCATTGCATTTATCACCATGTGTTCTTTCTGATAATACCCAAATTTATACCAGTGATGTTCATTTTCAATTGAGTCTTTACCTTGCAAAGGAGTGCGAAATACTGATGTAATAAAATTTGGTGTGCCAAAATATTTATCAAATGCTCTTAATGCTTCACAATAATCCAAGGCGGCATGTTCTACATGCTTGCATTCTTCAAAAATCTCTATCCACGATTTATCTTTATTCTTTTTCTGCATTATTTCCTCCCTTCTTTTTGATTAATTACTGTTTCACTATTTAACCATTCATCTACATATTTTTTATATTTACGAGCTAAGTCCTTAATTTGTTCTTCATTAAGGTCTCCGCCTTCACGAAATAAAGTATACATAACATATTCAACCTTAGGGTTAAAATAGTGCCATATTTTTGCAATATGGTTTAGATAATGAAAATACTCATAGATATGTTTTTCATTATTCAGGTATTCAAAAACGCCTTCAATATCTTTTGGCCATGAGACCAAATACTCTTCTACAATACTTTGCCCTCTTAAAGGATAAGTAAAGACTGTTTTAATCCATCTATGAGTTTCACCTAACGCAACTATTATATCAGGCCCTCTTAAAGCTGTGATATAATCCCAGAGTGCTTCTTTGCTATGATTTTTACATTCTTCCATAATCTCTATAAAAGTCTTGTCTTTATTTTTCTTGCCCATTTTCCTCTCCTTAAATTTAATATAGCATGAAGGAGCTGATTGAGTAGTATGACTTTTGTCTTTAGATAGGTTTATCTTGATTAAATCAGGATGGTATGTGCCTTTATTCTGCACCATTAAGATTAAATTATCATGTCATTTCTTATTTGTCAAGACCTAACTTGACTTTTCCTTTGATTTGTGTTAACTTTCAATATATGAGAAAGAAAGTTAAAAAAGACAGCAAAGTTTCAAGTAAGCCAAAGCCCACAGTTTCTCCTTCTAAGCCTAAACCTCAATCTCAATCTCAGTCTAAACCGAAGCCTAGACCTGTTAAAACATTGGCTGATGCTTTGAATTATCTTAAAGTTTCAAGGAAAGATGTTGCGAGAGTGCATGAGTTTGAAGACCGATTTCTAATTGATTTGAAAGTTGGTGGAAGGCAAGTTGTAGAGAAGACAAAATAAGATAGGGCTTGAGTGGTTAAAAGGTGATTGAACTTAATTTTAACAGTAGAGGTTTAGCACCGTCTTTAAGAAAAATTTTTCAAAAAGACCCATTAATTTTTCCTGAGAAAGTTTTAGGAGTTACTCTTTGGGATAAGCAAAAAGAAATTTTTAGAGCTATCTATGAGAATGAACGAGTTGCAGTGCCTGCATGTAATCATGCAGGCAAAACTCATACCGCTGCATGTCTAACCCTTGCATTTCTTTTTACATATTATCCTTCTAAAGTTATTACAACTTCAGCATTCAAAGAACAAGTTAAGGATGCATTATGGAGTGAAATCAGAACCAGAGTGAGATATTCAAGAATACCGTTAATGGAAGAAAAGCATGTAACAACTATGGGAATAAATTTAGGCCCTGATTGGTATGCTGTGGGTTTAAGACCTCAAGACTCTTCTCAAGAGGCTTTCCAAGGAAGGCATAGCCCTAATATATTATTAATTCTGGACGAATCAAGTGGGGTAGGTGAGAATATTTGGGAATCAGCCGAAGGATTGATGACCTCTGCCAACTGTCATTGGCTTGCACTTGGCAATCCATTTGACCCACTATCACCGTTTGGAGAAGCTTGCAACAGTGATGAATGGGTAACCATTCCTATCTCGGCTTATGATACTCCTAATGTTAAGGCAGGAAGAAATATTTATCCTAGATTGATGCCTTGGGATTGGCCTGAAAAAAAGAAAAAGCAGTGGGGTGAAGATAGTGCAAGATACCAAATCAGAGTTTTAGGTCAATTTCCCGAGAGAGAAGAAGAAAAGTTAATTCCTTATTCACTTGCAAAACAAGTTTTTGAAAGAAAATATAATCGTTGCACTGATGAGACATTGGTAATTGGTCTTGACCCAGCAGGACTAGGAAAAGATAAAACAGTTTGGGTTTTAAGACAAGGCTCATCCATTGTTACAATAAAATGGGTTTTGAATGCAACGGATGAGGCAATTGGTAGAAGAACTTTAGAATTGGCAGAGACTTATAAAAGTGCTAACAAACCAACGATAATCAATATAGATGGTGGATGGGGAAAAGGGATATATGAATATCTCAGGAAACATGGTAATCCTGAAAAAGTAAAGATTAACTTAGTCTTTTTATCTTCCAAACCAGAGAATGATGAAAATGAGTATTATAATTTGAGAACTCAAGTTGGTTTCAGATTGAAAGAAGCCATAGAAAGAGGGTTATGCTTATCTCCTTCAGCTAGAATAGTAAAAGATGCTTGGTTGTCTGATATAACTGCTATAAAAGTTATTGAAGACCCTAGAACTGGTAAAAGAAAGTTAGAGAATAAAAGAAAGCTGAAAAAGCGGTTGAAGCGTTCTCCTGATTTTTTAGATGCTACATTACTTAGCTTTGTTTCAAGTTACAGAACTCCTCCTGCTATGGTAACTGTTTCAGAATTTCAATATAAAGAAGCAAATAAAGAAGTGATTGATAATTCTATGTTTCCATCTATGATGCACCAATTCAAGATTAAAAGAAGAAATCCAATATTCTTTTTCAGAAATAACATCAGGAGGTTCTCATGAATAGTGATGATAGGTTATTGAAGATAGTAAAAGAAATGTTAAAAGAGACTATTCAAACTCATGTAGGATATATTCGTAAGGATTTAGAACGATTTGATGGTAATTTTAAGATTTTATTTAGAAAACACGATGAAACCTTACAGCAAATTGCAAAGCTTAATGCTGCAAAGAATAATCATGAGCAAAGAATAGGCAAGCTTGAGAATAAAAATCGGATTAATACATTTATTTCAGGTTTGTTTGGCTTTTTAGGAGGAGTGTTTTGGCAAGCCTCAAAGTGGTTTTGGGGAAAATAAATTAAAGGAGGAAAAATATGAAAAGGGCTTACACTGAAATGAGCCAAGAGGCATTTAAAGAAATTTTAAAAGATGCTTTACCTGAAGATGCACGGATTTACGGTTTTGAAGTAATACCTAATACAGCAAGTATTCGTATTTATTTCTATTCAGATGAAGCTCCTGATATGCCTGAGGCTACTACAGCAGGCTTTTTTGTTACAGAGGAAGTGCTTAAAAGATATCGGAGGAAATAATTGCCATATTTTGTAAAAAAATCAACGCCTAAGCCTACAAGATTTTTTGAAGCCACCAAGCTTTCTTTACCAGGCGGTGAAGAAACAAAAGAAGAAGATTGGGCTGGGTGGAGAAAAATCTCTGGTGTAGGCTTGTTAAGAGAGTTACGCACCGATGTATTTGTTAAGATGAGTCGTTTAGCCAAATGGCTTTATGACTCAAACCCCCTAGCCAAAAGGATAATTGAATACATCAAGAACTTTGTGGTAGGAGAAGGTATTTATTTTGAGACAACCGATAAACGAGTTCAAGAAGTATTAAATGCATTCTGGTTTGATGATGTAAATAATTGGCCTCTTAAACAGCACGATAGAATTTTGGAATTATGTCTTTATGGCGAGTGCATTTGGCCTGTTACAGTAAATCCTGCCAATGGTCATGTAAGATTAGGATACATTGACCCATTGGAAGTTAAAAAGGTTGTGCCTCATGAAGAAAATTGTTTGATTTTGGATAAGATTATTTTGTATGCTCCTCTCAATAAGAAAAACGGTAAAAAAAGAGAACTCAAGATAATTCGTAGAGATGAAAATCCCAACAGTGATACTTATGGATACCTAACAGGTGAAACCTTTTTCTTTGCCATTAACAAGGTTTCAAATGCGACAAGAGGTGCAAGTGATTTGCTACCCTTGATAGATTGGATTGATTCTTACGACCAGTTTTTATTTACAAGACTTGAAAGACAAATGAATATCAATAACTTCTGCTGGGATGTAACTCTAGAAGGTGCAGACGAGTATGAAATAAAACAATTCCTTGATAATTTACCACCTCCCTCACCTGGAACAATCCGAGCACACAATGAGAAAGTTAAATGGGATGTAGTAGCTCCTAAGCTTGAAGCAAGGGATGCAAATCAAGAAAGTCGTTTGATAAGAAACCATATTTTAAGTGGTGCGGGTTTCCCACCTTATTATTTTGCAGATACAGAAGGAGTAAGGGCGGTTGCTTATGAACAGGCTTTTCCTACTGAAAAAATGCTTATTACAAGACAGAAATATTTTAAAGCAATGATTGAATATGTATTTAATTTTGTAATAGACCAAGCAATTCTTCATAAAAGATTACCAAGGAATGTTAATCGCAAGTTTGAGATAATCTTTCCTGAAATCTCATTAAGAGATATAGAACGGTTAAGTAGAGCATTTAAGAATATTACCTTATCAATAGAGCATTTAAAGCAAAATAATTTAATTTCAGATGAAGAAGCTAAGAAAATTATCAGAAACTTATTGAGCCAGATGGGTGTTGATTTAGAGAGATGATGCGTATAACCGAACTGCATTTAGAGCAATTTAAGAAAGAAGGGGTTGATTACGATATTAAACATGCCAAGACTAGATGGAGGCAACTTTATGCTGACCTTAGATACCTCTTTGATAGTGGACTTCCAAGGATTTGGAAAGGTGAGAAATGGGGTGATTGGCAAGAAGAAGATTGTTTAAGGTATGGAGGCAAAATCATAGATGCCCTTCGTTCTGTTTATTTCCCTTTAATACCACCCTCTAACGATGACCCAAGATATAATACAAGCTACTGGCAAGCTTATCGTAAAGCTGAAGAAAAAGGCTATATTAAATCTAAGCCACCTAAACCAGAGGAATTATCTGAATGGGATAAGAAACGCAAAGAGATAATCAAAACATCTTTAGAAGAAGCTAAAAGAAAGATAGACGGTCTTTATCTAACTTATCCACATGGAGAGTTATTTTGGACAAAAGAGAAAACTTTGTTGGTGAAGACTAGAAAATTTGACTTATCTAAGCCTCATTACCTCATTGATGATGGCCTTTGTTATGGAGTTATCTCATTCAAAGAACCTAAAAGAATTACCAAAAAGCAGTTCTTTACAGAGGATTTAAAGAAAAAGCACCGCATTCTGGATACAGAAGCTTGGCAGTGGTGGAGGATGTCAAGAGACAATGCAGTTGAACCTGAACTTTGGGCCTATGAGGTTAAAAAATTTGAACCGTTTGAAATACCTGAAAGAGTAAAAATA
>Ga0164311_10000225_pt1 | contig 23099 bp, 26 predicted proteins | sample GuaBasSedimGuay2_FD_121796 | JGI IMG/M metagenome (GOLD analysis project Ga0164311, IMG submission 121796) | Subseafloor sediment microbial communities from Guaymas Basin, Gulf of California, Mexico - Guay2, Core 4569-9, 9-12 cm | ecosystem: Environmental > Aquatic > Marine > Hydrothermal vents... | reverse complement strand
GGTATGCCCCTGGGAAGCCTCCTATGTACCTTATTGGCTCCCTTTGGCTCCACCACTCCTCGTTCTCAGGTGAGGGGTCTTTTGCTAGGCTCCAGTGGCCGAACGCCTCATAGAACTTCCTCTGCTGCTCCTCTGTCCCGTAGTCTAGCGCTGCTATAACGCTGTGAGATGGGCCCTCCACGTCGATCAGGTACTTGACACCTAGCTCAGGGTACCTGCCTAGGCACCCTGCTGCTGTAGCTATCCCGAAGGAGAATGATATGACGCCTATGTTCTCTGGGTTAACGTTGGGGAGGGCTTTAACGTACTCTATCACAGCTTTGAGGTCATCTTGCTGCCTGAATCCGCCGAAGTCAGGCTCCCCCTCACTCCTGTACTGTGGCGGGCCTACGCCCTCAGGGTTGAAGTACACTTCTATCACGCCTAGCTCAGCTACAGCTAGGGGCCTGCCCTCCCAGGGAGGCCTCACCACACCCTCTCCTCTGCCCCCGCCAACATAGACTATAGCTGGGAACCTAGCGGCGTACAGGGATCGCTTAGGCTGGTATATCCTCACATAGAGCTTGCATCCTGTTGGCGCCGTGACGAGGTAGCCCTCTACAACCTCGATCTTAAGCCTGCTAGCTTGAGAGGGCGGTGCTGGTGGCTGAGCACTGCGTGCAGCTCCAGCAGGCATGCCCGTGGCTTCAGGTGGCGCTGGATGCTGCTGTTCTACTATTCTAGCGAGGGCATATAGCGTTATGGCGAGAGCAGCTATGGAAGCAAGGACTAGCGCAAGTATGCTCTTCAAGCTCATGTGGTAGAAGGCATTTCAGGTACTAAAAGGGTTGTGAACTCTGGGTCACCTGGTGCAGCTACCTTAGCTTCAGCTATGAAGCGTGTTCCCACGCGCAGGAGGAGGCTCAAGTAGAGGATGAAGAAGGAACTCAGCTGGGTCTACAGGCTGCACGCAGAGAAGAATGCTGACATGAGGACAGCAGCATACTGGATTGCAGTAGGGAGGATAGTAGCAGCTATGGGACCAGAGGCACGTGCGCGCAGGCATACGGCCTTAAGCTAGCCCACCGTAGCTCTCTTGTAGGCTGCAGCTGAGAGCAGCAGCAGAGCTGCAGCTGCAGCAAGCAGGGCAGCAGCATCCACAGCTAGAGGCAGGTGGCTGTAGCCGGCTAGCAGCCCCCTTGTCGCGTCGACGGCATAGGTCAGAGGAGAGACGTAGGCTAGGTGCCTCATCCAAGCTGGCATCGTGTCTATGGGGTAGAATGCGCCACTCAAGAACAGCATGGGCATCGTTATGAACGTGTTGACTATGTTGAAGCTCTCAAAGGTCTCCATCTTGAATGCTATGATTGAGCCGAGCGATGTGAAGCAGAGTGCTGCTAGGAAGCCTACCAGCGAGGCTACTGGGAGGGTTGCTAAGCTAATGCCTGGTGCGAGCGCCTTAGCTGCCATAAGGAGCACTGTAGCCTGCGCTATGGAGACTGTCGAGTCCCCTAGCACTCTACCTAGCATTATAGCCTCCCTTGGCGCTGGCGACGCTAGGAGCTCCTTCAAGTACCCGAACTGCCTGTCGAATATCACCGAGACCCCTGACATGAAGCTTACTATGAATATGCTCATCATGTAGACTCCTGGAGCAAGGAAGGACATGTAATCTAAGCCATGGAAGAGCATCCTGGCCATTGGGCCTCTTATAGTCGATGACCAGCCAAGGCCGAAGAACACCATCCAGAGGATCGGCTGGGCTAGTGAGCCTAGGAGCCTAGGCTTGGCCATGTAGAACTTCTTCACCTGCCTATACCACATCACAGCTACAGCTGAAGTGAAGCCCACTCTACCACCTCCTCACCCTGGCTACCATCCTGATGAAGTCTGCTGCATCAGCCTCAGAGTCCCTCAGCTTCCTGCCAGTGTAGTGCAGGAAGACATCTTCTAGGCTAGGCCTGTGGTACGAGATCTCTTCGACGTGCTTGATTAAATTCCCCAGCACCGTGAACAGCTTCGGCATGGCCTCAGTTGCGCTGCTGACAGCTAGCGCTATCAGCTCAGGTGAGAGCATCCTAGCGCTTAGGCCAGCTTCCCTCAGCTCGTCGATGAGCTCGCTGGCCTTCCTGCTCCTCAGGTATATGACCTCTGAGCCGAGCTTCCTCTTAAGCTCCTCAGGGCTCCCCTCAGCCACTATCCTGCCTCTGTCTATGATGGCTACCCTGTCACAGAGCCTGTCAGCTTCCTCCATGTAGTGGGTTGTCACGAGTATCGTGGTACCCTGGCTTCTCCTGAGCTCCTTGATGTACTCCCACATCTTGGCTCTGCTCTGTGGGTCTAGCCCGAGGGTGGGCTCGTCTAGGAAGAGGACTTCAGGCTCGTAGAGCAGAGCCCTCGCTAGCTCAAGCCTCCTGAGCATCCCGCCGCTGTACTTCTTCACCAGGACGCCAGCCCACCTCTCTAGCTCGACGAACTCAAGAGCCTTCCTTATCCTCTCCTTTAGCTCTCCTCTCGGCACACCGTATATCATCCCATGGATGTAGAGGTTGTCCCAGCCTGAGAGGAACCTGTCCACGGTGGGCTCCTGGAACACTATCCCAATGTGCTTCCTGACCTCCCCAGGGCTCTCAGTCACGCTGAAGCCAGCAACCCAGGCTTCTCCCTCGCTTGGCTTAAGCAGTGTAGCTAGCATGTGCACTGTAGTGGTCTTCCCCGCTCCATTGGGGCCCAGGAGCCCGAATATCTCACCCACCTCAACCCTGAAGGAGATGTGGTCCACTGCAGTAAGGCTGCTAAACCTCTTCGTCAAGCCCTCTGCCTTTATCATGGAAGCCCCATCGGAACTGGAGCCTGTGGTTAAAATGGTTGGTGCGCTTACCGGAGTATGGGAGGGCAGCTGAAACCTCGGAGCACTCGAGCTAGGTGAAAAGTAGCCCATCATCGACGTTATCTGTCCATGGCAGTCGAGCTGTAAACCTTAGGCTGTCTGAGCTTGGAGTCGCATGGGTTTGCTGATCGTGTGCCTTTGCAGTGGAGCTTAGGTGGGAGCTTCTGGGGTATATTGGGCGTTGAGGGTTTAGCTGGGGCTTTGGTGGCTTGTGCGGGGTTCTCGAAGCCTAAAGCACTGTAAACAAAGGGGAGAGCACGCTGGCAGCGTGCTTTACTCCTCGCCTTCATCATATAGCTGCGTGTCAGCTCTTGGCGCCTGGCTTGGCTTAGGTGTGGGTGCAGGAGGCTGCTCAAGCTCTCTGGGGGCCTTTCTCTGGAGGAAAGCGAGTACAGCTATTAGAGCTGCTGCCCCCCCGATGGGTACTAGCACGTAGATGGGCTTTATCTGCGTGCTTCTAGCAGGTGATAGCCTTATGTGGAGCTTGTTTTCACCCTTCCGCATGTGGACTGAGAGCTGCTTCTCTGCATGCCCCTTGGATGCTATTCTAATCGAGTGGGTGCCTGTGGCCAAGTTCTTTACGTGTAGGGTGCCGCTGCTGTCTGTTGACCCAGCGTATGCTCCATCAACGTATATTTCAGCCCCCTTGACTGGGGCGCCCTGCTCGTCTTCCACTACCACTATGATGTAGGCCTCCTCAGCTCTTGGAGTCGCCTCCCTGGTTGGCTCCCTGCTCGGCTCTGTGCTGGGCTCTTCGACTTTGATCGTCAGGGTGCTCCAGCTGCTATATGCTCCACTATCGTCTTTGACCCTGACTTTCACTGTGTACTCTCCTGGAGAGCTGTAGCTGTGGCTTGTCTTCGGTGTGGTTAGGGTTTCAGCTGCCCCATCGCCGTAATCGAACTCGTAGGCCACTATCCTGCCGTCTGGGTCGCTTGACTCTGATGCATCGAGCTCCACTTCCTCTCCTACAGCAGCTGTGCTCCTGGAGGCTGATATAGCTGAGGTGGGAGGCTGGTTTCTGCTTACTACTAGGGTTGCGGCTGTGTACTCTGACCAGGCTCCGCTGTCATCTCTCACCCTGAAGTATATGGTGTGTGTGCCTGGAGAGAGCCTTGTCTGGAAGCTTCTCTGGCTGCTTAGGAAGCCTTCTATGCTAGACCTCCACTCGTAGGCCACTATCCTGCCGTCTTCGTCCTCCCCATGCCCTGTAAGGGATATTATGCTGTCTTCCTTGGCTGGAGACGGTGATATGGAGTCTATGTAGGCTCTGGGAGGCGTGTTTCCCCTCAGTTCCACCGTATAGGATTCTGGTGCATCACTGTAGCTTGGGTTCTCCCACCTCACCTCGCTCTCACGCATGTAGGCTCTGGTGCTTGATGGCTGAGCGTCCTCTATGGAGTACCCGCTTACCTTGACAGTAAGCACGTCAATCCACCCTCTAGACTCCTTGAGGTAGTCTCTTAAGGTGAGCTTGACCATGTATCCAGCTTCAGCTATGGACGAGGTCTTCCTCAGGTCTATAGTGCATGTCAGACGTACTGCCTTAGCGCGTTCATCCAGCCCATAGTACTGCAGAGCAGACTCGCCTTGAATGAGGTAGTCTACGAGGTCCTTCATGTCGCTTTTAAGCTTGCTAGCTGCCCCAGGGTATATCTGGCTCTTGAACCTGTCCCATGGGTAAGGGGACCCAGACTTGTCTATAGGCTTGTAGAAGACAGCTACACTAGCCTTCAGGAAGCTGCTGACAGCAACCTCAACCTCAACCCTCCAGCCATAGAACTCCTGGCAGGCCACAGCTGACACAGCTGTGAAGGCTAAGAGGAGTAGAGGTACTAGGCTACAGCAGTGTTTCTTCAACAAACCACCATGCACACTACATAAGACGCCATGAGATATAAGGGTTACCAAGCGGCTCTGGTGCTGCAGCTTATGATGGAGTTTACAGCTGCTTGAGCACCTTATATAGAGTACTTAAGCGATGCCTGCAGCCAGCTCGCTAGAGCTGACCTTATATGTTATGTTTTTAACCAGCTTTGCATATGAAGCCTGGTGATTCGTTGAAGTTCGAGGAGTATGTGGTGGTTGTTGAAAGGGCTTGTGGAGGGGAGCCTAGCTACATTGCTGTACTGAGGTGGGATAGGAGAGAGGAGGCCATCAAGAAGATTGCTGAGAGCTGCGAGGAGAAAATGCTCTCTACCTCCTTGATGTCCAAGCTCAGGTGTAGAGGCAGGGAGGTCAGCGTGTACAAGACGGGAAAGGTGCTGATCAAGGGCGTTGACAGCGAGGAGGAGGCTAAGGCCCTGCTGAGAGAGCTCCTAGGGTGCTAGCAGGGCTACAGCCGCTACAGCTCAGCACTAGAAGGCGTATTGTGACAGGCTAGCTGCCTCTGGAGCTTTGGCTTGAAGAGCAGCCTTGCTAGAAGCCTGTCGCACGCCAGCATATAAGCTTACATGAGGTAGAGGCCATTGCTATGGTGCCGCTAAGGGCTGTTACTCGACTTGGTGTGCTTATCACCTCAGACTCTGGCAGAAAGCTGGCATGTGGTATTTAGCCTCCTATAGCCTCTGCTCATAGCACTCAATCAACACCACTCTATCTCCAAGGTCTACTAGGCCGTTTTCATCTACATCTGTCCAGGCTATGAGGACAGCAGTCCCCCTCAGCACACGCCTGAACATGCCTGGGTGCCCAATCACCATGCATGCTGCCTCAGTTCCATTAGGCCCATATCCACATGCTATGAGGAACCATCTTCCTCTCTGGTAGCTTAATACGATCAAAGCATAGTCTGTCTTATGCTCTATCGGCAGGTAGTCTCTGCCTGATAAGCTAGAGTGAAGCCGCCACGTGCCATCGACTGTCACGAAGTAGAATGGTGTCAGGATGGAGTCGATGAGCTCTTTAGTTAGAGGATTCGATGACGGGCCCCCTATGCTTATTATGTTGCTCTCTGGCAGCTTGCTCCAGTCTACAGTACCTGATGACACGAATCTTGATGCTGGATACATGGGGGGAGGAGAGTCATAGTTTGAAGCCAGCTTTCTCGCGATGCTAGCGTCAACTTGGCTCCCAAATATTATCGTGAGGTTGTAGTGTGAATTTGCCCTAAATAAGCTTGGGTAGTCTCTTAATGTAGCTGTGTGCCCTGAATTAGCAGGGGAAACGTTCTCACAGTGGAGGGGAGGCGCCTCGCAGAGGAGTACATCGCCTATTCTTGCCTTAATCACTAGTATGCCTCCGAACTCGCTATAGTTCATGGGTATCTGCTTACGCCTATATAGCCCTAAGTCTACTATCGTGTATCTGTGGCTGGAGCTGGGGTCTTGCTTTATTCCATAGATTTCAAAGAAGTACTCTATGCCTCTGCTATACCACTCCTCCTCAGGGTAATATCTCTCAATGTAGAAGTCCTCCTCGGTGGCGTTCGCTACTGACAGGGCAAGCTTGCGGACATCAGCTATACTCCTCCAGTAGCATATCGGGTGGAAAGCACACTGCAGCAGCTGCCCTGTGAAGACCAGAGCTACTATCGCCAGGACGGCTGCATGTCTTTGCTTTCTTTTCACGTTAAAGAGCTTTAGCAGGGTGAGAGACACTAGAATAGAGGGGAGGGGGGTGATCCACAGTACGTGGTGGCATCCCACCCCCAAAGCATGGTACTTCATCGTCCCCACATATGAGTAGTTTAGGAGGAGGTATGGTATGATAAACCACAGGAATGAAAGCATGTATGGGAACTCTGCCTTCCTGCCCTTCCTCACAGAAACGTATGTGACATATAACATACCCGCGGTAAATAGAGCTAGATGTACTCCTCTAGCTACGTAGATTAGGGTATCTATCTGATGTATTCTGAAGGAGCACGGGTATCCTGATGCTACATCGATTATTGCTTTGAGAACAGCTTTGTCTACCGGGATTATAACATGGCCAGTGAATGGGCGCTGGCTATGGGTGGTGGAAGCAGCAGCAAAGATGGCGGATGCTATGAGAGGAGAGGAGAGGGTGATGGCGGCTAGCAGCTCTCTTACACTGATCTTCGGCATGTACAGAAGGAAGAGCGCCAGCAAAACCAGGGTAAATGCTCCTCCTGAAGGGTGGATTTGAGCAGTAACAGCTGCTAGAGGTATTACGGCTATGACATACTTGCTGACTCCTTTCAGCACCTTAGCTGCTGAGTAGAACAAAGCCGCCGTAAACGGGGGGAGTATGCTCGGGTTCCATATGAGCTTAGAGAAGGTTACGTTGGTCGGTGACACCGCATACAGCAGAGCTGATAACAGCCCCACTTGCTCTCCGAAGAGCTCGCATCCAAGCTTGTAGCACAGTATGATGGATATCGTGTTTAATATGGCTATCCAGGCGCAAATCGCCTCTGGCTCTTGGGAGAAAAGCATCGAAGGAGCTATTATGTAGTAGTAGACTGGCCCTAAGTCTGGAAATGGCGCCGCACTAGGGCCTACAAGCACTGGCTCATGGTTAATAACCAGGTTCCTCACAGTAAAGCAGTCTCTTATCTGGTCTGCCTCAAAAGGCTGGTGTTCTAGACAGCGAAGTCTAAGAGCTCCCCCCACACCAACAGATATGAGTAAAACTAATAGCCTCACCCTCCTCCCATTTAAAGGCCAGTAGGCCACCTAGCCCACCTTCATCAGCTGTAGGCTGTGATTCTTCTTCTAATAAGGGTTGTGCCTCCCACCTGCTGTGACCTGAGGCAGCTAATCCTCTTGATTAGCCTGATCTACATGTTGTAAGCTAGGTAGATGCTTATCCTTTGCTTCCTTGCTCGAGACCGTGGGCTAGATCGTGGCTTTAAGAGACGCTGGGAACAGGAGCTCGATGCATACAGGAAGCCCTTAAGCTGACCTACTCTTGCCAACGCGCTCTGCTAGCAGGCCTCTCTGTGGCTACGTGTAAGTGGAGGAGGAGAGGAGCTGCGGCTGCTCCTATTGCTGAGGCTAGTATCACTTTGTTGACACCTATGTGGTGTTCTAGTGCGCTTCCAGTTAAGTTGCCTACGAACTCTGATAGTGAGCCTATTCCACTTGATACGGAGTATGCTTCACCCTTGTGCTCTGATAGCTTGAGTGCTAAGGCTGTCTTCGCTATGTAGAGGAGCTGGAATAGTGGGATTGCTAGGAGAGCTCCTAGTGCCAGTGGAGTTGAGGCAGCTGCTACAGCTGGCAGGTAAGCTGCGTAGAGAAGGCAGCTCATGACATAGGAGCGGTAGGCGCCTAGCTGGTCTACTAGCTTGCCGAAGAGTGGGGAGGCTAAGCCTGACAGCAGCCCAGAGGCCGACACGACAGCCCCATAGTATAGCGGTGAGAAGCTGCTTGCCTCCATCAGCTTGGCTGTGGCAGCTAGGTAGAACTGTGAGACTGACATTGATGCTACCAACAGCGATACAGCTAGGCTAGCTAGGTGCTTAGGTACTTTGAACGAGAACGCCCACTCTGCTGCCTGCCTTATGTCCAGCTTCCCTCTGCTCTCAGGCTCCTCTATGCCTGCAGCTACCAGGAGGCTTGCAGCTGAGGCAGCTGCCCCTAACAGAGATGTCCTCTCTAGGCCAGCTAGCCTTGTTACCTCTCCGCCAACCAGGTTTCCTGCTGTTATCGAGAGCAGAGAGGCTAGCTGGATCCCACCTAGCCCTCTGCCGAAGGCCTCTTCCCCACTGTAGTCGTGTACCAGCACTACTAGAGCAGAGTCTAGAGCTGAGTAGGTGAAGTACCAGAAGACAGCTATAGCAGGGTAGCAGCACGCTGGCATGGCTGACAGCAGGAGCAGGCTGGCTGTGTTGCAGACGACTCCTAGCTTGACGAACGGCTTCTTGAGCTTAAGCTGGTCTACTAGCTTGCCGAAGAGCCTCAATCCCAGGAAGTATGCTAGTGCTGGTGGCCCACGTACTAGAGCAAGCTCCCACATGCCACCCTTGTAAGCCTCAAGCCACATGAAGGGGAGCACGAGGGACCATGAGAAGGATATGGCTGCTGAGAAGGCCATTATGCGTTTCCTGGCTGCAGCGCTCATCTCCAGGACACCATCATAGAGGCATTCTGCAGGAGGCCTGTAGCGTGGGAGCAGGCTGTACTTAAACTTGAGACCTGAGCTACATGGCTTATACGTGGTGGAGCTGGTAGCTGCCCTACATGGGCAAGCTTTTATAGGAGCTTTAGCAGTAGACTTGGAGTTTGGGTGGGGTATGTGGGGTTTGCTACCCTGTTTCTGGTAGGGTTCATGGCCTTCTCGCTAGGGTCTATACTTGTGGCAGTCTACTCTACACTTGGTAGGATATGGAGGATGAGGAGGAGGATAACTAAGAAGCTCAAGGGGAGTGGCATCAGGCTGAGCAGGCTTAAGGAGGACTCGGATATCGTCCCGCAGATAGTCATGAGGTTCTCTGGGAAGGTCCCTGGAGGGAGAGTTGCTAGAGTTGAGGGGCGTATTGGGATAATAGGTGACAGAGAGTACCTCTATGCGACATTCTACTATGCTGCTGACAGCAGCCTCCCAGAGTTTGAGGTTCTGGTCAGCAGCGGCGGTGGGGTGTTTGTGGCGCCAAGTGAGGTTGAGAGCAGCATCAGAAGAGAGCTCATAGAGTCAGGTGAGGTTAGGGAGGTGCTGAAGGAGGCTAGGCTCCAGTACCTGAGACATAGGCCAGAGAGGAGGTCGATGGACATCTCAGCTAACACAATAGATTTGGGTGCTGTGCTCAGGCTAGTAGACAGCATCCTCATGAGGTGGGACTAGATGCCTAAAGGTGAAGAGCGTAGGGTTGGTGTCGAGCTCATCAAGCACCTCCTGGAGGAAATCGACTTCAAGATCACCCAGGTCCTCGGGCTCATGGCTAAAGAGGACACCATCAGGGAGCTCATCGATGCCTTGAGAGAGGAGCATGGGGGAGAAGCGTTAGCTAGCCAACTTGAGGAGCTTGCTAATAGAGTTGAGCTCGTTCAGAGGAAGCTTGGGATGATGGAGGCTAGGCTAGCTAGCCTGGAGAAGGCTGTTGAGGAGGGAGCTAGCAGGGAGCTGAAGGAGCTGCTAGTTAAGCTGGCCTCGCTGATGGAGGAGCTCAGAGAGGCTGTAGCAGAGCTGAGGGCTGTGGCCTTAATAGCTGAGTAGGAAGCTGTCACAGAACTTCACTATGGCTCTTGCAGCAGGGCTGCTTGGCTTAAGCACTAGAGGCTTGCTTGCGTTAATTGACCTCATAACGTTCTTGTCCTCTGGTATTATAGCTGATATCTTAGCCTTAAGGAAGGCCTCTATCTCGCTGGGCCTGTAGTATGGCTTTGAGAGCAGGCTTGCTCTCCACCTGTTGACTATGACGCCACTCACTTTCTTGCCTATCTTCTCGAGCAGCATCTTGGTCTTCAAGGCGTTCATCAGAGCAGTCTTAGCAGGTGTTGTGACTATGTAGAAGAGGTCTCCTACGACTAGGCTTCCCAAAGCCTCCCTCCTGCTGACTAGCCCTGCTACGATAGGTGGCGTGTCGACTAGGATGAGCTCATACTTGTCTGACAGCTCCTTTACAGACTTGTAGATTGCCTTCCAGCTTACTCTGCGCTGAGCCTCAAGTGAGAAGCCTATTGGAAGCACGCTCACGCCGTACTTCTCAGACACTACATCACTTAGGCTGCATGACCCTAGCACCACGTCATATAGGGTCTTCTCAGCCTTTATCCCGAGCATCAGCTCTGCGTCGCCGCTTCTGCTTCCATCGACGAGCAGAACCTTCTTCCCCTTGGAGGCAAGGTAGACTGCAGCATTCACTGTGAGGAATGTCTTGCCAACTCCTCCCTTCCATGAGGTGAATGATATGATTGGCATGTACACTACCCTAAGGTGGGATGGTCTCCTCCCTTTCGAGGAGCTCCCTCAGCCGCTTCACCTCATCACTTATCTCTGAAAGCTTCCTCTCGTACTCTGACCTCTGCCTCTCGAGCTCTATTATCTTGGACATCGTCATCAGCTTCCTCTTCTTTGACCTGATGAACTGCTCATACCTCGACTTGAGCCTCATGTACTCCTCTTCTCTCAGCTTAGCCTTAAGCTCACCGAGCTTCATCAGAAGGTAGTCTAGCAGCTCGAGCTCAGCTTGAATCTCTTCAACTGATGGAAATCCCTCTATCCCTGGAGGAGCAGCCTCTTCAGGGGCTTCCGCTGCAAGCTCCTCTGGAAGAGCTTTTAAGGCCTCGCCTTTAGCCTTACTTAGTGCAGCAGGCTTCACCTTACCTTTCCTCATCGATATAAGCTGAGCAAGCTCCTGCAGGTCAACTTCGTCCTTCAGCGTGAACCACCCACATGTAGTCACAATAGCTGCTTATATTAAAGGTTTCGAGCAGAGGTGCATCTGTTGTAAGAAGCTCAGCTGTCTACGTGAGAGCTGCATCACACTGATGGACATGAGCTACCCATGGGCGGTCTATGGCTGAGAGAGCCTTGCATGTTGCAGCTGGCACTATAGGCCAGTAGTTAAGTCCTTAAGTACACTACTCAGGGGTTAGCCATGGGGCCTAACGACCTTACCAGATACCTGAGAGAGAGGGGGATTGAGTTCAGAATATTCGAGTTTGATAAGCCGACCAGAACAGTCAGGGAGGCAGCTGAGAGGCTAGGCACCTCTGAGGACAACGTGGTGAAGTCTCTGCTGTTCATCACAGGCAGCGGCCCTGTGCTAGCCATAGTAGCTGGCACCCAGAGAGTTGATGCCAGGAAGCTCGCTGAAGCTGTTAGAGCAGGATGGGCTAGGTTAGCTACCAGAAGCGAGGTCGAGGCGATTACAGGATATCCAGCTGGAGCACTTCCTCCAGTGGGACATAAGACTAAGCTGAAGACCATAATTGACCCAGCTGTGCTCAAGTTAGACAAGGTGTATGCTGGAGGAGGAGCTCCAAATGCACTACTTGAAATATCACCACAGGACATCCTTAAGCTGGCTGGAGGACGCATAGTGGAGGTGTCAGAGTAGTCTGGTGCAGCTGATCTGAGGATGTACTATGCTAGCGTAGACTACAGCTTAGGAACTTTATTAAGCGTCTTTAGCAGACGATTACTATGCTTGATAGCATAAAACACCTTGTTGAAGTCCTATCTGAGCTCTCATGCGAGTTTAAGAAGGTGGAAAGTGAGAGACTTGCTCAAGATTTAATCGCATTCAGGCTGAGAATACGTGGACTGGATGTGAAAAGGCGTGTGAGGCTTGAGTCGCAGAAGTACCCTGACGTAGAGGTTGATATCCTCCTACCTGATGTAGCGCTTGAGATCAAGGTTGGGAAGAGGTTCTATGATGGATTTGGGCAGGCTTTAGCTGTCAGAGAGCTATATGGGCTTAACTCCTGTATAGTGCACCTTGTTGAGCAAGCTGATGAAAAGCATGCCAGCGGACTGAGAGCTCTTGCTTCAAAGCTTGGGATTAAGGCTATACTGATGTCACTTAGAGATTGCAGAGTGGAGGTGGTTGGTTGACTGGGGTGGTCATTGGAGTCTTTTCCGCTCCAGGTGGCACAGGGAAGACCACGATATCCCTTGTGTTAGGCTGGCTATTGAGGAGAGCTGGCAATAAAGTTCTACTGGTAGACCTGGATCCGAGCATATCGCTCTCATATCTCGTTCTCAGGGATGAGAGCAAGCTGTTTGAGTACGAGAACCGTGGCAGGTGCTTGTCTAGGGTTTTTGAGAGGGTTAGGAAGGGTAGAAGCGTGGAGCTTGAGGACTACGTTGTTTCAGGTAAAGCTATAGACGTGGAAGTGGATATACTGATTCCAGACTCAGAGCTGACCAGCATCATAGACTCACTATGGTATGGTCCTGAAGCTAGGAAGGAGTATAAGCTCAGAAGGGTGTTAGAGGCTCTCGGTGTGAGAGAGGCGTACGACTTCATCATCATAGATACAATACCCTTTTTTGACAGGAAGTATGCCATACTGACGTTGTATGGCTCAGATAAGTGCATAATACCGCTTAGACCAACCATAATAGACGTGTTTAGGACGTGTAAGATGCTCAGTGAGCTTCCAGCGCTTGCTGGTAAGCCTAAGAAGGAAGTCTTTGATCAAGTCAGGCTCCTGTTCAACATGGTTAGGAGGAATACAGCCCAGTACTGGGCTCTGATGAGAGGAAGATACCAGGAAATCATTAGAGGTGTGATATCACCGCATATCAGCTTCTTCAAGAAGCACATTCCGCTTAGAATAGCGTTCTCCAGGGTAAGTACTGAGGAGGAAAGGGCGGAGGATGTGAGAGACGTTGAAGAAGCCACGCTCCCTGTCTTAAGTGAGTTCCAGCAGTGGATTGGGAGACCTAGTGAGGCGGATAAGGCAGAAGCTATGGAATAAAGCTGCTGCAGCTGTTGGAGCTAACTGTGTATAAGCTATGCAGCCACATTGTAGTGCTAAGTGAGCAGCCTCTCCACCAGCATGCTTTAATGGCTTCAGGACTTGCCTCAGAGGGAACTCTCTAATATAAGCATTTAACAATCGTTAACATGCTAGTGGCTGAGAGCATGCTTGACCTCATCGGAAGGACACCGATGGTGAAGCTTAGGAGGGTAGTAGGAGATAGAGACGCTACAGTTTACGCCAAGCTTGAGTGATACAATCCAGGGGGCTCGGTTAAGGACAGGATGGCTCTCTACCTGATAGAGTATGCGGAGGCAGCTGGGAGGCTAGACAGGAGCAAAACAATACTTGAGGCCACACCTGGCAACACTGGGATAGCGCTTGCAATGATAGGTGCAGCTAAAGGCTATAAGGTGGCTGTAGTGATGCCGGAGTCTGTCAGCCTAGAGAGGAGGAAGATAATAAGGGCATATGGAGCAGAGCTCATCCTATCTCCAGGTGAGAAGGGGACGAGTGGAGCCATAGAGCTCAAGAGGAAGATCCTTGAGGAGAACCCCGACAGGTACATAGACCTAGACCAGTTTAAAGACCCAGCTAACATACTTGCACACTACCAGACCACTGGAAGAGAGAGATCATCGAGCAGGCAGGCGGGAAGCTAGACATGGTTGTAGTCGGAGTAGGGACTGCTGGAACAGGAGTAGGGGTCTCGATGAGAGTTAAGCAGTACAACCCATCTATAGAGGTTGTGGGAGTTACCCCGAAGCTGGGCGTCAGCATACAGGGGCTGAGGAACCCTAGAGAGCCGAACCCAACCATGCTGTTCAGGCGGGAGCACTTCGATGAGATAGTCGAGATTAGGCTAGAGGAGCTGCAGGAAGTCTGGATGACAGCTAGGAGGGTGGCTAGAGAAGAGGGGCTGCTGGTTGGGATGAGCTCAGCTGCAGTCCTCTACGTAGCTCTGAAGAAGGCCAGGGAGCTTGGTAAAGGGAAGGTCATAGTAGCTGTGCTCCCGGACTCTGGGCTGAAGTACCTGAGCACAGACCTCTATGGGGTGTAAGAGTGGTGGGATGTGAGCTCGGGTACATTCAGCTAGAGAAGCTTAGAGAGCATGAGCAGGTAGATACCGAGAGACTGAGTGAGCTGATCAAGCAGATACTGGCTGACGGCGTCCTGAAGAGGCCGATACTAGCTGACAGGGCGACCCTCACGATCCTCGACGGGCACCACAGGCTGAGAGCTCTGAGAAAGCTGGGTGTAAAGGTCGTTCCAGCCATGCTAGTAGACTACAGCGACCCTAGGATAGTGGTCAGGAGGTGGGCTGGAGAAGGCTATATAAGCAAGGAGCTAGCCTTGGAGGCAGCCATGTCAGGCAAGCTACTCCCACCTAAAACTACGAAGCACATGGTGTCAGTTGACGGTGAGCTAAAGCATGTCGAAAAGCTTCAAAGGCCTGTCAACACGCCTCTTAGCAGGCTTAGAAGGGGGAGCGTTGAAGACCCCCTGTGAAGTAGCTACATGGTATATACTCCCAGCGATAAGAAGGGAGCCCACCAGAGTCATGGTTAGAGAGCTCTCACTGAGCCAAAGGAAGGCTGCAGACAAGCTTGGGCTGACACATGCTGCAGTATCCCAGTACCTTAAGGGCAAGAGAGGGAGATCAGTTGAGATCAGAAAGGAGATTATGGAGAAGATAAGAGGGGCAGCAAGGGAGATAGCTACCTCAAAGGATCCAGAAGTGGTGACAGAGAAGATATGCCAGATTTGTCGAGCCTTAAGAGCCTCAATGCCTTGCAGCTACGAGAAGAGGAGCTTACATGAGGCAGATAATGTAAATAGAAAGGGTGTGACAAGCACTTATGACAGCAACCGTACTAGATGATAGCTGCTGTGGCTATTATTGGCACCAGGGTTAGTGCAACTATGTTGAGGAGCTTTATGAGTATGTGGAGTGACGGGCCTGCTGTGTCCTTTAGCGGGTCTCCTACTGTGTCTCCTATCACCGAGGCGGCGTGTGCTGGTGTCCCCTTCCCACCTAGGTACCCAGATTCAATGTACTTTTTGGCGTTGTCCCACGCACCTCCAGCGTTGAACATGAAAACCGCTAGCAGAGCTCCTGATGCTGTTGCTGCTATGAGGAACCCTCCTAGGGCTTCGCCTCCTAGCAGGAGGCCTACTAGGACTGGTGCAGCTAGGCTTATCAGCGTTGGAGCGATCATCTCTCTTAGGGCATTTCTCGTGCTTATGTCGACGCACCTCTCGTAGTCTGGCTTCGCTTTTCCCTCTAGGATCCCTGGTATCTCTCTGAACTGCCTTCTCACCTCCTCTACCATCTGGAACGCTGTCTTCCCGACTGCTCTTATCGCTAGAGCTGAGAACAGGAATGGCACTGCTGCCCCTAGGAATGTGCCTACGATGACATGTGGCTTGCTGAGGTTTATCACACCTGGGTGCCCGTACTCCTTCATGAGGTACACGTAGGATGCGAAGAGGACTAGTGCAGAGAGGGCTGCACAGGACATCGCGTAGCCCTTCGTTAGGGCCTTTGTTGTATTGCCTACAGCATCCAGCACGTCTGTTGCCTCTCTTACCTCATCTTCTATGCCTGACATCTCTGCTATCCCGCCTGCGTTGTCTGATATCGGGCCGAATGTGTCTGATGACATTATGAAGCCTGTTGTTGAGAGTATGCCTAGGGTGGCTGCTGTGATGCCGTAGAAGCCTGAAGCAGGGTTCCTGATGCCTCCCATCACCACATACGAGAAGATTATGACAACCGAGATTATGACCATTGGGAGGACTGCGCTCTCCATTCCAGCTGATAAGCCCATTATTATGTTTATTGCTGGGCCTGTCTTAGCTGCATCAGCTATCCTCTTCACTGGAGCGTAGTCTGCGCTGGTGTAGTACTGGGTTATGTAGCCTACTATGACGCTTGCAAGCAGACCTGATATGTAGGCTAAGGCTAGCCTTAGGCCTCCTGGTAGGCCTAAAGCCTCCACTAGAGCTATGAAGCCTATGGCGCAGACCACTGAGGTTGTTGTTAGGCCTGTGTTTATGGACTTCATTGGGTCTCTGCCTCCTCTCACCATTAGGACTCCAGCTATGGCAGCTATGGCCCCTACTGCCTCGACCATGAGTGGGAACTCGACTATCTTCTTGACTAGGGCTGGCGATGCTGCTGCGATTGACATCGCTAGGGATAAGCCTAGTATCATTGAGGCGATTATGTTGTCGCTGAAGGACTCGAATAAGTCTGCTCCTCTGCCTGCGCAGTCTCCTACGTTGTCTCCCACCTGGTCTGCTATGACAGCTGGGTTGCGTGGGTCATCTTCTGGGATCCCAGCCTCTACTTTGCCTACGAGGTCGGCACCTATGTCAGCGGCCTTCGTGTATATGCCGCCACCTAGCTGGGCGAATAGAGCTGCTAGGCTTGCACCAAACCCGAAGCCTACTATGTACTCTAGCATCGTCCTCTCGTCTGGGATCAGCTTGCCGTATAGCAGGTACAGTGTGCTTATGCCTATTATGCTGAGGCCTACTAGCGATAAGCCCATTACAGCTCCTCCCCTGAACGCCACAACAACGGCCTTCCCTGGGTCCTTTCTGGCCATGTTAGCAGTCCTCACGTTCGCTATGGTCGCTGCGTTCATGCCGAAGTATGCTGCTAGCAGGGAGAGGACTGCTCCATAGATGAATGCTATCGAGGTGTATGGTCCCCTCGCTGCTGCTAGTATCGCTGCTAAGGCTGCTATGAAGTATGCTATGGTCTTGAACTGCCTCCTCATGTACGCATTAGCACCCTCTCTGATGTACCCTGCGATCTCAACCATCCTCTTTTCTCCTGGGTCTATCCTCGCTACGCTCCTGTATATGGCTGCTACAGTCAGCATCACGAGGCATCCTACTACTAGGCTTGCGATAGCCAGCAAGCTCAGCCCCCTGGCGCCCGGAGCATAGGGCTAGTAAAAGTTTTCTGTGGTGGCTATGGGCTTGCTAGCTCCTCTGCTATCTGAGCTATAAGCTCCTTTACTGCATGCGCGCAGGATATGTGAAGTTTTGCCCTGCGAAATTTGGGCGTAGCCGAAGGCAAAGCCACACATCAGCCTGTTAAGTGAGGGTGTAAGCACCGAAGCGGCCATTAGGGGAGCAAAGAGTTAGGCGGAGCGGTGGCATCATTTTTCCAAACCTTTCTTCACGCAGAGAATTCCATAGCATAACCAAGTATACAGAAGCAGATATAGGATTAAAATCCCAAAACTTCCTGTTAACTGTTTGCAAATATACAAAGTTATGAAACAAAGTGAGTCAAATCAGGTGGGTGAAGCATAGCCGTATCTCCACCGCTATTAAAGTTCGAGCAAAGGTTAATTTTTATTATTTAGGTTCCGAAGATCAGCAACACTAATGGGGGTCTGAGGTTGCATGAGCAATCCAAGAAGCGATGATACTGTTACCTGTTTTATAGAATCCAGTCAATCCATAACCTACAGAGTGAGTAGCAGATAGCCCTATCATACGTGCATGTATTCCATGGGCAAGCCCAAATAGCACTGACTGGATGATAATAGCTAAGTAAATGCTCACCCGTCTTTGCAACTTGCCTTGAATAAAGCCTCTAAATAGAAGTTCTTCTGTAGGTGTAAGTAAAGTGAAAGCATAGATCGTTTGGAGGATGTAGTCCTACGGAAACGGAAGACTAAATCTTAAAAATTACTCACAGTTTCAGCTCTACTGCTATTTTCCTGTAGCAAGCTGGGAATAACGAGATTCACGGTAGCAAACATTACAAAAATCCTAGAAATGCTAACAAAGTTCCAATTCCAACATTTCTCCAAAAATCTCCTTCCTGATATCTGCCTCGCTCAAATCCTCGCGCGCATAATCCCCTTCATAGGAAAATTATTATCGCCACTATTTGGGAACGCTAATGGAATGTCGGTGGTCTTCTTCCCTGCTTTGCCAAAAGTATTCAAGAATATAGAAAAGGAGATAAGCCCTGCGCGTGCTGCGGTAGAGGGTGTACTTTCCGCTCCCAAAATTTAAGAGCTGCAGGGTTCTGCCCTCCTTAGAGAAGCAATGAAGGAAGTAGAAGTCAATTTGCAGGCTGGACAGAAAAGAGCATGGCTCCACAGTGATGGTATCTTCAATTACATGGTCGAGGACCGAAGGAACTTTCACCCTAACGAGAATGTGGCAATAGAACTGTTTGAGAGAGTAGAACTCGCAGATCCCATGCACGGGACTGTGGCTGGTGCGCTTGCAGCGCCGAGAATATTGAAAGGAGTCTCTGAGCTAAATTGTGTTGGAATGGACAGATGGATCGGTATCCAGGTGGGATCTGAAACAGCATCTCCAGAACTCGTGAAAAAGCTTGCAAACAGCAAGATGAAACCTTTCAGCGCTGAGGAATGGCCATGGGTTCTACGCAACGGAACTTATACTTTCAGCGAGTTTTTCTGGCTCCCTGCCTACGCGACTACGATTGGCTTGCCTTGGGAAACAGGTGAAGATGGAATAGAAACAGCAAAATTGATAGTAACGATGGAAAAGAAGCTAAAGAAAGAGTTCGGGAAGAGGGCGCACTTTATCATAATCCTATTAGCTTTTGTCCCATGGTTGGTTCAAAGAGAGCTTGGAAAAGAGGGCTCTTCAATATTGAAGAGGGGCTCACGGATGGGAGGGTTCTCCTCATCTATCATGCTTGGCGCCACCCTGCTTGGGAGGTGGATCATGGTTTGAGAAGAGTAACAGAAGGGAGCCCGAACTTCTGGGTCTTTGCGCCTCTTGCGAAACCTGGCTCAAGGTTGGTGTTGCGCAGCATAAGAAAGTGGGTGAGGAAGAAGGGAGTAGATTTGGATAAACCTTGGAGCCGATGGATATAAAGGTGGAGGGGGGTGGAGGTGGACAGATCATGAAGATACTTCTCCTTTCTCCCCCGACTATAAGCGCGATTAAAGCGGTTATTGGAGCAACAGGCCCGCCTCTTGGATTGGCATATCTTGCGTCCATGGTAAGGGAAGAACATGAAGTTCGCATAGTCGATTCTCTTGCTGAGGACTATACTTATGAGGATGTAGAAAGGATAGTAAAAAGTTATGACCCTGATGTTGTTGGTATAACTTCGACTACCTCAATGATACCCGATGCCTATGCGGTTGCAGAGATGGTGAAAAAGCATAATGAGAACGCGAAGGTTGTGATGGGTGGGCCTCATGTGACATTTTTGCCAGAGAGAACATTTAGGGAATGCCCTTATATAGACTTCATAGTAAGGGGAGAAGGAGAAAAAACTTTCAAGGAACTTATCGATGCTTTAGAGAAGGGTAAGGATCCTTCGAACATTCGAGGATTGAGCATAAACATGGGTAGTAAAGTGAAAAACAACCCTCCGCAACCTCTCATAAAAGACCTTGACGCCATACCCCTACCATCCTACGATTTACTTCCCATGAATAAGTACGAGGTAAATGGGACCAGATTTGGAACTGTAATGACGAGTAGAGGATGCCCATTTAACTGTGTATTCTGTTCCTCTTCTCTTCAATTTGGAAGAATATGGCGTGGACATAGCGACTCAAGAGTGATCGAGGAACTGAGATATCTCCGTGAAGAATACAAGATTCGAGAGATAGAATTCTTGGATGATACCTTTACATTGAATAAACGTAGAGCGATAAGAATAGCCAGGAGGGTAGTGGAGGAGGGGCTAGACATTTCCTGGTCGGCATCTTCTAGAGTTGACCTGTTCACAGACGAGATTGCCCAAGCGATGAAGAAAGGCGGATGCCACACCATCTACTTTGGCATCGAGTCTGGATCTCAAAGAACTCTTAATTTCATTGGTAAGGGAATAACTCCAGAGCAATCAATCTCTGCAGTTAAGAAGGCGAAGAAGCATAAGCTTAACACTTTGGGATCTTTTGTCATAGGATTTCCCGAGGAGACAAAAGAAGATGTAGAGAAAACGATAAAATTCTCAAAAAAGGTAGGCGTAGACTTCGCACAGTTCACCATAGCTACTCCCTATCCCGGGACAAGATTATGGAATTACGCCCTGTCAAAGAAGCTTATACTGACCTTCAATTGGAGAAAATACACTACACTTGACCCTGTGATGAAGCTGAAAAACTTCACCAGCCAGCAGATAACCCGCCTACTTTGGAAGGCATATTTCTCCTTCTACCTGCGCCCGTCGTATTTGATTAAAGATATAATTTCAAGGAGAGGCTTCATATTCAGAAGAGTGATTCCAAAGGCCATAAAGATGGCCAAATCTGCGATGGAGGTTATCAGAAATGGTAAAAATCTTTTTAACAGCAGATAGAGTACCGTCCATAGATTATGGCCAGAATTCCCTTGAACTCGACTTGTGTACGTCATATAGGCTTGTACCTAAGACTTTGGAGCGTATACTCACACCAAAGCACCCGCTAATGGTTTGAGAGGCAGAGTATGCTCCTTATGTTTTCCGTTGAGTCGACGTCCACTTCTACACCGAATGATGGCAGGAAGTAAGTCGTATCGAATACCACTGCCTGGATGCGCATGCCTTCACCCGGTGGAATCTTTATTAACTTAGTTGATTAGCATTATGCCTAGTGACATATGGTGGTGTCTGCTATAGGTGTTGTAGGCTCTAAAGGCGAGCTTTACCCTCCTAGGAGGGTTAGGGAGGCTGCTGGGATAGCTCCTGGAGATAAGGTCCTTTATATAGCTGCATCTGGCAGGATAACTGTTATCAGGATCCCATCTCTAGACGAGGCTTTTTCTCAGAAGTCTTTTGCTAAGGCTACATTCAGGGAGCTGGAGGAGATGACTGGTGAGGTGCTGCCTACAAGCTAGGCTGAGAGAACCTCTATTGCCCTTGGGTATATGAGCTCAGCTATGTCTGCTCTAGCTCCTCCTCCAGTCAGCACCACATACCTTCCATCACATACTTCATCTGCAAGGTCTCTTACTAGCTTGACAAGCTCTACCTGGAGGTTTGGAGTTAGCCCCCTGTCTCCGTAGTCTCCTATGCACGTGTCGTGCCCGTGGAAGTGGAGGATTATGTCTGGCTTGAACTCCCTTGCCGCCCTTATGAAGCAGTCTTCCACCAGTGTCAGGTACTCCTGGTCTGTTGTCTTCCAGCCTACATCGACGCATATCTTTGTCCCAGCGTCCTCTACTCTACTGCTGCTGCAGAAGCATACGTGGAGTACGTCTCTGTCTCCTGTGAATATCTCCCTGCAGCCATCTCCATGGTGGCTGTCAGTGTCCAGTATAGCTGCCCTCACTCTACCAAACTTCTCTCTCAGGTTCGCTATAGCTGGCCCTGTGCAGGAAAGGTATGTTCCACCCCACGCGTAGCTTACTCCAGCGTGGTGGCCTGCTGCAACCGTGAACACGAGAGCCCTAGCCAGGTGGCCACGCCAGCACATCTCAGCTGCCTGGACACACCCTCCGACAGCCAGCCTGGCTGCATCCCAGACATACATCCTCTTAACTGACTCAAGCAAGCTTTCAGAGTGCACTTTCCTGAGGAGCGCCTCGCTCACCGGCTTAGGCTCAATGAGCTCTACTTTAGGGCTGGCTAAAGCCTCCTGCATGACTTCAGGGAATCTTCTGAACTTGTCTCCTATCACAGGCCAGCTTTCCTTGAATACCCTGTGGAAGAATACACCGACCTTCACGCGCCCACCTTCAGCTTTAGTGGTGTTGAAAGCTTTATAAGAAGCCTACGGCAGCAGCGTCCAGCATGATAGCGCTTAGGCTCCTGGTGGTGTGCCTGCAGAAGCTAGGCCTCTTAAAGGGGCTCCCTGAGCCCAGGTGGGCCCTAACTTCATAGAAGCTGCTTGGTGGGGCTTGAGCTTGATAGTTGGGGTAACTGGGGTCTCAGGGGGTGTCGGCCGGAAGCTAGCGTCCTCTCTGCTAGAGTGGAGTAGGTGTAGCAGGGTTGTTGGAGTAGACTTGAGGAAGCCTGAGTTTAGGAGCGATAGGCTTAAGTTCTATAGGATGGATGTGAGGGAGAAGAGGCTTGCTGAGGTCTTTGAGAGGGAAGAGGTGGATGCTGTCGTCCACACGGCTTTCGCTAGCAGAGCTGAGAGTAGGAGTGCTATGAGAGACATGAATGTGAATGGAGCTAGGAACGTCCTTGAGGCTTGCAGAGAGGCTGATGTAAGCTGGGTGATGGTACTCAGCAGTGCTATGGCCTATGGGGCTTATAGGGATAACCCTGTGCCTCTGACGGAGGAGCACCCGCTTAGAGGAGGGAGGCTCCCGTACTCGCAGGATAAGCGTGAAATCGACCTGCTTGCCCAGGAGTTCGCCAGGGAGAACCCTGATGTGAGGGTGTTGATCGCTAGGCCAGCTATGGTCCTCGGGCCTAACGTAGAGAGCTTCCTCTCCAGGTACATCATGGGCTCTGGAGTGGCTTTGATACCATGGGATGCCAACGCGCCGCTCCAGTTCATCCATGAGGACGATGTAGTGAGGTTCTGTAAGCTTGCAATGGAGCAGAGGGCGTCTGGAGCCTATAACATCGCTGGAGAGGGGGCACTCACGTTCCTTGAGGTCCTTGAGATATCTGGGAGGAGGTACCTGAAGCTCCCTCCTGTGGTAGCATATGCTATAGCATACATCCTCCATAAGGCTGGTGTTATGGAGGCTTCTCCAGCCCAGTATGATGTAGTGAGGTTTCCGCAGGCTGTGAGCACTGAGAAGGCCAGAAGAGAGCTTGGATTCAACCCAGAGTACACGACTCTAGGCGCTCTGATATCCTTCTTGAGGTCTAAGGGGGTGAAGCCTAAGCTTGAGGAGTAGCGCAGATGCTATAGCAACGGTTATCTACCTAGCTTGAGCAGCCACCTGGGTTGGAGCTTGAGGTCGCTCAGGAGCATGCTGCCCTAGCT
>Ga0164311_10000224_pt1 | contig 23153 bp, 26 predicted proteins | sample GuaBasSedimGuay2_FD_121796 | JGI IMG/M metagenome (GOLD analysis project Ga0164311, IMG submission 121796) | Subseafloor sediment microbial communities from Guaymas Basin, Gulf of California, Mexico - Guay2, Core 4569-9, 9-12 cm | ecosystem: Environmental > Aquatic > Marine > Hydrothermal vents... | reverse complement strand
CGTTTCAGGCTCTCAGCCCTCGTCCCCGAGGGCGGTGTGGGCGAGAGCACTGTATTCTGAGTAGCCATCCTCCGCACAAGACGCCCCCGGGACGGGGGCTGTAAGCAGTGGCTGGGTAGTTACTAGTTTAAGAAAATTTCACTTTGCGCGTCAAAAAGTTAATTTTTTCAAGGCCAAGTTTAAAATCTCTGTGCTCTCTGTGTCTCTGTGGTGAAATTCCTAGTTCTTTCAGTAGAGTCATGAACCAAATACCTAATAATTAGTATAGTGAAATCGGAAGCATTTGTCAAGAAACTGGTACGCCTTATCTAGCAACTCGCCGCGCCACAATGCAAAAAACGCTACCTGGGGAATGTCCCCAGGCAGCGTCGTTGTGAGATAATCTATGGCGCAGCGACTAATCGCGCTTGAAACGCCGCTGCCACTGGTTGATCGGAGTCATCGCTGCCAGCGCCATATCCTGCAAGCGCGCGCGGGCGGTCACCTGCGTGCTCCACACCGCGTTTCGCACCCGAGTGACCGGCTGGAACAGGTTCGAAAGCAGCGGCCAGTCATCCACGGCGATCGGCTCTTCCGCCACCGGCTGCCAGTGTAACACCGCCGCCGCCCACGTCAACCCGGCTCCAAACCCGACTAGCACCACGTGGTCGCCGGATTGCAAGCGCCCTTCCTCCAACGCATCGCACAGCGCCAGCGGAATCGAAGCCGCCGAGGTATTGCCGTAGCGGTCAACATTGACCATCACCTTCTCCGGGTCTATTTTCAAACGCCGCACGGCCAGGTCAATGATGCGAGCGTTGGCCTGGTGGGGGATGACCAGATCAATTTCGTCCCACGTCAGCCCGCTCTCCTGCACGACGTTGATTACCGAATTGGTCATCTTGCGGGTGGCAAACTTGAAGACGCGGCGCCCATCCATCCGCAGGTAGTGATCGCCGTTGCGCAGCGTCTCCTCGCTGAAAGGCTTGACCGTGCCATAGCCGGGCGCGATGAGAGCGTCCCAGTCTTGACCCTGGGAGCCAAGCTCGCAGCTCAAGATTCCCGTGGGTTGGTCGCTCGCTTCCACCAGGACGGCGGCTCCGCCGTCGCCAAAGAGCACGCACGTATTGCGATCCGTCCAGTCCACTGCCGGCGACAGCGTCTCGACCCCCACTACCAATATCTTTTCGTAAAGCCCGGTTTCGATGAACTGGTTGGCCGTCACCAGAGCATAAACAAACCCTGTGCAGCCGGCGACCAGTGTGAAAGCGCCTGCCCGAGTCGCGCCCAAGCGATCCTGCACCATGCTAGAGACCGGCGGGCAGAAATAGTCGGGGGATGAAGTAGCAATGATAACAAGGTCAACTTCTTCGGGAGCGACCCCCGCCCGCTCCAATGCCTGCTGGCAGGCCTCGACCGACATTGAGGATGTCGTCTCGCCCGGCCCGGCGATGTGTCGCTCACGGATGCCCGTGCGGGTGACAATCCATTCATCGGAAGTGTCCACCATCTGTTCCAAGTCGTGGTTGGTGAGAATGCGCTCCGGCACCGATTTGCCCCACCCAGTGATACGTCCATATTGCTTCATTTGGTTTTCCTCCTCTGCGGTATACCTGCCTACGGCCCACTTATGGCTATAGGAACACTGAGAGGGGATAAGAGTTGCGCTAGTGATAAACGATCACCGGCCTGGTCAGGATGTGTACCCCGACCAGGCCGGTGATGGGAAGAAATACAATCGTAGACAAAATCGCGGCTCAGCAATTCCCGTTTTGTAGCCGCGATTTCCAAATCGCGTATTTTGCCGCGTAAAGTGTCCTGCGCGATTGCGAAATCGCGGCTACGACCTGACTCTTCCCCCATAACGGGAATTGCTGATCGCGGCTCACCGCGCCGCCACGTCCCCCATCACCTCGCGGATGTCAATATCCACCGGGCAGGAGACCACACAGCGCCCGCAGCCCACGCAGCCCAGCGGGCCAAAATCCTCCGGGTAATAACAAAACTTGCAAAAGAAGCGATTGCGAATCCGCCCCGGCTTGGTGGGCCGAGAGTTGTGCCCCCCGGCAGCGCGGCGATAGTTGGTACTGGTGCAGGCGTCCCAGGCGCGAATGCGCTCGATGCGGGTAAAGCCGGCCCGCTCCTCGATCACCCGGTCGGCCACGTCAAAGCAGCGACAGGTGGGACAAACGTAGGTGCAGATGCGGCAACTCAGGCAGCGCTCGCCGTGCCGCATCCATATTCGGTCCTCGAAGAGCTCCCGCCACCTGGCAGGCTCTGTCACCGGCACCGGTTGCTCAAGAAGCCGGGTTTTTTCCGAAAAACCCGGCTTCTGATCCCGATTCTTCGTCTCCAGCCCCTTCAAGAGCACCTTTCCCTTCTCGGTGACCGCCTCAACCACGTAGCCGCCCTCCACCGCCCGCAGCAGCACGTCCAGGTGCGTGGGGTCGTCAGGCGCGCCGCCCATAGAGGCGCAAAAGCAGCCCTCCCACATCTGCGGACAGGCGATTCCCACCAGTGTCGTCCGCTCGCGGTGGTGAGCGTAATACCGGTCGGGCGGGTCTTGCTCCAGGAAGAGAGCATCTATCACTGCGAAACCGTGCGCGTCGCAGGGACGGACGCCAAAGATGACCTGTTTCCGCTCCGGCAACACTTCTTCTTGCGTCACCTCAGTGCCCCGCTTCTCAATCCGCAAGAGGACCTCCGTCGCGGGGAAGATAAACTCTTTGGCGGAGAGTTCGGGCCGCTCATAATCGAACAGTATCTCGTCGCTGGAAGCCACGGGCCGGTAGAGCACGTGGCCGTCCACGTCGCGCGGGGCGATCAGATCCACCTCTTGGGCCAAGCGATTGAGCCAATTCTTTAATTCCTTCAACGTCACATACTTCACAGCATACCTCCGCCACAGTGTGTTTTCACAACCCGGTAGGGGCACAGCGGCACTGTGCCCTTACATCGGCGAACCATCTTCCCCCAATTCAAAGAGCAGCGGGCTGAGCGCTTCCTCCCGCCCGGCCCGGTGATGATAGAGCGCGTCCACCTCGCGCACCAGCCGCCGGTTGAGCAGGCTCAGCGGCAGCCCCATCGGGCAGACCCGCTCACACTCGTTGCACTCGGCGCAGCGGCCGGCCAAATGGAGCGCTCGCCCCAGGTGAAAGACGTACTTTTCCGACAGTTCAATCCCCATATCCACCCACAGCCCATCATCCCGCTCGAACATGCAGGTGGTACAGTAGCAGCCGGGGCAGGCCTGACGGCAGGCGTAACAGCGGATGCAGCGATCGAACTCGCGCAGCCAGAAAGAGAGCCGCTCGGCGGGAGGCAGTTCCTCAATGTGATCCAGGTCGGCCCAATCGTCCTCGACCGGTGACACCTGCGGCGGCTCCCCGATCAACATGTCGTAGAGTGCCGGCGCGCGGTCGGTGCAGCGTTCACAATGCGCCGCCAGTTCACCCCCGCCATCCCGCACCCCCTCGCAGGCCAGGCCGATGACAAAGATCCGCTCCCGCTCGATTTGCTGCTCGGCCAGGAGGACGTTGAGGGAACGGCTGTCGCAGGGCTTGACGACGACGCCGACGCGGGGCGGTTCCACCCCCCGTTTGGGAGAGTGCTTTTTATCGTGGAGATAGTTGATCAGGTTGTGGACGCACCCGTCACCCCAGATCAACCGCTCCACCTCGGCAGGGTCGTAGATAAAGGCCGGACGGACGCGGCCGGTGGGGCCGGCCTCGTAGCCGATGATCAGATCCACCCGCTCCTCGGTCAAGAGTTGACGCGCCTGGTCTCGTATTTGTTGAGTCAGTGATTCATTGATTGGCATGTAACTTCCCCCTATGAGGCTTCTTGCAACCCAACAATTATACCCACTTGGGCAAAATATGCCAAAACCAAAATGACAATCAGTTACTCCTATCCGAGGTCTGTCATTGGCAACTTTAGCGCGCCCCTAGAAATCTACCGGCGGCAGAGTCACAACGAACGTGGCGCCCTGCCCCGCCCTGCTCTGCACCTCAATGCGCCCGCCGTACCGCTCCACCAAATCCTTGACTATAGCCAACCCCAGCCCGGTGCCGACCTCGTCCGAGGCTTTGGCGTTGGGGGCGCGGTAAAACTCTTGGAACAGGTGAGGCAACGCTTCTTCCGGGATGCCGATGCCGTCGTCAATCACCTGCACCTCGATCCCGTCTCTTACCCGGCTCATAGCGACGGTCACGTTGCCGCCAGCGGGCGTGTATTTGACCGCGTTGCCCACCAGGTTGACAAAGATGCGGTCCAGGCCATCCTCCGTCCCTTGCACCACTAGCCTATCCGGGCAGCGTTGCAAGGTCAGAGCGACGCCTTTCTCCTCGGCGCGGGGTTGCAGGAGCAACACCGCCCGTCCAACGGATCCGTTGAGCAAAACCGGTTCTTCTTCCTCCGGCCCGGCAGCCTTGCCCGCCGCCAGCTCCAGCAGGTCGTTGACCAGGCTCTCCAGGAAATCGAGGCGGCGGCTGACGCGCCCGAATAGATCAGCTTGTTTGTCCGTCATCGGGCCGGCGTAACCCTTGAGCACGCCCCGCACCAGCGATTGGGAAACGGCGACGGGGGAGCGCAGTTCGTGCGTGGCGACGTGGATAAAGTGGGCCTTGCCGGATTCTTGGGCTTTTAACAGTGCTATCTCGCGGGCGGCTGCCACGAGCGCCGCGCCTAGATCGGCCAGCGGAGATAGCAGAGCAGCATCCCGCTCATCAAAGCATCCGGGGGCAGTGGCGTAGACGTGAAGAGTGCCAACGGGAGCGTCTTTGTGCATCAGGGGGACGCACAGGGCGGAACGATAATCCCCAGGCAAGTTCGTCGCCTGGGGATCGGTATGCGCGTCGCCAACTATGACCGGCCTGCCAGAGAGCGCCGCAGCGTCGAGCGGGCTACGCTCTACTGCGACCGGCTCTTGTTGGTAAAGCGCAACGGGAAAGCCGGAAACCGCCGCCAGCGTCAAGCGTGCGCCCTCCTCGTTCAGCAGGTAGACCGCCGCAGCATCAGCCCGCGACATTTGTCTGGCCCCATCGGCCAGACGGGCCAGCGTCCGCTCCAGTTCCACCGCGCTCCAGTTTGTTAATCGCTAATCAACGCGCCAACCTTCTCCAGCAGCACGTCGGGGTCAATTGGCTTGTCCACAAAGTCATCCACCGGTAGATAGGCCTCGTCGGGGCCAAAGCGCAGAGAGGTGGTGGTGTGGATCGCGGTCAGCATCAGGATCGGAATGTCCCGATAATCGGCGTACTCCGAATCTTCATCGGGACTGCGAAGCTGAAGCGAGACCTGGAAGCCGGCGGTCGTCGTCTCCATCATCACGTCGAGTATGATCAGATCAGGCTCGATCTCTTTGACTTTTTGCAAGCCCTCCGCTCCGGTGGCAGCGGCGACTATTTCGTAGCCATTCGCCTCCAACGGCATGCGGATCGCTGTCACCATATCGGCATCGTCTTCAATCACCAGAATTTTCGGCATGGTTTTCTCCTTTAACTTGTTCAGTTACTCTCTCGCAGGTTCTGAACCTGCGGGAGGGATATTTACTTCTTCGATTACTGCGTCAATCAGGACCGGGAGCGCGGTTTCCACAGCCAGGCTCAAGCCCTCCCCCCAGCCGACTTTTTGCGGCTGGATGCCAAAGATCACCATCTCCGGCAAGGGCCGGCCCAGCGCGCCGGCCAGGGCCAGCGCCTCACTCAACCCGGCGTGATGGAACGAAAAAGAGTCAGGCGTAAAGGCCAACCGGACATTGTCCGGCGTGAAGCGAACGAACTCGCCCGGCCTTTGTTCCATCTCGGCGGCATCTACCAGGATGACTCGTTCTCGTCCTTCCAGTAGATCGAGCAGTCCCAACCCAATCGCGCCTCCATCGAGCAATTCGACGCCCGGCGGCAGTTCTCGACGCATCAATTCTTCGATCACCCGGCAGCCCGCGCCATCGTCTCCGCGCAACGGGTTGCCCAGACCAAGCACTAGAACCGAGGGTTTCATCAGATACAACCCTGAAACGTTTTGCTACCGGACACTTTTGCCAGGTTTATGATTACACAGAGATTCACGGAGAATTCACCGAGGCGCACAGAGGTTTTTTGAGAGAATCTATCAGTGTAAAGTGGCGCTTTCGTTAAATCGTCTAATTTTCAATGCCTCAGTGGATCTCTGGGCCTTCTCTGCGCTCTCTGTGCAACTGCTTTTGACACCCCTGAAAAAGTGTCCGGTAATGAAAAACGTAAGCATGCAGTATCTTTTCAATATCGTGGGGCAAATTGCCAATTTGCTATGGGTCGCTCGTCGTAGCCGCGATTTCCATATCGCGCCGGCACCACGAGGTATGGAAACCTCGCCTACCTTCACCTTGCCCCACTTTATTGAAGAAAAGATACTTCACGTTTCACGTTTTACGTCACACAAACGTCACCGTCAAAAAGTGAGCCGAGCAAGAGATGCAAGGATCGTAGGCCCGCACCAGCATCTCTAGCGTGAGACGAATCTCGTCCTGCGGCTTGTCCATGATCTGAGGCACAAGCACCTTCATATCGTGGTTCAGATTCGCCATGTTCTGGTTGGTGGGGATGATGCAGTTGGCCTCGGCGCACATGCCGTCCTCGTCGTAGACATAGTTGTGGAAGAGGATGCCGCGCGGCACGTCGCACGAGCCGACCCCCTCACATGCCTTGACCTCCACTGCCGGCGGATTCTCCGGCTGAACGCCCCGGGTGAGCAGTTCGTCTACGATGCGGATGGAATCCTCGATGCAGTGAACCATCTCCACCACCTGCGCGCCGCTGTTGAGGAATGGATTGTAGCAGATAGGCTTCATCCCCAGCTTGGCCGCCGCTTCCTTAGCCCTGGGATGCAACTGATCATAGTTATTGTTGAACCGCGCCAGCGCGCCCACCATGTAGGACTCGCGGTTGTGATGCGTCCACTTGGCCGTAGAGAAGGGCACGCACTCCTCGTTGGTCACTTTGCGATACTCTTCGATGGGATAGGAAAAGCCATCGGAGGTAACGATGGTTCCGTCAATGTAAGCGTACTCGTCATCTTTCTTGAGCGAGACGTACTCGGTCTCCCGCTCAAAATCGGGCCAGGGGAGCGTGGAAAAGAGCGCCACCGTCTCGTCCATATCGGCGCGGGCATCCACCAGGCGAGCCTGCATGTCCCGCAACTCGCGCTCGGTGGGCGTGTGCGTAAAGCCGCCGACAGCCATGGCGATGGGATGCGTATGGCGACCAGCGACCATGGCGCAGAGATCGCCAGAGAGCTTTTTGATCTTTAACGCCCGCTGAACCACCTCCAAGTGAGTCTCCACCAGTGGGATGACGCTGGGCACGCCCAAAAAGTCGGGGGCCACCAGATAGTAGGTGTGCAGCACGTGACTGTCAATCGTCTCGCCGTGAAAGAGGAGTTTGCGCAGCAACACCGTCTGCTCCGAAGGCTCCACTCCCAGCGCTTTCTCGGTGGCGCGCAGGCTGGCCGTAGAGTGACCCACGGCGCAGATGCCGCAGATGCGGGAAGTGATGTGGCTCAGTTCGTGATACGGCCGCCCGCGCACGAACGCCTCGAAAAAGCGCGGGGCCTCGACGACCTCAAACTGGCACTTGATAAGCTCGCCGTTCTTGACGTCCACGACAATGTCGCCGTGTCCCTCTACGCGGGTTACGTGGTGTACGTTTATATTCACAGTGGTCATAGTGCTTGCTCCTGTACCTGATAGGTGTTGAACATGGTGAACCGTCCCATAACCTCGTCCAGGGTCAGCCCAAACTCGTCCAGCACCTCTTTCATCGCGTCCTCGTTGGGATGTGGGATGAGACCCCGGCAACCCTCACAGCCTGCACCGTAGGTTGGGCAAATCGCGCCGCAGCCGGCCCTGATGACCGGGCCGAGGCAGGGCCTACCCAACTCGTACACGCAGACGTTCCCCTTCTTTTTACATTCCACGCAGACCGGATAATCTGGGATGGGCGGCTTTTTGCCCACCAGCACCGCCTTGACCACCCGGATGAATTCTTCTCGGTCAATGGGGCAGCCGGGGATTATGGCGTCCACCTCGACCACGGCGCTGATGGGCCGGGCGGGGTAGGTGGGGTACCAATCCGCCTTGTCGCCATAGACCCAGCGGCGCGCGTCCTCCAGGGGGTGCAGGTTCTTGAGCGCGTTGACGCCGCCGAGGTGGGCGCAGGTTCCCAGGGCGACCAGTAAATCGGCTTGCTCGCGGATGCGGTAGAGCCGCTCCTCGTCCTGCTCGCGGGTGATAGAGCCTTCGATAAAGGCAATCTGGTAATCGTGCTCCTGCCGGGAAGTGGCCTCGCGGAAGTTGACGATCTCCACCGCGCCCAACAAGTCCACGTGAGTCTGGAGGGCGTCAATGACGGTCAACTGACAGCCCTCGCAGCAAGCAAAATCGAAAAATGCTACTTTTGGTTTTCCCATCACAGCGCCTCCGGTACATTCTTGATCTGAGCGTAGGTAAAGACGGGGCCTTCCTGACAACAATAGAGATCGTTGATCTGGCAATGCCCGCACTTGCCCACGCCGCACTTCATCCGCCGCTCCAGAGAGAGATAGATTTGGGTCTCTGGGATGCCCTTGCCCAAGAGTTCCATCAACACAAAGCGGTACATAATGGGCGGGCCGCAGGTGACGGCGACGGTGTTACGCGGGTCCACGGCAATTGGGTCAAAGAGGGTGGTGATGACGCCCACGTTGCCGTCCCAGGTCTCGTCCCCCCGATCCACCGTGATGTAACACTCGACGTCGTCGCGGGCGACCCACTCGTCCAACTCGTCGCGGAAGAGCAGTTCCTCCGGTCGCTTGGCCCCGTAGAGGATGACCACGCGCTCGAAGGAGCCGCGCTCGTCGAGCACCTGGTTGATCAACGAGCGGAGAGGGGCCAGTCCCAGGCCGCCCGGCGCAAAGAGCACGTCCTTGCCGCGCATCTTTTCGATGGGAAAGCCGTGGCCGAAAGGCCCACGGATGCCCACTCGATCTCCGGCCTGCATCTTGTGCAGCGCACCGGTCACGTCCCCCACTCGCCGCACACAAAGCTCAAAATTGCCGTTAGAGCGACTGGGCGAGGATGTGATCGAGATGGGAGCTTCGCCGACGCCCAGCACGGAGAGCATTACAAACTGTCCGGGGGCGTGCCCCAGGTTGCGCCCGTCCGGCAACTCGATGGTGAACAGTTTCTCCAACGCGGTTGCCTGCTTCACCTGGGTCAGGCGAGCCATTTCTGGCAAATAGGTAGATGATGCTGTCATTTGTCCATTCCTCCTATGCCGACCCGTGGATAGCGTTAAAGCCGTCCACGATGTTAATATGCGTCAGGCAGGCGCGAATACAACGCCCGCAGCCCACACAGCCCAACTCGCCCACCTTGTCGTAGATGTACTTGCCCTTGCGCATAAAGCGATGGCGCTGGCGGGCCGAGCGTGCCTCGCGGAAACTCTCGCCGCCGGCCACCAGGGCGAACTCGTCCAACTGGCAAGAGTCCCAGGTGCGCAGCCGCTTTCCCTCGGTCAGCGCCATGTTCACCTCGTCCACCACGTTGAAGCAGTAGCAGGTGGGGCAGACGTTGGTGCAAGAGCCACAGGACAAGCAGCGCTCGCCTAGCTCATCCCAGAGAGGGCTATCGTAGGCGGTAGCCAGCAGCGCCGGCAGTTCCGCCGCGTCGAACTCGAGGCGGTGCTTAAAGTGGGGCCACTTGGCGCTGAGAGCCTCGTTCAAACGGCGAACGTTGGCCTCGGCAGCAGGCTGGGTCTGGGCGTACTTTTCCAGCAAAGCCTCCCCGCGCTCCGTCCCTATATGCACCGTGTACGCATCCCCGATGTCGGTCAGGTGCAGATCGTACCCCTCGTCCGCCGTCAGAGTCCCCATATCCTTGCAGAACGAGTTCTCGTCGCACGGGCGCAGGCACTCCAGGCTGACGATGAGGGTTTGTGCGCGCTGTTCGAGATAGTTGGCGTCGGGGTGGTCTTGAGCAAAGACCTCGTCCAACACTCGGATGGCGCGCAAGTCGCAGGTATGCACGCCCAGCAGCACAGTGGGGACGGCCTCCACGACCGGCTCCACAATAGGTTCCTCCCCCAACCGGAAGGTAGCCAGCCGCTCCAGGGGAGGTTGGAGAACTGCCTTCGAGGGTGGGAGGATCGTCGTGTTATAGTCGAGGCGCAGTTCGGCCGGGTCGGAGAGCGGCCCGAAAGTGAACTGTGGGCCCTTCGCCTGCGGCCCGACAACTCTGCCCCCACGGGGCACATAATCGGCCATCAGCGCATTGACCAGTGGGGCAACGGCCCCTTTGTCCAAAATCTTTAGACTCATATCTCAATCTCCTCACGATATTATGGTTGCTAACGACTACTTTTCATCCAGGTAGATGATGATTTCCAAGTGAGTGCCCACCCCAACGGTGGAATCCAATTGCATCTTGTCGGAACAGGCGTGAATGTTGGGCAAGCCCATTCCCGCGCCAAACCCCATCTCCTGCACCCAGGCAGGGGCGGTAGAGAAACCGGGCTGCATCGCCTGCTCAATGTCCGCAATCCCAGGCCCCTTGTCCAAGACTTCGATCTTGATGCGCTCAGGCCGCACCTCGGCGACGATCTCGCCACCGTCGGTAAAGATCACGACGTTCATCTCGGCTTCGTAGGTGGCGACGGAGACGCGGCGGATCACCGAGGGATGGATGCCCAGCCGGCCCAGCGTTCTCTTCAACCCACTGGAAGCCTCGCCGGCCAGACTGATGTCTCCGGCAGCCACGCGATACCCAAAGACGAGAGCAATATCATCGGCAATGATGTCCTCGAAAATGTGGCTGGCGCGATAACGGTGAATCTCCTCCTCGTGATAGTCCACCTCCAGCCGCCTCAACACCGCGCGGGCGACGTCGCCCGGGGTGATGATGCCGACCAGGTCGCCTTCCTGATTAACGACGGGGAAACGGCCAAAACGCAGCTTGCTGAACTTGCTCACAGCGTGGACGAGAGGTTTGTCGGCGTAAAGAGTCTCTGGGTGGGAGGTCATCCTGTCGCCCACCAGGGCACTCATCTCGCCGGCCTCCAGGGACTTGATCAGATCCTCGATGCTGATGACGCCAACCATCCGCCCATCCTCAACCACCGGGGCGCCCGAGATGCGGTTGGCGCGCAACACCTCCCCGAACTCGGCCATAGTGATCTGCGGGGAGACGGAAATGACCTCCTTGACCATGGCCTGCTCGACCTTGATCTCGTAGGCCAGTGCTTGGAGTTTAGTGACTTCCTTCGCAGTCCTCAGTTCCACTTGGTAGCCTACCTGCTCTCAAATGCGTCGTGCCAGCGATGCAGGGTGAGTTCAAAGAGACCGCAACTGGAAAGCCCGGCCCGGTAGAGCCGTCCGCAGGTCTCGAACATGGTGTACTTGGAAGCTATGAGAGGGATGCCCTTCTGTTCGGCCAGGGCAATGGTCTCCTGAGGAGGGATTTTGCCCCGCACAAAAACGATGGCCTCGATGCCGGCCATCTCGGCGGTGCGCACTACCTGGGGATTGGTGAGACCGGACATCAATAGGGTGCCATCGTGAGTGAAAGCCAGAACATCGCTCATCAAATCGGCGCCACAGCCCATCACTATCTCCTGATCCCAATCTATGTTCTCAGAGATCGGTTTGCCTTCAATAATCTCTAATACTTTACCAAGTTTCATTTGCCTCCTCTTGCCATCCTCATCTACTCACACTCGTCACAGTATAACATATATCATCACATTCGCGCCAATGATGTTCATCCCATTCTGGCCGTGATGGGTCTCCCTAGCTCAAGCCTCGGCGGCTTCGATTGACCGCAGGGTCAATTCTACCAAATCTATGGCCCGCACGCGAATTTTGTTCCGGCGCGCTCCTTCCTGGAGCGTGCGCTTGCACTGCTGGCAGGCGGAAACAACGTAACGCGCCTCCGTCGCTTGCGCCTGCGCCATCCTGCGCCCCGCCGCCCCTCTGGAGACAGTGGGATCCGCGACCTCTACGTCGCCACCGCCGCCGCAGCAGAGGGCGTTCTCATGATGAGAGGCCATCTCACGCAGTTCCAGCCCAGGGATGCGGGTCAACACTTCCCTCGGCGCGTCGTACACGCCGCTCTTGCGCCCCAAGTCGCAAGGGTCGTGATAGGTCACGATCTCCTCCACCGGCCCCAACGCTAACTTGTCATCGGCGAGCAGTTCGGGCAAGAACTCGGTAACGTGTTGCAACTGGATGCCAGAGACATCGGTCACTTCCGGGTAGAGATGAGTCCAGGCATAGTAGCAAGAAGGGCAGGTAAAGATGACCCGCTTGGCTCCCACCCGGCGAACTCGCTGCACATTGTGGCGGGCCAGTTCAGCCATCCGATCCCTCATCCCTGCCACATAGAGCGGGTAGCCGCAGCACTGCTCATCCTCCCCCATGGTGGTAAATTCCACCTCGGCCCGTTCCAGTATCTGCACCAGCGATTGGGGGATGCTATAGACACGGGGATAGAATGAGCCGACACAGCCGATAAAATAGACCACGTCCGCCCGCCGGCGCCGGGGCTTGACGCCCAGCGGTGTGTGCGGAAGATTCTCGCTCCAAATCTGGCGGGTGGCGTTGTCGTCGCCGGAGATATTGTACTTGGTGGTGACAGTCTCGCCCAGCATCTGCATCCCCGTGGGGACGTTGACCCCTCTGCGAGTGGCATACTCTTTGAGGGCAACCATCGTGTCGGTGATCGAGATGCCGCGCGGGCAGCGCACCTGGCACGATTTACAGACAGTACACAGCCAAAAGGTCTGGCTGTTGACGATCTCCTCCTCCATCCCCAGCCTTAGCATCTGCCACAATTGGCGCGGGGAGTAATCCATAGCAAAGGCGGTAGGGCAGGAGGAGGTACACGTACCGCACTGCATACAGGTGAATAGTTTTTCCCACTCTAGCGTGACTCGCTCCGCCAGGGCGGGGTCGAATGTGGTCGCGTCAAGAAAGTTGGTCTCCATCAACGCCTCCTGTAAAGTATGGCGAGTTGGTAAATTGCGCTACGTTTTTGCCTGTTTACGGGCATTTAGGCCTCAAAGATCCAGTATCCCAACCTCCTCCATCAACTGGAGCGTCTCCATTGCCTCCGCTTCATCAACCTGAGTGATGGCAAAACCAACGTGGACGATGACGTAATCTCCCACCTCGGCTTCGGGTACGTAGGCCAAGCAGACCTCGCGCGCCACTCCGCCAAAATCTACTTTGCCCATACGCATCAGGCCGTCTGGGCCGATTTCAACGATCTGTCCTGGAATTCCTAAACACATGCTTCTTTACCACACTCCTTATGATTCCAGTATCAAGTGTCAACCGCCAGCTTGAACTTGCTGATCTCGTTTCTTAGCCAAACTAACCAATCGTCCAGCCCCTCGCCGGTCTTGCAGGAGAGGGGAAAGAAAGCCAGGCCGGGATTGAGTGTTTCCACGCCCCGGCGGAAGTAATCCACGTCGAACTCGAACGCCGCCAACACATCCATCTTGTTCAACACTAAACAGTCCACGCCCCGGTACATCGGTGGGTACTTGTAGGGCTTATCATCACCCTCCGGCACGCTGGCTATGAGAACGCTGCGATGCACGCCTAGTTTGAAGCTGGCGGGACAGACCAGGTTGCCCACGTTCTCAATGATGAGCAGATCCAACTTGTCCAATGGAAGCTGTGGCAGCGCGCTCTGAAGCATGGGCGCGTCCAGGTGGCAGTTGCCGCCGGTGTTGATCTGCACAGTGGGGACGCCCAGCGCCGCGATCCGGTCGGCGTCTATCGTGGTGGCGATGTCGCCATCCACTGCGCCGACGCGCAGCTCCTCGCGCAACCCCTCCACCGTACGCATGATGAGGCTGGTCTTGCCGGCGCCGGGCGAGGCCATCACGTTGATGGCAAAGATGCGCGCCGCGTCCAGCCGGGCGCGGTTGGCGGCCGCCAACTGGTCGTTGGCGCTCAGAATTTCTTCTACGACGGATACGCGTACAGTCATCAAATCCTTCCGCGAAAATAGGGCGCAGAGACCACGCCCCTACTCCACCTCGATGCTCTCCAAGCGAAAATCGTCACCCCCCGCAGTCACAACTTGCGCTTCACCACAGGCAGGGCAAGCGTAATCCTGTCCATTCAAGGGGAAAGTATGCCCGCAGCCCAGGCAACGCAATGCGCCCGGCGTACGCTCAAAGTGCAACTCGGAACCTGCGGCAATGGTCTCTCGGCTGACAATGTCCCAATAAAATTGCACCGAATCATCCACAACGCTCGACAGTTCCCCGATGACCAGATTCAGCCGGGTGATGCGGCGGGCGCCGGCCTGCGTTGCGTGGCGCAGCGCGATGTCCAAGACGCTCTGGGTGATAGATAGTTCGTGCATTGATTGTGTGCGCCAACCTCTGGAGTGAACCGATGAAACGGGGACATTATACACGAATCAACCTCAACGCACAAATGAGCAGGCCACACTCAAGCAACCATCTAGCGAGGTACGCCCTTCGTCAGGCTCAGGACGGGGCCTCAAACCGACAGGTCAAATCACCACAGAGACGCAGAGAACGTAGAGTTTTTCTGTTTGCCTCAACACCCCCTTTGCGTCTCGGCGGTGAAATCTTGTCTCATTTGTCAAGAATTTGCGGTATCAGGGATTGAGATGCGCAACTGTGCCTCGGTAGTGGATCCGCTACTGGCACCGGCCCGTCGAGTTGCTGGATCAACCGGCACTTGACATGACCCAGTCACGTAGTATAATAACACCCTATAATTATCAATAAGCAAACCTCATAAGAACTTTACTTTCCGCTAGATGTTTTCGCGAATTTTTGGCACTACCCCCCACATATTCGAGTGGGTGTTCTGAGCACCACAATATATAGGGGTGCGTCTTGCTATGCATTCTATTTTTCAAAATTGATGTTTGCCAGCCCCACCCAACTTTGAAAAATAGATTCCTGCCCTTCCCCATATATAGGGTCTTTTCTTCAATTTACCCCATACGTGGGGGCACGGACGAAATTTCATACTGTAAAGTTAGCGGAAACTAAAGTAAGAACTAACCGCTTCTAGCCCTCTTGGGAGCAGAGAAAGGAGGTGACCTCTACATCCAAGATTTGGCATCTTTTCAATAATTTGGGGCAACGTGATCGGAAGCTATCCCAACTTGCTCTCGCTCCTACTTTTTGAAAAGATGCAAGATTTGCAATGTTCCTCTACTAGTTAGGTAAATCGTCATAGTTAGAAAAAAAGGAGGTACGCTGAGATATGAGACTCAGCCGAAGAGAATTTCTAAAACTCACGGGAGCCACCGCTGGCGGGCTAATGCTTCCCAGCGGCATTTCCGCGGTCGCGCTGGCGGCCGGTTTTCCGTTGCACAAGGCCGTCGGAGAGACGCCCACCATCTGCTGCTTTTGCGGTGTGGGTTGCGGGGCCATCGTCGCCGCCGAGAACGGTCAGGTGGTCAATCTGGAAGGCGACCCCGACCACCCTATCAACCAGGGTTCCCTGTGCAGCAAGGGGCTGGCAATGGCCCAACTCCACACGGTGGATGGCGAGATCAACCCGCGCCGCTTGCAAAAGGTGTTGCACCGCACTCCCGGCGCTTCCGAGTGGGAGGAAGTAGAGTGGGACTGGGCGCTCGACCGGATCGCCGAACTCGTCAAAGGGACCCGCGACGAGCACTTTATCGAGACCGACAGCGAGGGACGCACCGTCAACCGGGTGGACGCCATCGCTTCGTTGGGCGGCGCTTCGTTAGACAACGAGGAGTGCTCGATCCTGATCAAGGCACTCCGCTCAATGGGCCTGGTGTATATCGAGCACCAGGCACGTATATGACACTCCGCTACAGTTGCGGCTCTGGCAGAGTCGTTTGGTAGAGGAGCAATGACCAATCACTGGAACGATCTCAAGAACAGTGATTGCATTTTTATCATCGGCAGTAACGCCGCCGAAAACCACCCCATTTCCTTCAAGTGGATCACCAAGGCCATTGAGGAGAACGGGGCCACGCTGATCAACGTAGACCCCCGCTTCACCCGCTCGTCGTCCAAAGCGGATATCTATGCCCAGATGCGCTCCGGCACCGACATTGCCTTTATCGGCGGCATGATCAAGTGGGTGCTCGATGACATGGAGGCCAACCCCAGCCGGTACAACATGACCTACGTCACCGAGTACACCAACGCGGCTTTCCTGATTGATCCCGAGTTCAAGACCGCGGCCGAGTTGGACGGCAAGTTTTCCGGCTTTATACCCGGCGACGATCCCAATTTCGGCAAGTACGACAAGTCCACCTGGAAGTGGCAGACGGACGCGGACAGCATCCCGCTCAAGGACAAAACGCTGCAAGACCCCAATTGCGTCTTCCAACTGCTCAAAAAGCAGTTCGCGCGCTACACTCCCGAAATGGTCTGCGGCACCACCGGCACGGATCAGGAAACCTACCTCAATATCTGCGAGACCTACGCCCGGACCGGCGGCATCGGCAAGAGCGGCACCATCATGTACGCCATGGGTACCACGCAGCACACCGTCGGCACGCAGAACATCCGCTCCTACGCCATCCTGCAACTCTTGTTAGGCAACGTTGGCGTAGCGGGCGGCGGCATCAACGCACTGCGCGGCGAATCGAACGTACAGGGTTCCACCGACCACTGCCTACTGTTCCACATCCTGCCCGGCTATCTCAAGCCGCCGGTGGCTACGGAGGCAACCCTCCAGGATCACCTGGACGGGCGGGCGGCAGCCTTTGCTACCTCCGATCCCAAGAGCGCGTCCTGGTGGCTGAACTATCCCAAATACTATGTCAGCCTGCTCAAGAGTTGGTACGGCGATAACGCCACCGCCGAAAACGACTTTGGCTACGACTGGCTGCCCAAGCTCAACCCCGGCACCAACTACTCTCACATCTCCCTCTTTGAAGCAATGGCGGACGGCATAATCAAGGGATTGTTCGCCTGGGGACAGAACCCGGCTGTGGGCGGCCCCGACGCCATCACCGAACGACGAGCGCTCCAGAATCTGGATTGGCTGGTGGTCGCAGAGCTGTGGGAGACCGAGACCGCCGCTTTCTGGAAGGACCCCGAAGTGGACCCGTCCAGCATCGGCACAGAGGTGTTCTTGCTGCCCGCTGCCTGCTCTTACGAGAAGGAAGGCACCATCTCCAACAGCGGGCGCTGGAGCCAATGGCGCTGGAAGGCGGTCGATCCGCCCGGCGACGCCACTCCCGACCTGGAGATCGTCCACGAGCTGATGCTCAAGATAATCGAGCTGTACGAAACCGAGGGCGGCCCCGGCGCCGACGCCATCACCAAGCTGCGCTGGAAGGGCTGGTACGATGCTTCTCCACTCCCGCGCGGAGCCGAGAGCATGGTAGACCTGGTCTCCCGCGAGATCAACGGCTGGGCCGAGGCGGACATCGAGGACAAGTACAAGGAAGGCGAGCTGATGGCCTCCTTCGGCCACCTGCTGGCCGACGGTTCCACATCCTCCTCTAACTGGCTCTACACCAACTCTTACACCGAGGCGGACGGCAACAAGCAAAAGTCGCGCGACAACACCGACTATCACCCTGCCGGCATCGGTCTCCACTCCAAGTGGTCCTGGTGCTGGCCGGTCAACCGGCGCATCATCTACAACCGCGCCTCGGTAGACCTGAACGGCAACCCGTGGGACCAGAAACATTTCGTCATCCGCTGGACAGGCCCAGAGACCAAATGGGAGGGGGACGTGCCCGATGGCGGCTGGCCGCCAATGAACCAAGAAGGCACGCGCTATCCCTTCATCATGAAACCGCAAGGCTTTGCCCGCCTCTTTGGACCGGGCCGGGCCGAGGGGCCGTTCCCGGAGCACTATGAACCACTGGAAAGCCCCATCAGCAACCCGCTCTCCGGCACGCAGAACAACCCGGCCATCAAAGTGTGGCGGCCGGATCAGATCGCCAAACCTGGAGATGGATACGACATCGTCTGCACCACCTACCGTGTGACCGAGCACTGGCAGGCCGGCCAGATGACACGCAACCTGCCCTGGCTGGTCGAGCTGATGCCGGATGTGTTCGTCGAGATGAGCGAGGAACTGGCAGCCGAGAAAGGTATCTCCACCGGGGAAGCGGTCATCGTCGAGTCGGTGCGCGGCAGTATGCAGGCTACCGCCATCGTCACCAAGCGCTTCAAGCCCTTCCAATTGAACGGCAAAACCGTGCATCAGATCGGCATACCCTGGCACTGGGGCTTTACCGGCCTGAGCCAGGGGCACAGCGCCAACAGGCTCACCCCCCACGTGGGCGATGCCAACACAATGATCCCGGAATACAAAGCATTCCTGGTCAAAGTCACAAAAGGGGGTGCATAATGAAAGCTGTACTCGTTGACCTGAACCGTTGTACGGGATGTCGCGCTTGCCAGGTAGCTTGCAAGTCGTGGAACGACAATCCCGCCGAGGTAACTATGTGCCTGGGCTGCTACGATAATCCCCCAGACTTTTCAGCCGACACCTGGAGCCTGATCCGCTTTGACGAAGTAGAATACAATAACAAGTTCCACTGGGTCTTTACCAAGCGCCAGTGTATGCACTGCGAGGAACCCGCCTGTGTGACAGTATGCACCGTCGGCGCTCTGGAAAAGACACCGAATGGGCCGGTGATCTACCACCCCGAAAAATGCATCGGCTGCCGTTACTGTCAGTACGGCTGCCCCTTTGGCGTGCCCCGCTTCGAGTGGGACAATCCGCTGGGCCTGATCCGCAAGTGCCGCTTCTGTGTGGATCGTTTGGATACAGGGATGGAGCCGGCCTGCGTCAAGGCCTGCCCAACCGACGCGCTAATCTTTGGCGACCGGGAGGCGCTGCTCACCGAGGCTTATGGACGCATCGCTGACAGGCCAGACAAGTACGTGAACCACGTCTACGGCGACAAGGAAGCGGGCGGCACATCGTGGCTCTACATCTCCCCTGTCCCCTTCGAGAAACTGGGCTTCCCCGTGCTCGGAGAAGAACCAACCGTCCACGCCAGCGAGATCGTCATGAACGCGACGCCGGTGACTCTTACAGCGGCCATCGCTGCATTGAGCGGCCTCTACTGGCTCACCAAGCGCCGTGATGAAGGCATGAAGGAAAAGGAGGGCTAATGATGATGACGACTACTACTTTTAAAAAACCGTCCGCCACAGGCATGATCGTCCTGGGCGTGCTGGCCCTCTTGACTGTGCTGGGGCTTATCACGGGCATCTACCGCTTGGCCGTCGGACTGGGCCAAACTACCGCGCTCTCGGATCAATATGCCTGGGGGCTGTGGCTGGGCTTTGACTTTGCCCTGATCGCCTTCGGCGGCGCGGCGTTCACTATGGCGTTGGTCGTACACGTCCTCAACCTGAAAAAGTACGAGGTCGTGCTGCGGCCCGCCATCCTCACCGGATTCCTGAGCTATGTGGCGGTGCTGGTCATCCTGCTGATTGACCTGGGGCGGCCAGACCGCTTCTGGGGTTTCATCCCCTGGGCCAACATCCACTCGCCCCTGTTCGAGGTTTCCTGGTGCATCCTGCTCTACACCACTGTGCTGGCACTCGAGTTCGCTCCGCTGCTCTTTGAACGGCTCAACAAACCCAAGATCGTGAGCGCGATCCACGCCGCCGTCATCCCCATTACCATCGCCGGCGTCGCGCTCTCCACGCTGCACCAGTCCACGCTGGGGACAATCGGCCTCTCCCTGCCGGGGAGGGTTCATCCCCTCTGGTGGTCGTGGCTGCTGCCGCTCCTGTTCTTCCTCTCCGCCGTCGGGATGGGACTTTCGGCCATGATCCTGGTGATGATGATCGCCAACAAGGCGTTTGGCCGCGAGTTAGTAAAGCTGGACGTCCTGGCCGGACTGGGCAAAGGCTCCGTCTGGGTGTGGGCGCTCTACGCGGTGTTGCGCGTGGGCGACCTGCTCTTTACCGGCGACCTGGGGCACATGCTCGCCTTTGACACATCCAGCATCCTGTTCTGGATCGAGATGTTGCTGATGGTGATCGCGCCCATCGTGCTCTACTCGATGCAAGATGTGCGCAAGAGCGCGACCGGACTGACTGTGACGGCACTGATGGTCACGGTGGGACTGTTCTTTAACCGCTTTGCGATCCTGTTCTCCGGCGACCCGATACCCGTGGGAGCGATGCACACAACGGCATCCTACTTTCCCAGCTTTATCGAGTTCGCCGTTCAGATCGGCGTGCTGGCGGCGGCGGCCCTGGCCTGGTACTTTGCGGCCCAGTTGCTGCCCGTGTTCTCTGAGGAATAAGGCAGGCTATCGCGCGCTAAACACGCGCACCAAGGGGCAAGGGTCTGATGGCCCTTGCCCTTTGGTGTCTTGAGGATATAATCGAGGCGCAAAGGCAAGATGAGCAAGCAGAAAAGCACCGTGCTACCGAGTGAGATCAAAAAACGGAGGGATATATGAACAAAACAACCGGGTATGCCCTTGTTATCGTCATGCTCGCCGTTGGGTTGACACTCGGGTACGCCGGGGCGACGCTGTTTGGAAACGCCGGAGCGGGCGGTGTTCGCAACGCCAATCTGGAGGTCGGTGATAAAGCTCCCGACTTTCGGCTGCGCGACCACAGCGGACGCACTATCGAACTGAGCGACTATGCGGGAGGAAATAACGTCGTTCTCGCTTTCTTCCCTGGCGCTTTTACCCCGGTGTGATCCGAACAGCTACCGTCGTACGAAGCCGATCTAGCACGCTTCGAGGCGGTAGATACCCAGGTTCTGGGTATAACGGTGGACAGCGCGGACTCGAACGCGGCATGGGTGGAATCGCTGGGCGTGGAGAGCATCCCTGTGTTGAGCGACTATTGGCCGCACGGTCAGGTGGCCCAATCCTACGGCGTCCTGCGCGAACACGGCATGACCGAACGGGCCATCTTTATCGTGGACAAGCAAGGCATCATTCGCTACGTAGACATCCACGATTTCAACTCACAGCCCGATAACGAGGCGCTCTTCCGAGTGCTGGAGACACTCGAATAGTCACACGTGAGGCGGGGGAGGGTCAGATATGTCTAAACAAACCAGGCTTATCGTTGGAGTTGGAGTAGCAGTCCTGGTCCTGGTCGTTGCCGGTGTAGCTTTTCTCATTCACCTTCAATCTCGACCCGTGATGGTGAACGGGCCCGGTATGCTCTATTTTTACTCTCCCACCTGACCGGTTTGCCAGGGAATGAAGCCTATCGTGAATAGGCTAGAAGAAAGCTATAAAGACGAGTTCAACTTTGTGCGTATTGACGTCACCAAACCGAATGGGGAAAAACTGGCCCGCGAGCACGGCATCGTCGGTCAGCCCAATTACGTCTTTTTCGACAGTGCCAACCAAGAGACCAGGCGCATGTCTGGTTCCCAGCCCTTGGACGTGATGGCAGCCCAAGTCGAACGGACATTGGAAGAGTGAGCGCGTGATGATGCGAAAGAAGCGAGCCTGGATCGCAGCCGGGCTGGCACTGGCGATGTTGGTAACAGCAGCGCTGGCCTACACATCCTGGGCCGGCGATGACCGCCCGACGTTGCTCTACTTTCGGGCGGACCTCTGAACGCTCTGCAAAAAAGTAACGCCCATCGTGGATGAGCTCAAGCACAAGTACAGAGGGCAAATCAATGTGGTTTACGTCAGCGTAGATCGGTCGAAAGGGAAAGAACTGGCTAGAGAGTATGGCGTGATAGGCACCCCTACCATCTTGTTTTTGGACCGTGAGGGCAATCAGGTAAACGGAATGCGCGGCGCTCTTTCCCAAGCCACGATCGAACAGGCAATCAAGAAGCTATTAGCACGGAGATGATATTTCACCAGGGAGATTAAATCAATGCAAACAGTATCAGATGCACTGGCCGAGGCAGCGCAACGGGAGCCTGATTTGGCTCCCTATTACAACCTTCACCGCAGGCTGCTAGAGTTAGAGGAGCAGGCCAAAGAGGAGATTACAACCACACTAGAGATGGCGGACGAGGAAGCATTGCAAGCACGTTTAAGCGAGGGCTTGCCCCTGATTTCTTTTGCCCAGCTTCCCATAGAGGCGGAGCGGTTCGCCAAACTGGCCCTAGAAATAGCGCAGACGCTCACCGAGTACGACGTCGAGGTGGGGGAACGGACACTGCCAACAGACGGTGCCGCATGGATCTCACTGGCCCAACAGCAGTTCGAGGCGGGGCAAGCGAGCGGGGAGCCTGCGGAGGCAACATTGGCTCACAAGGCCGCCGATCTGGCGCTAAAGCCCTATCTGGAATGGGCGGCCGAGCAAGTATTGCCCTACGTGAAGCAGGAGAGTTGGAGGCGCGGCTACTGCCCGGTCTGTGGCGGCGATCCCGATTTTGCCACGCTGGACGAGGAAGCCGGAGCGCGATACCTGATGTGCTCGCGCTGCGACAGTCAATGGCTCTACCGGCGGGTAGGCTGTCCCTTTTGCGAGACCACCGATCACACTAAACTGGCCTATTACCCCAGCGATGACAAAGTCTACCGGCTCTACGTCTGCCAGGAATGCCGGCGTTACCTAAAGACGCTTGACCTGCGCGAGGCGAAGCGAGCGGTGCTGCTGCCAGTGGAGCGAGTCGTCACAGTGGCGATGGACGCGGCGGCGCAGCAGGAAGGATACCGGTAACAACTCTTCTTGCAGTCCGCTTTCGCAAAAACCAGCCCCCCGGCCTCTTTCCGAAACCGGGGGGCTTTGGCGTTGCAGCAGTCTGTTGGCAAATCGCATACAGTGTGATAAAATAACAAAAGTCTCGCTATTCTTTACAGATGAGACAAGATTTAGGACACGGAATGGTGACTACCCAGACCATAGTTACAGAGTTACACAGAGCCTTTCACAGAGATACACGGAGAAAAAGCTTAAATTTCTTTTCAGTTCTCTGTGAATCTCTGTGCCTTCTCAGCGAATCTCTGTGTCCAAATTAGACTGTCTGGGTAGTTACACGGAATGTAAACAAAGCGACAAAATCCGTGTGCGCAGCTACGGATTGTCTGCAATCCGCTTAATCCGTGTCCCATTTCCCCTCTCTCGTCAGTTTGAGGCATAGCTTTGTTAGAGACTGGAGTCTGGCGTTTTTGTTCGTAGTGACGGCTTCAGCCGTCCAAAAGGCTCAAAAGCGGCTAAAGCCGCTACTACGAACCCCCATATCTAGCGCCTTTATTGTTG
>Ga0164311_10000223_pt1 | contig 23170 bp, 17 predicted proteins | sample GuaBasSedimGuay2_FD_121796 | JGI IMG/M metagenome (GOLD analysis project Ga0164311, IMG submission 121796) | Subseafloor sediment microbial communities from Guaymas Basin, Gulf of California, Mexico - Guay2, Core 4569-9, 9-12 cm | ecosystem: Environmental > Aquatic > Marine > Hydrothermal vents... | reverse complement strand
TGTTGGCAAAGTCGCTGCCAGAGCCGACGGGGATGACGCCCAGCGTGCCGGCTACACCGTCCCCGGCCACCGCCATGAGGCCGTTGACCACTTCGTGGGTCGTGCCATCGCCGCCGGCGGCGACGATGATCTCAAAACCATCGCTGGCTGCTTGTTGAGCCAACTCTATGGCGTGCCCCGGCCATTCCGTGATCGCCAGGTCAAAGTTTACGTCCTCTGCGTTCAAGAACCGGCGCAGCGCCGGTTCTGACCTTGCGCCGTACCCTCGCCCGGCGATTGGGTTGAGAATGATCTTGATGGGTTTCATTGTTTTCTCCTGTGGATTGATGTTAGGAGTTATCGTACTGAGGTTTTCCAGATGGCTCAGAAACCAGGTTTTTCGTCATACGAACCAAGTGACTTGTTGCTTTACCGCATAGAAACACCCTACCAGGCTCAGCGTTACGCACTTGGGGGTCGATTAGAGCATTGCTGTCTTTTGGACAGGGTTTGACAGTGTTTTTCTCTGGGGGTAAAATAAGGTAAACAAACGGCTATGCGAAAAGGGAGGTGTGCGATGGTTGAGCAATTGTCTTTACCCGACGTGGACGTCCTTGCAGAGGAATCTACTCAAACCGAGACCTCGCCAGGCATAAGCGCTAAATCTTCGCTGCAGGCGGCCCTGGGAGCTTTTGAGCTTTATATGCAGGAGCAAGACTTTAGCGAGAACACGGTGGACGCTTTTCTCTCCGATCTCAACATCCTGTCCCAGTTCGTCGGCGTGGGGACGGCGGTGGGTGCTATCTCTACCCGCGATCTCAATCGCTTCACAAATTGGCTGGTGAACGAGCGCGGCGTTCCCTGCAACCAAAAGTCGCTGGCCCGGCGGGTGACCGCGCTCAAGGTCTTTTTCGGCTGGCTGGCCGAGACGGATGTACTCTCCAAAGACCCTGCCGCTCCCGTAATTCACAAGCCGGTGATGACGCCGCTGCCCGACATTCTCTCCGAGGCCGAGGTGGAGCGGGTGCTGAGTGTGACCCAGGCGATGCGTCATGGGGAAAAGCCGGACGCCCGCCCGCATTTGCTGGTGACGCTGTTGCTGCACACGGGCATCAAAAAGGGTGAGTGTATGGACATTGTGATGAATCACTTTGATTTTAGCGATTCTGCTCAGCCGGTGTTGTGGATTCGTTACGCCAATCCGCGCCGCCGCCATAAGGAGCGCAAGCTGCGCTTGCCAGTGTGGTGGCCGGCGGTGCTGGCCGAGTATCGTGCTCAGTATCAACCGGAGCAGTTGCTTTTCCCATGCACCGCTCGCAACCTGGAGTATGTCTTGAAACACGTGGCGGAGCAGGCTGAACTCCCTAATGGCCTTTCGTTCACGGTGTTGCGCTGGACGTGCTCGGTACGTGATTATCGCGCCGGAATGGAGAAAGACAAACTGCGCCAAAAATTGGGAATTTCCAAAATTACCTGGCGCGAGGTGAAGGTCAAGGTCGCCAGGCTGGCGAGTCCAGCGCTGTGAGAGGGGCGGCTGCGCATTAGAGAAATCAGGCTTTTCTGCAAGCGGAGCGACAAAAATCTCGTTTCCGACGAGCGCTCAGGAGATCAGCTGTTTGATTTGCCGGATGGACCGGTTGGTCGCACGGCGTAGGGGTAGCCGCCGAGCGGGGACGTTCAGCCCAGGTTGTCCTTTACAATGTCTGGCATCGTATATGGGAGGATAGTGGTTCCGAGTGGTTGCACTGCTAGGACATTCCTGGCTTGCTGCTGGACAATTTAACGTTGAGGTCTGTGTTTGGACGGCCTTGCAATCATCAACGTTGCGTCAGTGGACGCAAATCCCCCCGCAAGTTGAGAGATTTTGACCTGTGCAATTAAATCGTTGGGCACGGACGAACACGGATTTCACGGATACAGCGCTTTGACCACGCGAAATCTCAGGACCAGAATATCGAGGTGATGGCTATTTATCGCTTGGTTCCCACACGTTCGTGACCTGGAAACCATCGGCCTCTAGCGCTCGAGTAGCGGTTTCCTGCTCCACTCCCTCCAGGCGGAATGCGACGACTCGATCCTCTGGCTGTTTGCCCCAGAACGTGCCCAGTGAATGGATGTTGACGCCCAGGCTCGCCATACAGCTCGTGACCCGCGCCAGGCTACCCACCTCTTCTGGGATGACGACGGTGACGCGCAGCGAGGGATGCCCGCCTCCCAACCCCTCGACGAGGACACGAAAGATGTCTGTATCGCTGATGATGCCAACTAGCTTCTCGCCCTCGACAACGGGCAGGCAGCCGATGCGGTGATCTATCATCACCCGCGCCGCTTCCTCGATGGGCAGGTCTGACTCCACGGTGATTGGCTCTCCCTGGATGATCTGCTCTACCTTTGTGCGCGAGAGGATGTAATCCACCTCAAAGACGCTAAGTGAGGTGGCCGAGGTGGGAGAGGCATAGACCAGGCTTTTCTCGGTCGTGATGCCGGCTAGTTTGCCTTCCTCATCCACTATTGGTAGGTGGCGGAACGACTTGCTGCGGATCAGTTCAAGGGCCTCTCTGAGGCTGGTGCCGGTGGTGATGGTTATGGGATCAGGGGTCATTCGATCTCGTACTAGCATAGTTTCTCTCCTTAAAAATGTCTAGCCGGGCGGCCAGCTCAATGCACGGCCACCCAACAGGTGCACGTGCAAATGAAATACGGTTTGACCAGCTTGGGGGCCGTTGTTGACCACCAGGCGGTAGCCATCGACGATCTTTTCTCGTTCCGCCAACTGACGGGCGACGACGAATAGTTTGCCCAACAGCGCCGTGTCCTCTGGCCCCACTTGGGCCATGCCGGCGATGTGGCGGTTGGGCACGATGAGAATGTGAACAGGCGCCTGGGGGTGCAGGTCGCGGAAGGCGGTCACGTCCTCATCCTGATAGAGGATGTTGGCCGGAGACTCGCTCCGCACAATGCGGCAAAAGATACAATCGCTCATTCGATCACGCCTCCATTACCTCTCCGACCAGGTGGCCGTTTTGCAAAGCCAACAGTCGCGTGTTGGTCAGCCGGTTGTGTAGATAGTCTTCCGCCCGGGTAACGACTCGCAGATAGTTACCGGTCAGGCCGGGCCACAGGCCATCGGGGCGACGATGCTCCCACAGCACCGTCATCTCGCGTCCCACGAACCGCTGACGGAAGCGGAGGGCCTGCTCGGCGCTCAGTTCGCGCATCACGCGGGCGCGCGCCTGACGTTCTGCTCTGTCCACTCGGCCTGGCAGACGGGCGGCGGCCGTGCCCGGGCGGCGGGAGTAGGAAAAGACGTGCAGCCGCGCGAACTCTATCGCCACCGCAAAGTCGTAGCTGGCGCGGAAAGCATCCTCGTCCTCACCGGGAAAGCCGACGATGAGATCGCTGGTGACGGCCAAGCCGGGGATAGCGGCGCGGGCGGTCCCCACCAGCCGGGCAAACTCGGTTGTGGTGGTGCGGCGACCCATACGGCGCAGCGTCTCGTCGCAACCGGATTGGAGCGGCAGGTGAAGTTGGCGGCACAGGCGCGCGTTCTCCCACAGATCGAAGAAGCTTTCGTCCAGTCCCCACGGCTCTAGCGACGAGAGCCGGAGACGGGGCAGATCGGTGCGGGCCAGCAGTGCGACGATCAGTGCGCGCAGTCCATCCGGCAGCCCCAGATCGCGTCCGTAGGAACATAGGTTCGCACCGGTCAGCACGGCTTCCTGGCAGCCGGTCTCGACCAGCGCCTGTACTTGGGCGACAACATCGCTCACGGGGCGGCTGCGGGACGGCCCGCGCAGCAAGCGCGTGACGCAGTAGGTGCAGTGATTGTCGCAGCCATCCTGAACTTTGATAAAGGCGCGGGTGCGGGAGAGCGGAGGAGCAGGTGAGTGGAGGGGTGGAGGAGCAGGTGAGCGGAGGGGTGGGGGGGTGACTATTTTTGTTGTTTGTTCTTTTTCAGCGTTTGGTATGACCCAGACGACGCCGGGCAATGCGGCGCACTGGGCGGGGTTCAACGTGGCGTAGCAGCCGACGGCGGCGATGTGGGCTTGAGGGTTAGCTTGGCTCAGTGCCTGGACGCGGCGGCGCGATTTGCGCTCCGCGCTGGCGGTGACGGCGCAGGTGTTGATGATGCAAACGTCGGCCTGGGATGGGTCGCCCGCGACGATGTGTCCCGCCGCTGCGAACTGGCAGGCCATCGTCTCGACCTCGCTCTGGTTCAGGCGGCAGCCCAGACTATCCAGATAGACGTTCATCTGTCGTCACTCCACGTATCCCAACTCCCGCAAGCGTTCGACGACGATGTCCATATCTTTGGGAGCCAATGGCTGCTTCACTGGTATCCCGGCCAGCGGGTGTTTCACCTTTCCCCAAGCAATGCGCTCCCAGGTCCGCTCGTGGTAATAGTACAGCACCAGCCGGATGCCGTGGAACAAAACAGTGATCAACGTCATCTCCGTCAAGTCGCCGGTGATCAGGTAGGCGATCAGTCCCAGAAGCAGGATGCCGATCACGCGCCACACGATTGATTTGGCCCAGGAACGTTTCTTGGTGTCCATATATTTTCCTGATGGTAGATGCCCAGAATGTTACGGCTGGATAGTAATGAAACGGGCTATGCTGTCCGCGCCGACTCGATACCAGTACAACGGTGTATAGCTCCAGTCGCGCTCCGCATTGAGGTCGCCGACTCTTTCCCTCGTCGGCCGACCGTTAGCCGTGATATCTTGCTCTAGCAATTCCAGCAGCGCCCAGGCGGCCTGGTATGCGGGAAGCGCCAGCGGGCCGGGCGGGGCGCCGTTGGAAACGGCCTGGTAAGCGGCGACGAAATCCGCGCCGCCGGGCGCGTCCGCCGGAAAGGGGTAGGGCGTGACGAATGTCGCTCCCTCGGCAGCCGCTCCCGCTACGGCGCTAAAATCCGCCGCGGCCAGTTCCGGCCCGCCCAGAAAAGTTCCCTCCCATCCGGCCTGGCGCAGCGCCGCGATGGCCTCGCCCGCCGTCACCGGGTCGGCGTCGCAAAAGACCGCCTCTACGCCGGAAGCCAATACCTCGTTTACCCAATCTTCGTTCTCCGGCGAAACGACCGGCGAAATCTGCAACCGGTGTTGTTGCGCCGCCCGTTGTAATGCCGTTCCCAGCGCGCCACCTCTGGTCACGAGCGCGGCCTGACGCTGCCCCAATTCTACGAGTTTGACAAACATCTCGCCGGCCACCGTTTCGGCAGGCGGCCCCGGATGGTAGATTTGTCCCTGCTCCTCGGCCAGCAATGAGTGGAGCACTGCCGGGACGACGAGCGGAATGCCTGCCTCGGCGTAGACGCTCAACGCGGCAACGGTCGTCTCCTCGCGCAAGTGGCCGATGACGGCGATGACGGCAGGGTCGACGGCCAATTTGCGGGCCTGCTCGGCCGCCTGGAGGGGATCGCCTCCATCGTCGTAGGCCACCAGTTCGACGTTATAGCCCCCAACCCCGCCGACCTCGTTAGCCTCGCGCAGCGCCAGACGGACGGCGTAGATGACGTCGTAGCCGACGTAGCGGTAGCGTCCCTCGAACGGAGCGACCAGTCCGATCTTGGCTGTGGGCCACGTGCTTCCAGGGAAAGAGCAAGAGGCAACAAGTAGGAGGCAGGAGGCAAGAAGCGGGAGACAGGAATTTGTCCTACATCCTGCATCCTGTATTTTGTGCTTATTCGCCGCCACACATCTGGTAGTTGGCGTTGTGCTCCTCCTGCGTCACGGCAAAGAGATGGCTGCCGTCGTTTTTCGTGCAGTTGGCGAGGAAGAAAAAATAGTCTGTCTCGGTGGGATATGCGCTGGCCTGAATCGAAGCCAGGCCGGGACTGCAAATTGGCCCTGGCGGGAGACCCAGGTTGTGGTAGGTGTTGTAGGCCGAATCTACTTCCGTCGCTTCCAGCGTGAATTGGGGCCACCACGTGTCCGGCGCGCCCAGCGCGTACTGCACGGTGGGGCAAGCGCCGAGGAACCAGCCATCCGCCAGCCGGTTGTGGTAGACTCCGGCGATGAGCGGCCGCTCATCGTCCAACACCGCCTCCCGCTCGACGATGGAGGCCAGTGTGACCAGTTGGTAGACGTTCAGTCCCTGGTTGGCTGCCGCTGCCTGCATCTCGGCGGAAACGCGAGTATCAAAGGTCTCCAGCATACGGTTCAAGAGATCCAGAGCAGTAGGATTTTCCGGCAGGCGATAGGTTTCTGGAAATAGGAACCCTTCGAGCGTTGCGTTGGGGGGCAGATCGGGTAGAAAGTTTAAGGCGAGGCCGGCGTCACGCCAGCCGGTCGTCACCAGCACCAGGAACTCTTCCTGTGATATATCCGTCTGCTCTGCCACCTCGGCGGCGATCTGTTCCAGCCGCAGTCCTTCTTGGATCGTTATTGCCTGCTCCGGGCGCTGTCCGCGCTGCAACGCTTGGGCGATCTCTGAAATGGTCATTGTCTGGCGCAGGGTGAACTCTCCGGCCTCGATTCCGGCGTCCAATTCGTGATACTGGACGTAGCGGCGGAACAGTTCGGCATCGGAGACGAATCCTTCTTCCTTCAGGCGGGCGGCGATCTCGGCCGCCGTCTCTCCCGGTTCGATGACGAAAGTGGCCGGTGTGTCGTTGTCTCCGGCCGGTTGCTCCAACTCGGCTGCCTTCGAATCGAGGTAAGCGCCGATCAGAAGATCATCAGGGGACGATAGGCCGGGCAATTCGATAGAGCCTCCCCCATCGCCGTGCGCGGAGCGGTTCACGAACAAGACGACGCTGTATACGGCGGCGATGATGGCGGTCAGTGCTATGATAAAAGCGGCTGTTCGGCCTATATTTTTCAAATTTGTTTCCTCCAAATATAGCTAGGATCAGGTTTTTTGGTATCCAGATACCTCTGCAAAATCACGGCGGCCGCTATTGCGTCCAATTCATCCTTGCCCCTCTTTTTCCCGCGATTTTGACATATGATTTCTTCAGCCTCGGCTGTCGTGAAACGCTCATCCCACGAAACGACCGGGACGGGGAGATGTTCTGCCAGCGCCAGTCCGTAGCGGGCGGCCCGGCGCGCCTGTGGGCCTTCTGTGCCGTCCAAGCTGAGCGGCCGGCCGATCACGACCAACTCCACGTCGTGCTCGGCCACGAGAGCCGCGATGGCAGCAAAGTCCTCTTCTTTCGACTTGCGCGCCAACGTCTGTAACGGGCGGGCCACAGCGCCGGTCGGATCGCTGATAGCGATTCCGACGCGCCGTTCACCGGGGTCTAGCGCCAATACGCGCATATCTCGGCTCATCGGGTGTCAAACCCTAAAGGTTTTCTGAAACCTTTAGGGTTTTCTGCGGCGCGACTTGCACACCGATGCGCAGCGGGAGCAGCGGCAGCCGCTCCAGCCACTTTAATTGCTCCGGCCACTCTGGCCAGAGTGTGATTTGTGGACTTTCGGCCAGTGGGAATTCCGTCCGCAATAGCTCGTGGGCCTCGGCTACACGCTGTCCCTGGATGAGGCCGGCCGCCGTGCTGACGTCGAGCGCAGCAGCGGCGTAGCCGCGAGCGGTGACGAAAAAGGTGAACCAACCCGGGCCGACGTCTTCCTCGGCCACCTCGCCCAGTTCAAAATGGGCGTCCACCAATTCGTACCTCAGCGGCAGACTTTGAGAGAGCGCGGCATAAGCCACCGCTTTTGCGTTGTCCACATCTACTGCCAGCCCTCTCACTTGCAACCGCATGTTCAGGCCCACTTTGTCGCTTTGCTCAGTGATAAAGTGGGTGTACGCTTCTTTTGGAATCCCCACGATGAGCAACGATTGACGGAGCAGAATCTCGTTTGCTTCCAGTAAATCGCTCGTCGTCATGTCTGTGTAGGCTTGATCGAGCAACTGCCGCATCAATTGTTCTCGCGCCCGGTCATAGTCGGCCTGGGTAACGGCGCGCACTTCTTGGAGTTCCGCGCCGCTGGTCGGATCTGGATTGATCACCCGCACGGCGGAAGCGGCCACGCCCTCTACCTGGTTGATCTGGAAAGCGCCCACGTTACCTATGTTTTGGTCCAGCGCCTCAATGGGCACGGTCGCCTGCCCAGCGGCAGGGACGACGACGTCGGCGGTGGTGTGGAAGCGGATAGGGTAGCTGGTGGAGGAAGTACGCACAACTGTGCCGGCCGGCACGGTGTAATTCTGCGCCAGTAGATTGGTGAACATGGCTGTGCCGGTCGCCCGCCCCGCGACGGCGTTGACCGTACCGGTCGTTTCGACCTCGGCGTAACCCTCAACCTCGGCGCCGACTCGCCGTGCTGGGACGAGGTGGGCGGCGTGATCTATTGCTTCGACGTCGGGGTCCACCGATACCGGCACGATGGTGGTGAATTCCTCGCCGGCCGGGATCAGCGTCACTGCCCCGCTGGGTATGATGGCGTAACTGCTCCCCGCAATGATCAACAGGGCCAGCACAAAGATGATGAGGCGCGTACCCAGGCGGGCCCAATTCAACCACGCGGCGCGGGGGTGAATTGGGCGAGGTCTCAGTTCAACTTTTTGCTCCCACCAGGGATGTGGCGGTGGTTCAATTTGCTCCGGTGGGCGGCTGCGCCATACATCGGTTTCCTGTGCTTTCTCGACGCTGGAAAAGGCCGGAAATCCACACCCACGGGCCAGCGCTCGCCGTTCGAGATCAGGGGAGATGATGGCGATTTCTAGCTGGCGCTGCTCGGCCTCGCGGCGCAACAGGTTAAAGTCTAACTCGCGGGAGAGGAAGCGTACGTCCCACGGGAGGACGAGCGCGACGCGCCCCCGGCCCAGCCAGCCAAGTCGGTGTTGGATGGAGGTAAAGTCATCCTGTGGTTCTAGTTCTACGATTGAGCAGGTTCCAAGTCCCATTGCGAATGTACGAATTACGTTTCACGCCTCACGTTTCAGTCTCCAGCATTTCCTTGAGCATAGGCGCCGCTTGACCCAGCGCGTCGTCGAGCCGGGCGGCGTCGCGGCCGCCCGCTTGAGCCAGAGTGGGACGACCGCCGCCACCGCCGCCCACGATGCGGGCCATGTTGCGCACCAGATTGGTTGCATCTACGCCGCGCTCCACCAGATCGGGGGTGACGGCCACGACGAGGGCGGGGCGCTCGCTCAGCGCTGTACCCAGGGCGACCACGCCGGATCCCAACTGGTCGCGGAACCAGTCGGTCATTTCGCGCAACACCTCCATGCTGGGCGCGGTCACGCGGGCGCTCAATAACGGCGTCCCTGCCACTGTTTGGACTTGGTTCAGCAACGCTTCAAACTCGTGGCGCGCCAGTTGTTCCTGGAGGCGGGTGATCTCTTTGCGGGCGGACTGGAGCTCGTCCAGCAATCCCAATGTCCTGCGCTCCACCTCATCCGGTGAGACGCCCAGATAGGCGCCCGCGCGGCGGAGGGCGCCAGATTGACGTTCCACTACGTCCACCGCTACACGGCCAGTCACCGCTTCGATGCGCCGCACTCCGGCCCCAATTCCTCCCTCGGAGACGATGTGGAACAGGCCGATCTCGCCCGTCTCGTCTACGTGGGTACCGCCGCACAATTCTTGGCTGAACGGTTCGCCCGGCCACCCGATGCGCAAGACGCGAACCACATCGCCATACTTTTCACCAAAGAGGCCGATGACTCCTTCACTGATGGCCTGGCGGTACTTTTCCTCCGTTACCTCCACCGGGTAGTTGACCAAGATGGCGTCATTGACGGAGCGTGTCACCGTGTCCAGTTCGTCCTCGGTCAACATTGCCGGATGCGTAAAGTCAAAGCGCAGCCGTTCGGGCTCGACCAGGGACCCGGCCTGCGCTACGTGTTCGCCCAAAACGTAGCGCAACTCGCTGTGCAGGAGATGGGTGGCCGTGTGGTTGCGGGCGATGTCCAGCCGGCGCGCATAGTCCACGACGATCCAGACCTTGTCGCCAACTCGTGGTTGCCCCTGCTTTACTATGCCAGCGTGGACGATCAAGCCCGGAACTGGTCGGAGCGCTTCTTGTACCTCGATTTCCCAGATTGGCTCGGTCTCTTCCGGCAGGTAGGACGCGATGATACCGGCATCAGAGACCTGACCGCCGGACTCGACGTAGAAACAGGTGACCGGCAGCACTACCTCGATTTGTTCTCCTTCTTTGGCCGATTTGACCGGCTCTCCATCGCGCAGGATGGCGACGATTGTGGTCTCTACATCGGTGGTTGAATAGGGGTCGTGCTCGACTCCGCTTTCGCCCAGGAGCTTTTGCCCTTGTAGGTTTGCCAGGATTTCTGTGTATCGTTTCAGCGTTTCGTCGTCGGGGGACTCGAGCGTTTCCGCCTGCCGGCCGCGCTGGCGTTGCTCGGCGAGCGCGCCCTGGTAGCCGGCCTCATCCACACCCATGCCATGTTCTTCGGCCACGTCGCGCGTGATCTCTAGCGGCAGGCCAAAGGTATCGTATAGCCGGAAGGCCACGTCGCCGGGCACGCTGCTTTTGCTCTTTTCTTCCAGTTTGGCCAGTATCTCGTTCAGACGCGCCAGACCCAGGTCGAGTGTGCGCAGAAAGCGTTCTTCCTCTTGAGTGATCGTGGTTAGAATGAACTGGCGGCGATTTGCAAGTTCGGGGAATTGCGGCCCCATCGTCTCGATCACGACTTGGGCCACCTCTGCCAGGAAGGGCTGTGTGAAGCCAAGTTTGCGCCCAAAGCGGGCCGCGCGGCGCAGGATCATGCGCAGCACATAATTACGTCCTTCGTTGCCGGGAATCACGCCGTCGCCGGTGAGAAATGTGACCGCCCGCCCGTGGTCGGCGATGACGCGGTAGGCGACGATGTTTTCTTCCACTTGGGCTTTGGTGTGGCCCGCCATCTCTTGCACGCGCTGGATGATGGGCGTGAAAAGGTCGGTCTTGTAGTTAGAGTCCACATCCTGAATCACGGCGCTCAATCGCTCAAAGCCCATACCTGTGTCTACGTGTTTGGCCGGCAAGGGGCGCAGGTTGCCGTCACTGTCTTTGTTGTATTGGATAAATACCAGGTTCCACAGTTCGATGAAACGGTTACAGTCGCCGTTGACGCGGCAGGTGTGACCAGCTTCTCCCTGGCGGTCACAGGCTTGGGCGCCTCTATCGTAGTGGATCTCGCTGCACGGGCCACAGGGGCCGGTATCGGCCATTTCCCAAAAGTTCTCCTTGCGACCGTCGTAGAGGATATGGTCAGGGGAGATAATTGTCTCTGATCGCCAGAATCCGGCGGCCTCCTCGTCGGCCTCTAGTTCGCCGAGTTCGTCCTCAAAAACGGTGGCCCATAGGCGCTCCGCGGGCAATCCCAGGGTTTCCGTCAGAAATTCCCATGCCCAGCCGATGGCTTCTTTCTTGTAATAGTCGCCAAAGGACCAGTTACCCATCATCTCGAAGAAGGTGTGGTGACTGCCATCGCGCCCCACATCGTCCAGGTCGTTATGCTTGCCAGAGACGCGCATACATTTCTGAGTGTCGGCGGCGCGCGCATAGTCCCGGCTGCCCAAGCCCAGAAAGACGTCCTTGAATTGGTTCATCCCGGCGTTGGTGAACAGCAGTGACGGATCGTCCGCCGGCACCAGGCTGGCGCTGGGCACGATGGTGTGTTTTTTATCGGCAAAGAAATCGAGAAAACTCTTGCGAATTTCGGCGCTGGTCATTTTTTTCATACTAGCCCTCTGCATTTCTGTGAGATGGGCGATATTGTAGCCGGAAGGAGGGAAACTGTCAACTGGGGCGCTCATTGCGCGCGACGAAGCGTGTGGCTTGCTCGCTTCCTCCAGCTAGTGTATACTTGAGCTTGCAAGTGGGCAAGTTGATTCGCCATTCGTACATTCGCAGTTCGGGAGTAATGAGTATGGCTAAAAAGATTCTTATCGCAGACGACGAGGTCTATATCCGAGCGTTGTTGGAGCAGACGTTAGAAGATTTTGAGTGGGTTGGTGTTGAGCTATTTTCGGCGAGCAATGGCCGAGAAGCCTGGGACGTTGTTCAAGTTGAGCGCCCCGACTTGATCATTCTGGATGTGATGATGCCGGGTTTTTCGGGCTATGATGTGTGCCAGCGCATCAAGAGCGATCCTGCTCTATCTCACGCTCACGTTATTATGCTCACTGCCAGGGGGCAAGAAGTGGATCGGTTACGCAGCGTCGAGGTGGGCGCCGATGAGTACGTCACCAAGCCCTTTGATCCCGACTATCTCGTTGAACGCGCAACCGACGTGTTGGGTGTTGAAACGTAATCAGGGGGACGACTCTGTGGCTGGGGAGAAAATCTTGATCATAGAAGATGAACAGGACATTGCCCTGTTGATGGCCACTGCCATGCGAGATAATGGCTATCGGGTGGTCGTTGCTCACGACGGCGCCAAAGGCCTGGACATGGCCCTGTCCGAACAGCCAGATTTGATTCTCTTGGATCTGCGTCTACCAAAGATGAGCGGTATGCGTGTTTTCCACGCTCTACGCGAGCATCAAGTGGACGTACCTGTCGTGGTGGTAACCGCCTGGAGATCGCAAGAGTTGGTCATCGAGGCATTGCGGCTGGGTGTCAAGGATTATCTCAGTAAACCCTTTGCTTTGAAGGATTTGTTGGAGGTAGCCGAACGCGCCCTGACCGAAGAACGCTTGCGCCGCGAACGAGACGCACTAACCGAGCAACTGCTGGCCTCTAACCAAGAACTGGAACGCAGGGCCCGTAACCTGGTACTGATCAACCGTGCCTCCACCACTCTGACTTCTTTACTGGATGCCCACGATGTCTTGGATCTGACCGTCCAACATGTAGTAGAGATTAGCGGCGCAGATTACAGCAGTGCGCTTATCTTGGAGCCGGACGGGCAACATGCCCGGATCATCGCCGAGCATCCCGGTCGCAAATTCGCCGATCTCCGCGTGTCGCTCCCTCGCTCGCCCTCGGTTCAACGAACGCTGGAATTGGGCTTCCCTTACGCATTTAAAGATGCTACCGATTACCCCATCTTGGAGAATCAAGGGCAGGCCCCTTCACTAGAGGTTAGTTCGTTGCTTTTGGCGCCCCTGGTGGCTCGAGGCGAGCTGATTGGAATTCTGCTCCTGGCTTCTTTGGGGCTGCCTCGGACCTTTTCGGACGAAGAGATGGAGATTTGCCAGACGGTAGCCAGTCAGGCGGCAGTGGCCGTGGCCAACGCTCGGCTTTTGCAGGATGTTCAGCAGCAGAAACGCGCCCTAGCCCGCAAGACGCAGGAATTGATGGAGGAATCGAGCAAGTTAGATGCTATTCTCAGCAACATCGCTGATGGGTTGGTGGTGATAGATCCCACAGGACGCATTATTTTGAGTAATCCGGTTTTTCGGGAAATGGTCGGCCTGCCTGTAGATCGTTCACTGCGCGGGTCATTGTTGGCAGGGTATTTCACCGTGGCGAATTTGCAATCTCTCGTTTTCTGCGCCCAGGATGCGTCGAGTCAGGTGTGTACCGAGAACCTAGAGTTACCCGACGGGCGAGTGCTAAAGGCCTCGGCCACCGCTATGCGCCTCCAGCCAACACTCCTGGACCCGGCGCAGGAGGAGCAAATCGCTGGTGTTGCCATAGTCTTGCGGGATATCACCCACGAGGTCGAGGTGGACCGCATGAAGACCGACTTTATCTCTGCCGTCTCCCACGAGTTGCGTTCTCCTCTCACTGCCATTTTGGGTTTCGCCAGTTTGATCAAGCGGGACATTAACCGCTCGCTCTCTCCTTACGTGGATGCCGGCGGTAAAGCCTCTCGAGTAATCGAGCGTATTCTGGAAAATATAACCATCATCAAGAACGAAAGCGAGCGCCTCACGCGGCTCGTCAACGACTTGCTGGATATTGCCAAGATGGAGGCGGGGCAAATAAAGTGGCAGATGAATGAGACTGACTTGAGGCAAGTGATCGAAGGCGCCGTCGCTGCTACCGCTGCCCTGGCGGAGGAAAAGGCCCTGGTCACCCGTATCTATTTGCCTCCTGACGGGCTGCCTCCAATTTGTGGTCACCATGACCGTCTTGTTCAGGTGATGACCAACTTGCTCTCCAATGCGATCAAGTTCACCAAGCAGGGCCGCATCGAGGTGCGCGGCTGGAGACTAGACGTGGACAATGGCGCGTTGCACACCAGTGGGCCTGTCCCATCTGTTTATAGAGAGGACGCAGCCGCTCAAAGCGCGCTATCCGCTCTCCCGTTATCAGAAGGAGAGTGGGTGGTGGTGAGCGTCGTTGATACTGGTATTGGCATTCTAACCGAGGATATGTCTCTCATTTTTGACAAATTCACCCAGGTGGGAGAGACATTAACAGAAAAGCCAAAAGGTACAGGATTGGGGCTTGCCATTTGCAAAGAGATCATCGAGGGGCACGGGGGGTGCGTCTGGGCTGAAAGCGAGTATGGCGAGGGCAGCAACTTTTCCTTCGCCCTGCCTCTCCAGTCGGGAGACTCGGAGGAAGCAGAGTATTCTATTGAGGACGAGGAATAGAAACGTGAAAAGAGACCTTTACTTGAAAAAGTTGTTTCGTCCCGGTCAACTCGCGATTCTTCTCCAAGATTTCGCGTTATTGTTGGGACCAAAAGTTTCCCTGGCCGTGAGCGATGAGACGGGCCGCCTTTTAGGAAGCTATCGGTCTTTTCCATCGGACGTTGCCGCCATTCTCTTGGAGAACGCGCGGGGAGCTGCTGACCCCGATGACTTTGCCCAATCTGAGGTAGTGATTGTGCCTCAGGGAGCGGTGAACTCTATCTGCGTGGAGGGGCAGCGGGTGGGGTTAATTTTGGCGACCGGCCCATTGCCCCCGGTAGCCCAGACACAAGCTGCACTGACGGCGATGAGGCGTTCCGTCGAGTTCCTGGTCGCCCTTGCTCTCGAAAAGCGAGCCATTGTCCAGGAGACACTGGATCGCTATCGGGAAATCAACCTGCTCTACAATCTAGGGGATACGTTGGCCACTTGCCTGGATGTGGACGAACTGCCCCAACGGGCGCTGGCCGAGTCGAATAGAATCATCCAAGCCAAATGGGGTGCGGTTCTGTTCCACGACGAGGTGGGAAAACTGATCGTCGCTGCCAGTATCGGGCCAGTAGAAAAGCTGGAAAAGGTCATCTCGGAAGCGCGGGCATTGATGGAAGAAGTAGACCGCACCGGCAAGCCCAAGATCGTCAACAATTTTGCCGACGAGGAGCGACAAGTACCGCTTTTGATCGTCCCTCTGCACATCTCCGAGCGACGGCTGGGGGTCATACTCCTGATAGACAAAGCCGGTGAAGAGGGGTTCACGGCGGGAGATGAAAAGCTGCTGTCCGCTCTATCTTGGCAGGCAGCTATTTCCCTGGAGAACGCCCGCCTCTTTGATAACGTACGGCGTCAACGGGACGAGATCGCCACGATAAAGAACTATATGGACAACATCTTTGATAGCATCGCCAGTGGCGTCGTCACCACCGATACTCAGCACATCATCACTACTTTTAACCATGCCGCCGAGGAGATATTGGGCATCTCGGCTTGGCAGGCGGTGAACCGCCCCTATCAGCAGGCGCTTGATTTTCTGTGCGATACTTCCCTCCCCGATCTCATAGAGGACGTGAGCCGGTATGGCATGGCCAGGATGGTGCGAGAGATCAGCTCGCAACTTCCTCAGGGTGAGCGGCTGATTCTAAACCTGAGCCTTTCCACGTTGCGTGGTAGTGCGGGAGAGAATCTGGGGGTAGCGATCGTGATGGACGACGTTACAGAGAAGCGTCGTTTCGAGAAAGAGAGCGCGCTTGTCCGTCGCTACCTGCCGCACGAATTGGTAGATCGGCTGCCCCACGATTTAGCCGAACTGGGGTTGCACGGAGAGCGGCGGACAATCACCGCTTTTTTTGCCGACCTACGAGGCTTTACCAAATACAACGAGATTTGGCCCCCAGAGAAGGTTTTTGAGGTACTCAACGGCTACCTGGCTCTGTCCGAGCGAGAGGTTCGTCATCATCGGGGCATTGTGGACAAGTATATGGGTGATGCGGTCATGGCGCTTTTCAACACACCGTTGTTGGAAGAAGAGGAACACGCCTGGTGTGCGGTGCAGGCGGCCTGGGCGCTGAAAAAGAGAGCGGAAGCCCATTATCGCACCATCACAATGGATGAGCAGCTCTTTGTGGGCGTGGGGATTTGCACCGGAGAGGTCGTGGTGGGCAACGTGGGAGCCAAAGACCGTATGGAGTACACCGCCATCGGCATCCCGGTCAACCTGGCTTTCCACTTGCAAGGACGCGCCGCGCCAGGGCAAATCCTCCTCTGCCGCAATACGTGGGAAATAGTACACGACCGTGTGGAGGCCAATCCCATAAAAGTTGTGGGGGTCAAGGGGCACAGTGATACTACTATTGCCTACGAGTTGTTGGGGTTGGTTGATTCGGGTGAGTGAATGACTTTGTGCTTTTGCTTTCCGGTGACCTTTCGCAACTTGGTTGGATGAACAGCGTATTCCGCGCGTTTCACTCCGTCTCCTGCTTCTTTGTCTGAACCAACTTTACTCGTCCCCAGCGGTCTGCCTCAATGTTACATCTTTTACCGCCCTGTTGCTTGCCAGCTTGGGAATGTCTTTTTGGCTGATAAGCCTGTCGCTCCGGCAGAAGCAAACGCACTTTGATACCTCCGGTTTCCGGGATGCGGTTTACTTCCAGAATCTTGTAATTGTCGCTCTTGTCTGGTATGTTCAGGCTCTGGAGCGCCGTCTTTATGGTCACGCGGAGCAGTCGCTCAGTATCCACAAAGAGGGGAAGCGGGACGCGCTTGTTCAGATGGCTCAAGTGAGCCTGAATCGCCCCCAGCGTGAAGGCTGCTGTGAAGAGTACATAGATCGGTGCGTATGCCGCTCCAAAGATCAATTGCTGCCAAAATTCCACTGGCGGTCTCGATGTTTTGTACAGGACGAATGAGGCAATGGCCATAGCGATGCCCCCAATAAAAGTGGCGGCGATCATCATTATTATTTGTGGGCGTGGAGCATTGTAAACTTGAGAAGCCCAGCGGCGATTGCGCCAGGCAGGCGGGGTACCGTACAGCCCAAAGAACACCAACAGAGAAATGGCGATGCTCATTAGCGATACCATCCAATGATGCACGGATGGCCCCTGTCGTCGCCAGAAGATCAGCATTAATAATGCCGCCGCGCTTGGGAGCAGTCCCGGTATGATCCCCCAAAGGAAAGTTTCCTTTTCCCAAGCAACGACGTCGCTCTCGCAACGTGGGCATTGACGTTCCCCTCGAGCGTATTCCCCTTGGCACGTTCTACAGATAGGCATAGAATTCCTCCTTATTCGCGCGGTCCTGCGATGGCTCGATCAATATTGGAGAAACGTTGGTTCAGCCATGATTCTTCTTCTGATACCATACGCAAGTGGAGGGAGGGGGTTCCCACCCTACAATAGATTATAGTGATTTTGCGGAGGATGGCAAATTGTGGATGGGGTCTGAAGGGCTGACTCTCAACATCCCCTCAGAACGACTGATGCTCCGTCCGAGCGATGATCTCTTCTTGCAGCGCCTCGCTTAGGTCACAAAAGTAGTCGCTGTAGCCCGCCACGCGCACAATCAGGTCACGGTAATCCCCCGGACGCTCCTGCGCGGCCCGCAGTGTGGCTGCGTCCACCACGTTGAATTGGATGTGGTGGCCGTCCAGGTTAAAGTAGGTGCGGATCAGGTGCACCAACTTGTCGAGGCCCGCGTCGTCGGCCAGCAATTGAGGCGCGAACTTTTGATTGAGCAGCGTGCCTCCGGTGCGGACGTGGTCCATCTTGGCGACCGATTTGATGACGGCCGTCGGGCCGCGCCGGTCAGCTCCTTGCACGGGCGAGATGCCCTCGGAGAGGGGCTTGCCCGCCAGCCGGCCATCGGGCGTGGCTCCGATCACAGAGCCAAAGTAGACGTGGCACGTGGTCGGCAGCAGATTGATGCGGTAGGTTCCGCCCCGCGTGTTGGGGCGGCCGTCCACCGCGCCAAAGTAGGCCTCGAACACGTCCACCAGCACCTCGTCGGCATAGTCGTTGTCGTTGCCGTAGCGGGGCGTCTTGTTCAAAATCATCTGGCGCGTCCTTTCGCGCCCCTCGAAATTATCCGCCAGGACGGCCAGCAGTTCTTCCATCGTCAGGGCCTGGTGGTCAAAGACGTGATATTTGATGGCGCTCAGCGCGTCCGTCATTGTGCCCACGCCCACGCCCTGGATGTAGCTCGTATCATAGCGCGCGCCGCCGTCGTGGTAATCTTTGCCGCGGGCGATGCAGTCGTCAATCAGCAGCGAGAGAAACGGCGCGGGGATGTAATGAGCGTACAGCCGCTCGACAACGTTGTTGCCCCGCACCTTGACGTCTACAAAGTAATTGAGCTGTTTCTGGTAGGCGGCGAATAGTTCCTCAAAGCTCCCAAACTGCGCCGCGTCGCCCGTCTCCAATCCGATTCGCTTGCCCGTGCGGGGGTCAATGCCGTTATTGAGCGTGATCTCTAACACCTTGGGCATGTTAAAGTAGCCGGTCAGATTATAGTTCTCCTTCCCAAACGCCCCCGTCTCCACGCAGCCGCTGGTGCCGCCGCAGCGGGCGTCCACGACCGATTTGCCCGCCCGCACCATCTCCTGAACGACGACGTCGGTGTTAAAGACCGAGGGCTGGCCAAAGCCGGTGCGGATGATCTTGGCCGCCCGTTTGACGAACCGGTTGGGGCTTTTCTTGCTGACCTGGACGGAGGAGCTGGGTTGCAGCAGCCGCATCTCTTCGATCACGTCCAGGATCAGGTAGGTGACCTCGTTGACGCCGTCGGAGCCATCGGGTCTCACGCCGCCGGTGTTGATCTGGGCAAAGTCGGTGTAGGTGCTGCTCTCGGCGGCGGTGACGCCCACCTTGGGCGGCGCGGGCTGATTGTTGAACTTTATCCACAGACATTGCAGCAATTCCTCCGCCTGCTCGCGGGTGAGCGTTTCCTCAAGTCCTTTTTCGTAAAAGGGATACAAGTGCTGGTCCAGTTTGCCGGGGTTGAAGGCGTCCCAGGGGTTCAGTTCCGTCGTCACGCCCAGGTGGACGAACCAGTAGTATTGCAGCGCCTCCCAGAAATCACGCGGGGCGTGGGCCGGGACGCGCGAGCAGACTGCGGCGATGCGCGCCAGTTCGGCCTTGCGTTGAGGGTCTTGTTCCTCTAGCGCCAGTTCCCGCGCCTTCTCCGCGTGCCGCTCCGCAAAGCGGATCAGAGCGTCGGCGCAGATGTCCATCGCCTCGAGTTCCTCCTGCTTGTCATAGGCGTCGGGGTCATTGAGAAAGTCGAGCCTATCCAGGCTGCACCGGATGTCGCGCTTGAAATCGAGCATCCCTTTGTGGTAGATTTTATCGTCCAGTACAGTATGACCGGGCGAGCGTTGCTCCATAAACTCGGTAAAGACGCCGGCCTCGTAAGCGGCCTGCCACTTCTCCGTCATTTCTGCAAAAAGACGTTCGCGCATCGTCTTGCCGCGCCAGAAGGGAATGATGGTCTTCTCGTAAACCTGTCGCACCTGGGGTGAAACGGCAAAGGGTATCTTTTCCCTGGAATTGAGAATATCCAGGTCATCCAGCGTGTGGCAGCACAATTCCGGGTAGGTAGGCGTTGCTTTGGGGGCCGGCCCTTTTTCCCCGACGATCAACTCGCCCGCGCCGATATAGATGGTTCTGTGCTCCATCAAGTACTGGAAGGCCAACGCGCGGCGCGCCGGCGCCGACATCATGTGACCCTCGTTGCGCCGGTAGAATTTGGTCATCAGTGCCGCCCGCTCGGACGAGATGGCGGGCGCGGCGTCCAGGCTTTGCTGTCTCAACCGGGCCACTCTGGTTGTCATTGGCATAGGTTTTAGCCTCCTATTTTGACCTGCAAGCCAAACTCTTGCAAAATTTGAACGATCTTTGCCATGCGTTCATCTGATGGTGGATGGGAGGCCGGCAGTTCGTAGGGTTTGCCCAACCGCTGGTACTTTTCCGCCGCGATGTGGTGATAGGGCAGAACGTCCACTTGCTTCAGATGGGGCAACGCTGCCGCGAATGCGCCCATCCGGCGAACGTGCTCGTCGCTGTCGTTCACGCCCGGCACGATGGGCACTCGCAGGAAAATATTGTGTCCCCGCTCTGAAAGCGCCCGCAAATTGCTAAAGATCAACTCGTTGGACGCGCCCGTGAATCTCCGATGCTGCGCCTCGTCCATCAACTTGAGGTCGTAAAGGAACAAGTCTACGTACTTTCGAATTGTATCCAAAACTGGCCAGGGCGCAAATCCGCAGGTATCCACGGCGGTGTGAATATCCCTCTCCTGGCAGGCCTGCAGCAGCGAGAGCAGGAAATCGGGCTGCGCCAGCGGCTCACCGCCGGAAAAGGTCACGCCGCCCTCGGATTCGTCGTAGAACGGAACATCTCGCTCGATCTCGGCCATCACTTGCGCCGCCGTCATTTTCTGGCCCACCATCTCACGCGCCTCGGCGTAGCAAGCTGCGACGCAATCCCCACAGAGTGTACATTTCTCGGCGTTGACGGTCAAGTCTGCGGCGATAGCGCCTGGCCCGCAGGCCTCGCGGCACGCTCCGCACTTGATGCACCTGCTCTCCCAAAATATCAACTCTGGTTCGCGGGACTGGCTTTCGGGGTTGTGGCACCAGAGACAGGCGAGCGGACAGCCTTTGAAAAAGATCGTGGTGCGAATGCCCGGCCCATCGTGTATGGAGAATTTTTTTACGTCAAAAATTGTCCCGGTGATCAAAGCGGCGTTATCTCTCTTTCAACAATTTGTCATTACCCGCTCACACTGCCCCAATCCGATCTTGGCATATCGCTCTCCGGCCGAGGCTCTCTGGGATTTCGCAGGGGCAATGTATTCTACACATTTAGCGCCTCTTTGTCAATCAATGTATCGTTGGCTTTTGTAACAGCAATTTCCGTTATGGGAAAAGACGCAAGTAGGCGCGATTTCCAATTGCGAAAGACGTTTTGCTACGGGTATCCGGACAGTATTGACAGCGCCGCCAGAATAACATATACTACGCCTATATTTCGCATCCTGACGCAGCCTATTTGCGCCTTTTTCAAAAAGCGGGGAAAGAAACCAGGTTTTTCAGAAAAAACCTGGTTTCTCACTGACCCAGACAGCGAACTGCCCAAATTGGGTTTGGAAGAACAAAGTGCCAAGCCCCAAATCAAGCTGTCCAGAGGTGCAGAAAATAGGCTACGGCAGGGTCAACCGCTCTGACAAATCGAACATCAAGGAGACAAAAATGCACGGTTTTTACAATCGATTCCTGCGCGTGGATCTCTCCACGCAAACCTGGGCCGCAGAGGATATCCCTGACGAGATCCTGATCCGCTACCTGGGCGGCAAGGGACTGGCGGCTCACCTTTTGCTGGAAAACGCGCCCACGGGTGTTGAACCGCTCGCTTCGGAGAACCCGCTCATATTCGCCACCGGCCCGGCCACCGGAACCACCCTGGCCCCCGCCAGCCGGTATGGCGTCTTTACCAAGTCGCCGCTGACGGGTATCTTTAGCGAGTCGTACTCCGGAGGGCACACAGCGCCCCAGATCAAAGCCACCGGCTACGATGCTATCTTGCTCCAGGGAGCTGCTGATACCCCCGTCTATCTGGAAATTAGTGACCACGAGGTCGTCTTTCACGACGGCGCACCCTTCTGGGGGCTGGATACCTACCAGGCCGAGGAAGCGCTGGAGGCAGACGTGGGTGTGCGCGGGGCCAAGGTCATTGTCATCGGTCCGGCTGGCGAGAGGCGGATTCCCTTTGCTGTGATCGGCAACGATCGGGGCCGTCAGGCCGGGCGGACGGGCGTGGGCGCGGTGATGGGATCCAAACGGCTTAAGGGAATCGCGTTCCATGGCCAGACGGAATGTCCGCTCCACGATGCGGGGGCTATCAAAGCCTACGACCGCCAACTGCGAGAGCGCGGGAAGGATAACGCCGGCGCCCAGGCCTATCGCAAGTTCGGCACGCCGATGGTGGTGGCTATCGCTAATAAATTTGGTTCCTTCCCCAGCTACTACTGGTCGGCGGGCACTGTGCCCCACTGGGAACAAATCAGCGCCGAGGCGTTGGTAGAGCGGTTCAAACCCCGTTCCACGGCCTGCTATCGTTGTTTCCTGGCCTGCGGCAAGCTCACCACTGTGCCCGATGGCCGTCACGCTGGCCTGACTTTGGAAGGGCCGGAGTACGAGACCATCTTTGCCTTTGGCGGCCTGTGCGCGGTAGACGACCTGGCAGAGATCGTCTATCTTAACGACATCTGTAACCGGCTGGGGCTGGATACCATCACGGCCGGCAACGTGGTTGGATTTGCCATCGAAGCATCACATCGTGGCGTCCTGGACCTGGAACTGGACTATGGGGACGTGGATGGCATCGCCGAGTTGCTGCGCCAGATCGGCAGGCGAGAGGGAATTGGAGAGCTGCTGTCTCAGGGAGTGCGCGCCGCTAGCCAGGAACTGGGATTGGAGGAGCTGGCCATCCACGTCAAAGGACTTGAACCAGCCGGCTACGACCCGCGCGCGCTCAAGGGGATGGGGTTGGCCTACGCCGTCTCTGACCGGGGAGCCTGCCACCTGCGGGCCACGGTCTACAAGGCCGAGTTCGCCGGCTGGGTGGACCGCACGTCGGCGGAGGGAAAGGCGGAGACGGTACTCGATTTCGAGGATCGCCACACGTTGTTCGATACCTTGATCCTGTGCCGCTTCTACCGGGACATGATTGGTTGGGATGACCTATCGGCGGTCATCCGGGGGCTGACGGGTCTGGAATTGGATAAGGCCGGTCTGCAAGCCCTCTCGGCCCGCATCGCTGATAACATCCGCCGTTTCAACTTGCGGGAGGGAATGACGCCGGCCGATGACACGCTGCCAAAGCGCTTTTTACAGGAGCCGTTGGAGCCGAGCGGCGAGACGTTGAGCGAGGCGGAGTTGGAGCAGATGCTTGGCGAGTACTATGCCCTGCGCGGGTGGAAAAGGGCTTGATTGTGGGCCAGGTGAGTTGAGTGAATTTGGCCTGGAGGCTTTAGCCGGATTTGACCCAGTTTTGCCACGCTTACCCGGCTAAAGCCTCTATTCCGGTCCTTTTGCGATGTTTTCGAGACTCAGTAGATCCAAAATGTTACGACAACAAGACCTCGGAGGTCTCTCGAGAGCGCCTTTGCCGGTAAAAACGGGCGCAATCTAAGCAATTTTGCTGCCAATGTCAC
>Ga0164311_10000221_pt1 | contig 23201 bp, 30 predicted proteins | sample GuaBasSedimGuay2_FD_121796 | JGI IMG/M metagenome (GOLD analysis project Ga0164311, IMG submission 121796) | Subseafloor sediment microbial communities from Guaymas Basin, Gulf of California, Mexico - Guay2, Core 4569-9, 9-12 cm | ecosystem: Environmental > Aquatic > Marine > Hydrothermal vents... | reverse complement strand
GTAAGCATTTTCTATTATTTTTATGTCATTGTAATCTACGAAACCGTCTCCATTGCAATCTCCCTTTGGATTTAAGCCCTTTGAACTTAGGTATTGGGCTATGCCTGCCTGCATGTCATCAACCTTTGTGCCCGAATGAGTGAGGCCAGTTCTCTGTCCGTCTGTATCCATAAACCACGCCAGGTCTCTGATAAATGGATCAACATTGTTTGGGTCGTGGTCATCCCATCCATCATACGATTGAACCAGTGGGAAGTTATCGATGACTGTAGGTGGAGGTATCAAGTTAGTTTCAAATCTTGAATCCATCCACCAGAGTGAGTTTGCGACCGCGGTTGGGCCGCACCAGCTCCAAGCTCCTGATACTGGATTTGTCCAAGCATCTTGTTTTTGGTCGAAGTCTGGCACTCCACTTGGGGCATAGTCTGGATAAGAGTTCTTCCAAATGAATGTGGGCTCTACTTGGTACACGTAGCCGTCTTTTATTTCATGAGGGATGGGTTCAGTTGCAGAGTCCAGGAGTGTGGAGCTTGTTATGAGGAGGGGCGATTCCATCGCTGATATGCATCGAAACGTTATGTCTGCTAATATTCCGCTTCCACTTGCTCCTGGCGGAGCCAACAATGCGCATGCCATCTGGATATATCCAGCAGTGTTATTTATTAACGGGGCTGGCCAAGTAGTTGGGCCAACACTGATAAGAAATGGGCCTTCTTCAGCACCTATACACTCTATCGCGTTTGGATCGAAATCTATTCTAACTTCCCATGAATAGAGATCAACTACGTCTGTTATCATAAGACTTACACTGAATGTGTTGCCTACCGCCACGTTTATTGATGAAGGTTCGATGGACAATATAGTCTGCGGAGAAGCTGGCACTCGAACTAAGAACAGTGTTGTAGCAATCATAAGAAATATAAAGATAGAAACTATTCTTCTCTTCCAATTACTCAATTTCCTTTCTCCCTATTTACCATATAGAATGCATTCTTCTCCTTTAGAAAGGAAAATGCATTCCGTGACTCCATTTACTTGACTAAATTTAAAAGCATTACTGTACTTTACATACCGAAAAAAGTTCTACTAATAAAATAAAGAATTTCGATTCCCCAATAATTAAATTTTAAACGTTAATGTTACAAAAGGGGGGTTAACTGAAAAGTAATAAAACTCTGCTGGGGGAAGAGGATGTCAAAAGAACATGCCTGCTTTAAGTCTTCCTTGTAATCTATGTTGCTATATTGGCTCATTGTTCTGCGCCTATTTTATGGTTATTGAATTTTAGCTTTATTCACTTTATCTCTGAATAAGTGCAGAAAATTGTCTAGACTGAGAATGAGGCAAAATGTGTGGTCTTAGGAGGTTACTTAAAAATGAAAAAGATTATAAATCACGATTATTCAGTTGAATTGCAAACGGTGAATAGACAGTGCCAGAATGGGGATACTCAATTACGCATTTAGACCCTGAACGCACAGTTAAAGCTAGCGGGCGTGAGCTTAGAATATCCCATAAAGCAGCCCGCGAAATATGCAATACAATTAAGGGTATGCGTCTGGAGCAGGCTAAAAGATTTTTACGTTTGGTTATTGCGAAAAAGCAGCCAGTTCCTTTCAAGCGTTACAGAAAGAAGGTCGGGCATAAAGGTTCTTTGCAGAAGGCTGATGCTGGAAAGTATCCGGTTAAGGCAGCTAGGCATATATTGAAAGTTTTGGAAAATGCTGAAGCAAACGCTGAAAATAAAGGTTTAGATACTGAAAATTTGAAGATTATTCATGCTTCTGCCTATCCAGGGATGAAAATTAAAAGGTATCAGCCGCGGGCTTTTGGCCGTTCATCCCCAAGATTTGAAACTTTAACTCATGTTGAGGTTGTTTTAGAGGAAATTGAAAGACCTATAGGAGCTGAGGAGGAGTAATGTCTACAATAAAACATTTCATATCTGAATCTGTCAAGAAGGCTCAGATTGACGAGTTCTTACAGAAGGAGCTTGAAAATGCTGGTTATGGCGGGGTTGAAATAACAAAAACTCCGCTTGGAACCCACGTTGTAATTTACGCCATGAGACCCGGAGTCGTTATAGGTCGAGGCGGAGAAACCATACGTCAACTAGCAAGAACCCTAGAAGAAAAATTTGGACTTCCAAACCCTCAGATTTCAGTTGCAGAAATTGAAGTTCCAGAATTAAACGCCTACATTGTAGCTTCAAGAATAGCTTCTGCCCTAAGAAGGGGAGTACACTTCAGAAGAGCCGGATTCTGGGCTCTTAACCAAATAATGGAGGCTGGTGCCCTAGGAGCCGAAATAATCATCAGCGGAAAGCTTAGAACTGAACGGGCTAGATACGAAAAATTTAGAGCTGGATATCTCCCAAAAAGCGGAGAACCAGCCATGAAGTATATGCGAAAGGCAGAGGTGCACGTTCAGCTTAAGCCCGGAATATTTGGAGTAAAAGTTAGAATAATGCCCCCAGACGCCGAATTCCCAGATAAAATAAAAATACTCGAGTCATTGGGGAAGGCTCCCGCGGAGACAGAAGCTGAGGAAAAGCCTAAGGAAGAAAAGAAGGAGGAGGCTGAAAGTTAATGCCAATATTGAGGGTTAAAGAAATACGTGAAATGAGCCCCGAAGAAAGAAGGAAAAAGCTTAGCGAGTTAAGGGCAGAATTAATGCGAATAAAAACTATGATTAAGGCTGGAGGCTCAATGGAGAACACTTCAAGAGCGAGGGAGCTCAGAAAAGCCATCGCAAGAATATTAACAATTGAAAATGAAGAAAAGAAGGCTAAGGCAAAGGAGCAGAGAAAGAAATGAAAGTTACTCCATCATTTTTGAGACATGAATTTATCGGGCTTGAAGCCAAAATCGTTAAAAGTTCCCATCCTGGATATGTAGGCTTAACGGGAAAAATAATTGATGAAACCAAGAAAACACTAGTATTATTGGGAAAAGACGGGAAAAAGCGAATAGTTCCCAAAGAAAACAATATTTTTCACTTTAAGTTAAATGACGGAACAATAGTTGAGGTTGACGGAAAAGTCATAGTTGGAAGGCCTGAAGAAAGGCTGAAGAGAAAAATTAGGAGGCTTTGGTGATGGCTATCTCGCTGAAAAAGCCTAAAAAAACATGCGATGATAAAAATTGTCCATTTCACGGTCAACTATCAATTCGTGGAAGAACCCTAGACGGCGTAGTGGTTAGTGCAAAAATGAATAAAACGGTAATCGTTAGGAGAGACTACCTTTATTATGTTCCAAAATTCAAGAGGTATGAGCGGAGACACAGCCATATTCCCGCCCATAATCCGCCATGCATCAACGCGAAGGAAGGCGACAAGGTTAGAATAGCTGAATGCAGACCCATAAGCAAGACAGTTTCATTCGTAGTCATCGAAAAGTTGGAGGAGAAGTAGAATGGCTGCTAGAGCTAGAAGAGCACTGCTTGTAAGAGGAGTGGTTGGCCAAAGACCCAAAATTCCAAGAGGACTTCCCGCTGGAACCATGCTTCGATGCGCCGACAACACTGGGGCAAAGGAGCTGAGACTAATACAAGTTATAGGTTATAAGGGCAGATTGCGGCGAGTGCCCTCAGCAGCAGTAGGAGACATGATAGTTGTCTCAGTTAGAAAGGGCACCCCAGACATGAGAAAGAAAGTATTCCATGCCGTTGTAATTAGGCAGAGAATGCCCTATTTAAGGCCTGAAGGGATATGGGTTCAATTTGAGGATAATGCAGCCGTGATAATGACGCCTGAAGGCGAAATGAAGGGTTCAGAAATCAGAGGCCCTGTGGCGAGAGAGGCGGCTGAAAGATGGCCTCGGATAGCAAGCGCCGCAAGCATAATAGTATAAGGTGAATGTGTATGGCGAAAACTGTAACCTCAAAACCTTCGAAACAGCGCAAGAGACTATATACTGCACCATTACACATTAAGTACAGGTTTCTCTCTGCACCCCTAGCTCCAGAACTTAGAGAAAAATACGGATTCAGATCACTTCCAGTCCGCGTAGGCGACAAAGTTCAAATTATGAGAGGTGACTTCAAGGGGCTAGAGGGAAAAGTCCTAAAAGTTTTCCGCAAAAAGCTAAGAATCACAATAGAAGGAATAACTAGAGAAAAAGTTGACGGAACAACAATAAATGTGCCTATTCACCCCTCAAAGGTTATGATCACCGAACTTAACTTGGATGATAAGTGGAGAAGAAAAATCATCGAAAGAAAAAGTAAGGCTAAGGAAAAGGCTGAAGAGAAAAAAGCAAAAGAAGAGAGAAAAATAGAAGAGGAAATAACTGAAGAAGCAGAAGAAAAAACCGCTGAAAAAGAAGAAAAGAAAATTGAAGAGAAAGCCAAGAAAACTCAAAGGAAAAAGAGGAAATCAACTGTTCAGAAGAAAAAGGAGGAAAAGAAATCTTCTAAAAAGAAGAAAATTGAGAGGGAGGCCTAACTTTGGGTAGAAAAGGAGGAAAAGAGCATCTTAAACGTAAACCGGCACCTAAAATCTGGCCGATTCCTAGAAAAAGGTTTGTGTGGGCCGTTAAGCCTAAGCCAGGCCCTCATCCAATTTCCAGATGCTTACCTTTAGTGCTTATACTTCGTGACATTTTAGGTTACGCGAAAACCCGGGTTGAAGCAAAGAAGATTGTTGCTCAAGGCAAAATCATGGTTGACGGAAAGGTTAGGAAGGAGGAGCTCTACCCGGCGGGATTAATGGATGTAATTGAAATTCCCGAGGTTGAGAAAATCTTCAGAATTCTTCCTTCAAAGAAGGGACTTATTCTTCATCCAATTCCTAAGGATGAGGCTACATTCAAGCTTTGTAGAATAGAGAACAAAACGACAGTTGACGGCGGCCACATACAACTTAATCTTCATGACGGAAGCAACATTCTCGTAAAGGTCGCTGACCCAAAGAATCCGGAGGAAGACACCTATAAAACCTTAAACACTCTTCAGGTTAGTTTACCCAACAGACAGATTCTTAATCAGTTTAAGCTTAAAGTTGGCGCGCCAGCGTTGATTATTGGCGGAAAAAACATGGGAAGATATGGAAAAATAATTGAAATTGAGGAGACTCCAGGAAAAAAGCGAAGGAACCTGCTTGTAACCCTTGAAGACCCAAAGGGCGAGCGTTTTCAAACAGTGTTGAACTACGTCTTTGTCGTTGGCGACGAGGAGCCATGCATATCGCTTCCGGAGGTTAGCTGATGAGTCAAGGTCTAAGTGAAGAAGAAATACTGAAGAAATGGCAGGAAAATCCCATGCTAAAACCGAGGATAGAGAAGGTTGTAGTTAACATTTGTGTTGGAAAATCTGGCGAGCCGCTTGAGAAAGCCTCGAAAATCCTTGAAGAACTCACAGGCCAAAAACCGTGTAGGCGAAAAGCCAAGCAGACAATCCGCGATTTCGGAATAAGGAAAGGCGAACCTATCGCGTGTGTCGTAACCTTAAGGAAGGAGAGAGCCATAGAATTCTTAAAGAAAGCCTTTCAAGCCATCGGAAATAAACTTTCTAAAAGCTGTTTTGACAAGTTTGGAAACTTCTCCTTCGGAATTAAGGAGCATATAGACATTCCAGGAACAAAATATTCGCCTGAGCTTGGAATTTATGGAATGGATGTTTGCGTTTCTCTTGAACGCCCCGGATACCGCGTTAAAAGGAGACGTAGGGCAAAATCGAAAGTTGGAAAGCATCATTTATTAACTCCCGAGGAAGCCATGTTATTTATTAAAGAAACGTTCGGCGTGGAAATAGTTTAGGGTGAATGTGTATGGCGAAGCAGAAGCCTAAAAAGGTTCGGAAGTATGGGAAGGGTAGTCGACCGTGTAGGCGTTGCGGCTCTTATGGGCCTGTGATTAGACGTTATGGTTTATATTTATGTAGGCAATGCTTTAGGGAAGTAGCAAAAAAGCTGGGATTTAAGAAATATGAGTGAGAGGCTGAAAGGCTTGACCATGATGGATACGTTGGCAAATGGACTTACAACTATAATGAATAACGAAATGCGCCATAAGAAGGAGTGCATTATTACTCCAGCCTCTAAACTTTTGGGAAGGGTCCTAAGAATAATGCAGTTGAATGGTTACATTGGAGAATTCGAATTTATAGATGACGGCCGCCAAGGAAAGTTTAAGGTTCAGCTTTTAGGAAGAATAAACAAATGTGGGGCTATAAAGCCCAGATATCCAGTTAAGGCCGACGAATTTGAGAAATGGGAAAAACAGTTTCTTCCCGCGCGGGACATAGGCATATTAATCGTTTCAACATCCCAAGGAGTGATGTCCCACCGAGAAGCAAAAGAAAAGAGAATTGGTGGAAGACTGCTGGCCTACGTTTACTAGGAGAAGATGTAAATGCAAGCGGTTGAAGTGTCTGAGGAAATAGAGATTCCGGAGGGCGTTGAGGTTACTGTAGAGAATAAAAGGGTAACTGTTAAAGGCGAAAAGGGAACTTTAACCCGCGATTTTTCCTCCGCACCAATAGAAATTGAAAAAGAAGATGGAAAGCTCAAAGTTTACGCCATGTGGCCGCGTAAGAAAGAAGCAGCCCTTGTTGGGACAATCTCCGCGCATATAAAGAACATGATAACGGGAGTGACGAAAGGGTTTACATATAAATTAAAGATAGTTTTCTCTCACTTTCCAATTTCAGTTAAAGTTCAAGGAGATAAAATTCTAATAGAAAACTTTACGGGTGAAAAAACTCCACGGATAGCAAAAATCGTGGGCGATACAAAAGTAACTGTTAAAGGCGACGATGTCATTGTTCAAGGAATAAACATAGAAGCTGTTGGGCAAACAGCCGCAAACATCGAGCAAGCAACAAAGATAAAGAATAAAGACCCAAGAATCTTCCTCGACGGAATATACATCTATGAAAAGAAAGAGGGAATGGAAGATTGACACCTAAACGCAAAGCAGAAACAGAAGTAAACGCTCAGCTCGAAGCCAAGCAAAGAGCCTTAAAACTACGTGAAATGCTAAAACATAAAAAGCCGGACTTTGTAAGGCAGGAAAGCTGGCGATATAAAAGGATAAAAGAAAACTGGCGAAGACCACGCGGAATAGACAGCAAAATGCGCCGAAAAATAAAAGGATGGCCTAAATCCCCAGAAATTGGATATAGAGGACCCAAAGCCGCAAGAGGACTTCACCCTTCAGGATACGAAGAAGTTCTCATATATAATCCGGAAGACCTAGATAAAATAGATCCCAAAACACAAGCCGCAAGAATTGCCCACACGGTTGGAATTAAGAAGAGAATGGATATAATAGCAAAAGCAACAAGCAAGGGGATTAAAATTCTAAATCCGAAAGAAATAGAATTAGAAGTTAAAGAAGAGGAAGTGCCAGAAGAAAAAGTTGAAGAAGAGGCTGAAACTCCAGAGATTGAAGAAGAAAAAGAAGAAAAGAAAGAAAAGAGGAAGAGAAGAAGCAAAAGAAAGAGAAAAACTGCAGCGAAGAGTGGTGAAGAGAAAGAATGAGCTTGAAAACTCAGCGAAGGTTAGCGGCCAAAATACTCAAGGTTGGAGAAAGCAGAGTGTGGATAGACCCAGAAAGAATAGCCGATGTTGAAGCGGCCATAACAAGAGATGAAATAAAGAAACTTATTCACGAAGGCATAATTAAGGCGTTGCCAAAGCAAGGGGTAAGCCGCGCCCGCGCCAAGGCTATACATGCGAAAAAGAAAAAGGGACTTAGAAGGGGACCTGGAAGCAGAAGCGGCGCTTCAGGAGCGATTATAAGCAGAAAAGAAGCTTGGATGAAGCGGATTAGAGCTTTAAGAAGGAGGCTTCGTGAATTAAAGGAAAAACGCATCATTACGGAAAGCGTCTACAGAAAGCTTTACATAATGGCTAAAAGCGGAAACTTCAAATCAAAGGCTGAAATGGAAAACTACATCAAGTCTCAAGGTTGGTGGAGGAAGCGTTGACAGCTAAAGGGCCGAGATATCGCGTTCCGTTTAGACGTAGAAGGGAAGGAAAAACTGACTATCGTGCCAGAAGGGCGCTGATCCTTTCAAAAATGCCAAGAATAGTTGCGCGTGGCACACTTAAACATATGATTGTTCAAGTGGTAAATGCGAAAGTTGGAGGAGATGAAGTAATAGCTTCAGCTCATTCTAAAGAGCTTATAAAGAATTACGGCTGGAAGGGAGCATGTGGAAACATTCCCGCCGCGTATCTAACTGGACTTCTATGCGGCCTTAAAGCCTTACAGAAAGGAGTTAAAAAGGCGATTTTAGACATAGGCCTAAAAACGCCGGTTAAAGGGTCAAGAGTATTTGCAGTTTTAAAAGGCGTGTTAGACGCTGGATTGGAGGTTCCCCACAGCGAGGAGATTCTGCCCGAAGAATCGAGGATTAAAGGGGAACATATAGCAAACTATGCTAAAATACTTGCTTCAGAAAATCCCGAAGAGTATAATAGAAGATTTTCTGAATATCTCGCCAAAAAATTGAAACCTGAAAAGCTGCCGGAACACTTCTCTAAAGTCAAAGAGAAAATTTTGTCTGCTTTTAAGAAGAAGAAAAAAGCTGAAAAAGAAAAGAAAACCGCGAAGACTAGGAAAAGACGGAAAACTAAGTCTGAAAAGAAATCTACCTCAAAGAAGAAGAAAGAGGGGGTTAAAAAGAAGTGAGTTCACGTACGCGTACACGCTTGAAAGATGCAATTGAGGAGTGGGTTCCTCGCACAAGGCTTGGTAGACTTATTCAGGAAGGAAAAATAACTTCTATTGAAGAAATCTTTATGGAAGGTTATAGAATTCGCGAGCCGGAAATAGTTGATGTTTTGCTTCCGGAATTGGAAGAAGAAGTTATCAATATAAATTTGGTTCAGAAACAAACGGACGCGGGAGAACAGTCAAGATTTAAGGCTATAGTCGCCGTTGGAAATAGAGACGGCTACGTTGGACTGGGCTCAGGAAAGGCTAGGCAAGTGCGAACAGCCATCGAGAAAGCAGCCCTAGACGCCAGATTAAATATAACTCCGGTGCGGCGAGGATGCGGAAGTTGGGAATGCGGTTGCGGAAAACCTCATTCACTACCTTTCCAAGTGAAAGGAAAATGCGGCAGTGTAGAGGTCGTATTGATTCCGGGACCTAGAGGACTGGGATTAGTTGCAAGCGAAGTTGCAAAAATAATCCTAAGCCTAGCCGGAGTAAAAGATTGCTGGACAAGAAGCTACGGTTCAACAAGGACCGTTCCATCCTTTGCTTATGCAGTATTCGACGCCCTAAAGAAGACCTATTCGGTTGTAACTCCAAGCGATTGGGTGAGATAGCATGTCCAGTGAAAAGACAAAATGTATTGTGGCGGTTCGTATACGCGGCGTTATAGGCGCCTCACAGGAGATAAAGGATACACTAAAAATGCTGAACTTAAAACGAAACAACCACGCAGTAATCGTCAAGAACACGCCAGCCTACCTTGGAATGCTTAGAAAAGTACAGAATTATATAACTTGGGGCGAACCCACCCAAGAAACCGTAATCTCGCTTATAAAAAAGTGGGGCCGACTTGTAGGCGACAAGAAGATTACAGATGAATATGCAAAGAAGCTTGGCTTTAAATCTGTTGAGGACCTAGCAAAGGCTGTTTTTGAAGGAAAAGTTGACTATAATAAGCTTCCGGATGTAAAACCGTTTTTTAGGCTTCACCCACCAACCAAGGGATTCAAAGGGAAGATAAAGAAAAGCTATGGAATGGGTGGAGAAACAGGCTATAGGGGCAGAGCAATAAACGAGCTAATACAAAGGATGATTTAAAAGAAGCCCAAATTAACTCTCATTCCATACGAAAACTTTTAAACACACATATTATTTGTCAGGCGTTCAAAGTTGAAGTGAAAGCAATGAATAATAAGCCTTTATGGCTCATTTGCATCCCACCCTAGCCGCACTAATCACAGAATTTACGGATGTATGGCTTCTTTTCCAATTCAGCGCATTTTTCCTGTTTGCCAGCATAGGCATACTTTTGTTGCTTCCGTCATTAAGAGGGTTTAACCAAACACTTTATAGTTTGTTATGTTCATTTTGATTTAGGTTGAGGGTGAGGAGAAGGCTTGCCGGAAGACAAGAAAAGAAGGAATAAACGGCGTTCACCATGGTTTGAAATTTTCGACGAAATAAAGAAGCTTGAAAAAATGATGGATGAGCTCATGAAGAGCATAGAAACCTCAAACAGATATGCTCGGCGACGCAGGCCCTTCTACGGTTTTTCAGCAACATTCACCAGAAAACCGAAGTCAAAAACTTTCAAAAGCTACAGAAAAAGTTACGTTAGCTCTGAAACTGAGGAAAATTATGAACCTCTAATAGATGTTTTCGATGAGAAAGAAGAAATCAGAGTAATCGCTGAAGTTTTAGGTGCAAGAAAGGAGGATGTAGACATTTATGTTACTGAAGACACCCTAAGAATCTCGGTGCATAATAATGACCTAAAATTCTACAAGGAAATAATGCTTCCGGCAAAAGTAAATCCCAAAGCAACAATCGCCACATATAAGCATGGCGTTTTAGAGATTCGCTTAAAGAAAACAAGCGACAAGGAGATTTTCGGCGGCCAAAAAGTTTTTGTAAGATGAAACAAACGGAAAAATTTAAGTCTCTCCTACAAATTATGGTTCACGCTAAAGTTTAGAGGAGCATGGACATGCCCCATAAGCTCAGAAAAATTAGAAAGAAGCGCGGAAGCAGAACATGCGGCTACGGTAGAGTAGGTCAGCATAGAGGATCCGGAACAAAAGGCGAAAGAAGAGCTGGCCGACACAAACACTTATGGTCATATGTAATAAAATATGAACCAGAATATTTCGGTAAAAAGGGATTTACCTCGCCAAAATCTCTCCAAAGAAAAGAAAAATCAATCAACTTAAGCCAACTAGAGGAATTAATTGAAAAACTCAGCGCGGAAGAAAAAATTGAAGAGAAAGATGGAAAACTATTCATAGATTTGAAGAAGTTTGGATACACAAAGCTTCTGGGAATGGGCAAGATTAGTAAACCAGTCATAATCAAAGTTCCAGCCTTCTCAGCTTCCGCGGCTGAAAAGGTTGAAGCTGCAGGCGGACAAATAATTCAATAAAGACGTGAAAGGGGTAAATTAATTAAATGTTGAGAATGTTAGGATAGGGATGGATAAACTGGTAGCGGAAAGGGAAAACTGATGGCTGGCAGATTCCTGTCACTATTCAAGCCAATATCCCGATTCTTGCCTGTGATCAGCCCACCTGATCGCAAGGTTAGATTTACAGAGAAAATATTCTGGACAGCTTTGGTCCTAATACTCTATTTTATAATGGGTGAGATTCCTCTCTATGGGATTCGTGGCGGTGGTTGGGAACTCTCCTACATGCGAGTAATATTTGCGTCTAGAAGGGGGACCCTCATAGAGCTTGGAATAGGCCCTATAGTTACAGCCGGCCTAATTCTCCAACTCTTAGTAGGAGCAAACATGATTGAATGCGACATGAGCGACCCTGAGGACAGAGCGTTATTCACATCGGCAAGTAAGGCTTTCTCGATAATATTCACTGGTGTCCAAGCCTCAGCTTACATTATTGGAGGAGTCTACGGAACCCTTCCACCAATAACCGCGATGATAGTATTCCTCCAACTTATCGCGACCGGAGTAGTGATAATCCTTATGGACGAGCTTATTCAGAAAGGCTGGGGCATCGGAAGCGGAGTAAGCCTATTCATATTGGCGGGGGTAGCCCAACAAGTGTTTAACCAATGCTTCTTCCCAACCGGAGGAATATTCCCTATGATAGCCAGCCGCATAATAAACGGTGAATCTATAAGCGATCTCTTTGTTACTCGAGGGCCGTCAATTCTCGGCTTCATAACCACAGTTGTAACCTTCTTTGTAATAATTTATCTTGAGGGGGTACGCGTTGAGATTCCAATATCCCACGCCATGTATAGAGGATATAGAGGCCGCTACCCAATCAAACTTCTCTACGTCTCAAATCTACCAGTAATATTTGCATCAGCGCTATTTGCCAACATATACTTCTTCTCACAGCTTTTTTCAAGTTATTTTCCAAACAACTTCTGGGTGGGGCTGCTGGGAAGCTTTGATGCCAATAGGCAACCGATAGGCGGCTTAGTATATTACGTGACTTCCCCAGGCTGGCTCGGCGGAGTAGTAGAGGATCCTCTAAGAGCTTTTGGCTATACCGCCATACTCGTGATATTCTGTGTCATTTTCTCGATAACTTGGCTTGAAGTTGGCGGACTTGGCCCCTCAACGGTGGCCCAACAGCTAGTTGATTCCGGGATGCAGATTCCAGGCTATAGGAGGTCAGCTAGGCCGATTGAAGCCCTTTTGAAACGTTACATTCCCCCCGTAGCTGTTTTAGGCGGAATAATCGTCGGATTAGTGGCGGCCATCTCCGACTTCCTAGGAGTTTTTGGCAGTGGAACAGGAATACTGCTATCAGTGGGCATAATTTATCAGTATTATCAGGCAATAGTCCAAGAAAGAGCTGTAGACATGTATCCCGCTTTAAGAAGGTTCTTTGGCAAGTAGGGAAGACCATGAGAAGATTAATTATTGTTACGGGCATCCCGGGAACAGGCAAAACAACCGTCTGCAAAGAACTGAAAAAATTGGTAGGAGAGAAGATGGAGATAGTTAACTTCGGAACAGTCATGGTCAAACTGGCGGAAAAAATGGGTAAGAAATTACATAGAGATGATATAAGGAAACATTCGGTAGATTTTCAACGTAAACTTCAAATTGAGGCGGCGAAAGAAATAGCGAAAAAAGCAGAAAACTTCGACGGAATACTGATTGTTGACACCCACATGGTTATACGGACACAAGAGGGTTATTGGGCTGGTCTTCCCCATAAAGTCTTACAAATCCTAAATCCAAGCATGTTCATTTTAATAGAAGCCGAACCAAAGGAAATACTTGAAAGAAGGTTTAAAGATGCAGATAGAAAAAGAGACAAGGTCTTGAGAGAAGAAATAGTTGAAGAACTTTCCTTCTCAAGGTTCTTTGCCGCTTCATGCGCATCAATAACTGGCGCTCCGGTAAAAATAGTTAAAAACCCCTCTGGAAAACAGATTGAGGCGGCGAAAGAAATACTGAAGATATGGGAGGGAACATTAAATGAGCCTTGATTGGTTGACCTGGCTGTTCTCGCCGCAGATGCCTGGAGGCACAATAGCGGTATTGCTTATTTCCATGGGAATTTCCTTCCTTAACGCTGGAGTTTATCGTCTCTTAATAACCAAAATGGTGGGCTGGAAAGAATATCGAAAATTGCAGAATGAACTAAAGAAACTACAGAATGAATTTCGACAGATCTTGAGGTCTAAAGATCAGGAAGCTTTAGAGAAGTTTGAGAAGAAACGTAGGAGAATGCTTCAGATACAAGCTAGAATAATGAAGCCTCAGGGATATTTATTCATACTAGGCTTCAGCTATATCCTAGTTTGGTGGTTTTTCCTGATACCCACTTATGGAGCAGCCCCTCTCGCGGTGATACCTGGATTTATGGAGCTCTCCGTAGTTTGGTGGTATTTCCTCTGCTCCGCTCTGTTTGGAACTCTCTCTTACAGAGTTTTCGGCATAATTGTCGAAGAAGAGGAGGAGAAATAGATGCCCAGACCATCTCTTAGAACAAGAAGCAGGAAAAGGATTCAGAAAAAGGTTCCAGGCGGAAAAACGGTGGTACATTATAAAAAGGAGAAGTCTGAGCCTGCTAAATGTTCACGATGCGGCCGAATGCTTCATGGAATCCCACGCTGTCACCCTTCGGAACTTAAAAAGTTGACGAGAAGCCAAAGAAGAATTATGAGGATGTACGGTGGCCAACTCTGCGCAAGCTGTCTAAAAGAGCTCCTAAAAGAAGCTGTCAGATTAGCCGCTTAACGGAAAAGCAATGAAGATGAAGAAGATAATTATATGCATTAGCGGGCTTCCAGGATGCGGAAAAAGCACAGTTGCCAAAAAACTGGCTAAAAAATATGGTTTAAGGTACGTTTCCGGAGGCGAAGCGTTAAAAGAACTTGCCCTAGAAGCTGGTTTTTCCATCTCTGGAGAAGACTGGTGGGAAACCGAGGAAGGAATGCGTTTTCTTAACAAAAGAATGGAAGACCCAAGCTTTGACAAAAAAGTTGATGAGAAGCTTATTGAAATAGCTAAAGAGGGAAATGTAGTCTTAGACAGCTGGACGATGCCTTGGCTTCTCGACGAAGGCTTTAAAATATGGCTTGACGCTTCTTTAGAGGTTCGCGCGAGCAGAGCAGCGAAAAGGGATAACATAAGCCTTGAAGAAGCAAAAAGGCTCATCAAGGAGAGAGAAGAAAAAACTAAGGAAATATATCGAAAGCTCTATGGATTCAATTTAGGAGAGGATTTTTCTCCTTTCCACATAATTTTAGATACAAATAAGCTTGATGCCGATGAGGTATTCAAAACATTATGTTTAGTAATAGATCGTATGGTTCTGAAGCACGACACATAAATATGAGTTCTTGTCATTTCTTTTAAGCTAACTTGGAGGATTAGAATTGCCAGCTGTTGAGGTTGGAAGAATATGCGTTAAAATTGCTGGAAGAGAAGCTGGAAGAAAATGTGTTGTGGTGGATGTCATAGACAAGAACTTCGCATTGGTTACAGGACCCAAACAACTGACGGGCGTAAAGAGAAGAAGAGTCAACATAAATCATATTGAGCCTACCCCAGAGAAGGTTGACATAAAACGCGGTGCTTCAGATGAGGAAGTAATGGCGGCGCTGGAGAAAGCTGGGAAAATCGAGGAAATGAAGAAAATAATCAAGCCTTCATTAGCCTCTGTCTAGCATAACTTTAAGTGCATACCCTCTTCATTTTAATCGAGGAAAAGGGTGAAACATGCAGAAGAATATTCCGCCATGGCAAATCAAAAGAGAGCTAAAAATCAAGAGCGAAGAGAAAACCGACCCAAATTACGGATACAAGCCAGAAGAAAGACCCATAAAAGAATACTTGAGATTCGGAATAATAAATCTGGACAAGCCTCCCGGCCCTTCAAGCCACGAAGTGACCGCTTGGGTTAGAAAGATTTTTGGCGTAGAGAAGGCTGGTCACGGCGGGACCCTAGAAGCCCATTGGGCTGGGGAAATCCCAAAGTTACAGGCGTATTGCCAATAGCCCTTGAAGAAGCAACAAAAATTATTCAAGCCTTACAGCTGGCTGGAAAAGAATATGTATGTGTAATGCGGCTTCACGGCGAAGTTTCAGAGGAAAGGCTACATTCAGTTTTTAAGGAGTTTGAAGGTGAAATCTACCAGCGTCCGCCGGTGAGAGCCTCCGTAAAGCGTAGACTTAGAACCCGTCGGATATACTATATGGAATTGTTGGAGGTTGAAGATAGAAATGTTCTCTTCAGGGTTGGCTGTGAAGGTGGAACATACATACGGAAGCTTTGTTATGACATAGGTGAAGTTTTAGGATGCGGGGCACATATGCGGGAACTTAGAAGAACAAGAGCTGGACCATTAACTGAAGAAGAAAACTGCGTAGACCTCTATGATGTTGCCTATTGCTGTTCCCTATGGAAGGAGAAAGGCGATGAAACACAAATAAGAAGGATTGTGCAGCCGATGGAGAAAGCATTAGAGCTTATACCGAAAATCTACATTAGAGATTCAGCCGTAGATGCAGTCTGCCACGGCGCAAACTTGGCAGCCCCGGGAGTTGTTTCACTTGAGACCGGAATTGAAAAGGGGGATACTGTGGCAATTTTAACGCTAAAGGGGGAGGCAGTTGCGCTTGCTAAGGCGCTTGCTTCAACAGAGGAAATTCTGAAAATGTCCCGCGGCTTTGTTGCAAAAACTAAGAGGGTTCTAATGCCTAGGGGAGTTTACCCTAAAATGTGGAGGAAAAATTCAAGTGTCTAGCCCGAACCAACATACAAGAAAAAGTTCGACACATTATTTTTCAGAAAAACCTCAAGTTAAGCCTAAATATGGAATTATCCGCGTCTATTTAAGAGACAGATACTTCGAATTCTTAACTTGTTCAGGTGTTTTCTCCCCTAAAAAAATTGATTTGGGAACCCGCCTGCTCATAGAGTCCATGATACTTCCAGACGAAGGCTCAGTCCTAGATTTAGGCTGCGGATACGGCCCAGTCGGAATAGTTGCCGCTGCCTTGAACCCAAAACTACATGTAATAATGGTTGACGTAAATGAAAGAGCCATAATGCTCGCAAGAGAAAATGCGAAAAGAAACTTCATCAAAAACATCGAAGTTAGAAAGGGATACCTCTACGAACCAGTTAAAAACCTAAAATTCAACGCAATACTATGCAACCCACCAATAAGCGCAGGAAAAGAAACAATAAGAAAAATAATAACCGAAGCGCCCGCACATTTAACAAGGAACGGTCTCCTCGAAGTAGTTGTACGCTCAAAAATAGGCGGAAAAATGGTTAAGGAAATGATGATGGAAACCTTCGGAAACGTTCAAGTGCATGCAAGACAAAGCGGATACCGCGTATTAATCTCGAAAAATTAAAAACCCACATGACATCAAGACTTATTGAGATGCGCCGGGGTCTCCTAGAGCGTGTAAACGCGGGAAATCCGGTAGGGAGCGGGCCTGGAGAGCCACAATAAACCCTGCTAGCCCGTGGGGCAGTCGCCCCGCGTGGGTTCAAATCCCACCCCCGGCGCCAAAGGGTTCTCAAAAACTTTAGAATTAGGTTATAACTAACATTGTATTTACCAATTTCTTAGAACTCAAAAGCTAAATGTAACACTCCTTCAAGTGTTACGCTTTATACCATTTGAATATTAGATAATCTATGCTTCTGTTTTCTGGTATCGGAATGGCAACTATGAATCTTTTTCTTACGGTTGTTGCTAGTCTTCCCGCCTTAACTATTTCTGTTGCCGTTATCTCGTCTTCTGGCTTTTTAACTGAAACTAGATAAGGTGCATGTTCTTGACCTGGCCCACGCCTGTAAACGGCGAAGTCGCATCCATACTTTATTCCGGTAGTAACTACTAAGCCGTGTTCTCTTAAATCCTTGTAGACCATGTATTTTAGGTCGAATTCTTCGTATATTTTTCTGGCTTTTTCCCTTAACTTTTCAAAACTGACGATTTTCCTCTTTTTTCCTTCATAGACTTTTATTTTTCCCTTTTCTAGAAGGTAGAGGCCTTCCATTAGATCGAGTATTAGGGGTACTTTGAAGTCTATTATTTTTGGTTTTGGTATTCCAAGGGGCTTTCCGTAGTATCCCATACGATAAAGTTCTGTTCCTTCCTTGGGATTCCAGACTATAAGGTAATTTCCGACAAGTTCAGCTTCGAAGGGTTTCTCCATTTTCATTTTGGATGCCTACATGCCGAATGAGAGGATTCTTGCGGCATCAGCTGAATCTTCAGCTTTGTCGGCGCCGTCCTCCATAAGCTGAATAACGTCCCTCAGAAGTATTAGCACAGGAATTTCAAGATTTGCCTCAAGAAGTTTAAGTTCTAGTTCCCTATACATGTTGTCCGCCGCTCTTTCAGCTATTTCAACTTCCTTGGCCTTTTCAAGAGTTTTTGAAGGTCCATAGCTAAGAGTTAAGGCGGTTTCCCTAAGTTTTAAAACAGCTTCGAGAAAGGCGTCTGAAAGCTTAACTAAACCTTCATTAATTGTTTCCGGAACCTTCCACTTTCTCTCCATAATTTCTAAAAGTCTAAAGGCTATTCCCTCGCAGTAGTCGGCTATTTCGCTTGCCAGATTAGTAAAGCGAAGGAAGTCTTCTCTGCTTGAGAGAATGGCTCCTATCTCGGCCAGTTCCTTTGAGACAGCCCTTCTGGCCATATCAACCTCCTCCTCAGCCTTTCTGATGTCCAGAAAAAGTTGACGGGCTGCCTCCAAGTCGCCTTTAACAAACAAGTCGACCATTTGGGGAACCTTTCTGGCTATATCCACAACCTTACGTAGATGCTCCTGGCATGTTGCCAGCGCCCTACTTTTGACTCGTTCTTCAGTCTCCATTGGAAAGACCAAATTTTCGCCCCGCGCGATTTTCAGCCTTTTATTCTCAACACTAAATATACTAATGTAATTAAAAAACTTTACAAGTTAAAATCGTAGCATGGTGGGTGACTCACTCTTCAAATGGTTCTCCCATATCTTCGAAGTCTATTTTCCAATCGAAAAACTCACGTAGGAGCTTTGGAAGTTTTTCGATTTTTGTTCTAACTTGTTTCCAAGAATCTCTATCGCGGATTGTTACTGAATTGTCTTCTAAGGTTTGATAGTCTATTGTGATGCCTAAAGGAGTGCCTATTTCGTCTGCCCTTGCATATCTTCTTCCAATCGAGCCGGACTCATCGTATTCGGCTGTAAATCCTTCATTAATCAGCATTTCATAAACTTCTCTAGCTTTTTCAGGCAGCCCATCCTTACTTACAAGTGGATAGACTCCGACTTGAATTGGTGCAATGTCTCTTGGAAAGCTAAGAATGGGTCTTCCATCCTTGACTTTGTAGGCGTATTCCAATGTCACGTAGACCAGCCTGTCCAAGCCAAAGCTGGGCTCAACAACGTGAGGAATAAACTTTCGCCCTTTCTCCTCAACTCTCTCATGAACTATCTTAACATGTTTTGGCAAAATCTTAAACTCTCCAAAGGGATAGTAGCCTTTCTCTCTAAAAGATTCCTCAATTTCTTGCGGATCTACTTCTTCTAGAAGCTTTATGACCTCTTTAGCTTTTTCTTTAAATTCCGGCCCGATTACGGAGCTTAAAGGTTTTACAACGACTTTTTCCTTTATAATTGGCTTTTCGTATTCTTTAAAAACTCTTAGGTCTACGCCGCTGTATTTCATATGTCTTTTTAAGTCAAAGTCGGTTCGGTAATTGTGTCCAGAAACTTCGACCCATCCCCAACGTTCCAGTAAGACTTCTTGGTCGTATCCTTGCGCTGAGTAGTGGGCTCTTTCCCATTCTAGCTTTTCTATGAACCGTTGATTCTCGGCGGGTACGCCTAAGGCTTCGAGAAAACGTTTCGCCCATGCCATAAAGAAGGCTTGCCACTCAGTCCTAATGTAGGCTTTTTCTAGGGCTTCCTTGACCGTAATCTCAATTGGTTCATATATGCCCTTGACTTTAAGTTCGGCGGGAATTAACCGTAATTTCTCATTTTCCACTTCCGTTAAAAGGGGACATTGAGGCTCTTCTGGGTCGAAGAAGAATTCTATGTCAATTATTGTAAATTCTCTTAGTCTTATTGGTCCTTGCCTCGGAGAAATTTCATTTCTCAGCGCATGGCCTATTTGGGCAGCTCCGAATGGAAGTTTGCCTCTTGCACTATCGTAGAGTCTCTGAAACTCAACGAAGATTCCTTGAGCTGCTTCAGGTCGGCCGTAGCCAACAGCCTCCGCGTATGGCCCTATCCTTGTTTCGAACATTGTTAGGAAATATTTTGGTTCGCTGAATTTTCCTCCGCACTCCGGACATTTTATCGCTTTTTCCTCTATAATTTCCTTCAATTCTTCCAAACTGAGTTTCTCAGTTTCTGTGTCGCTCATTCCAGCGAATTCTTGAAGCAGATGGTCGGCTCTGAATTTTCTTTTGCATTTTGTGCATTCAACCATTGGTTCTCTGAAGCTCTCAACATGCCCAGAAGCCTCGAAAATTTTCGCGGGAACTATTATTGAATTTTCAATTTCGTATATTCCAAGCTTTCTGATGAAGAATTTTCTGAACTTCTCTTCTATGCGTTTCTTTAGGAGTGTTCCGAGGGGACCGAAAGTTATGAAGCCGCTTGCTCCGCCGTATATCTCATACGAGGGCCAGAAAAAGCCTCTTCTTTTTGCAAGTTCGCTGATTATTTCGTATTTGTCGCTTTTACTCAAGGGCTAAACCTCAACATGTATTTAACAAACTAAATAGTATAGTTATTTGTTGAAAACTGATTATTCCAAGGGTTTCGCTTCCCCTCAATTATTACGTCTCTCCAGCAGGTTGGTTGGGTTTGTGGTAATTAAAACTTAATTTAAATTCTAGAGCATTAAAGTTTACTCCTCCCAGCTTATCAACCCATGATTAGAACACTTCGAGGCCAAAGATGAGAATTATGGATAGAAGAGTTCTCCACAAATCATAAATTTTGAAATTACGAATTGTATTGCTAGGAAAAATTAAAATGTATATTTGGTTTATACTTGTGAAGCGAGGGGTTGTTGGTGAAAAGATTCTTTGTTGTTTTAAATATTAGTGTTTTAGTCCTTTCGACTTGTATAATCCCGGCGTTTAAAATTGGAAATGTTGCAATGGCAAATTTGAGCTGTGCAAAAAGCGACTTTATATTTCAGTATTATAATGGTATCGATTCGGCTTATAATGCGTTAAAAGCGGGAACTATTGACATACTTGATTTTCCGTTAAAATATGAAATGTTGCCGGATGCATTAAATGATCCTAATCTCAAAGTTGTTCCAGTAGTAGATTCTCGGATGTACCTTTTTGATTTGAATAATAATTACACTATTGCTGATTATCCGGGTGTTAAGTCACCACTTCATGAATTAAAGTTTAGACAGGCAATAGCATTTGCCATAGATAAAGACTACATTATTGAAAACTTCTGGTACAATATGGCGGAAAGGATAGATCAGCCATTACCTTCAATATTTTCAAACTGGATGAATGAAACATATATGGAAGCAGGATACCCCTACGAATACAACTTGACCAGAGCAGCCCAACTGCTGGACGAACTCGGCTTTATCGACACCGATGGAAACGGATGGAGAAACTACCCTGCAGACTGGCCTGGCGCATCAAACGCAGACTTCACACAATATCCACTAAAAGTATTCATTAGATCCGACCATACACAAAGACTAAGCTCCGGAAGGTATCTTGTTCAACAACTTGAAAGCATAGGCATAAAATGCAACTGTGTAGAAGGATCAAGCTCGGTAGTGGCTCCTCCAGTGATAGAAGAAAAGAATTATCACATATACACCGCTGGGTGGAGAATCGTATATCCTAATGCTCCGTTTTTCCTCTATCATAGCGATAGCTGGTATCCTTGGGGGCCCAACTATGTGACAGGAATGAATGAAAATAATTTGCCAAACTATCCGCAGCTCGATGAACTATTAGAGGAAATGTATCTTGCTTCTTCATTTGAAAGCAGTAGAGAAAAACTAAAAACAGCATTAGGGTTTATGGTGGAAAACTGTATAACGGTACCATACGTAACAGAAATAGACTATTATGCACATCGCATTGAAGTTCAAGGAACAATCTATACAAATGTGAGTGACTATTGGCCAAATTTTGATAATGCTGTTTTAAACAAGTACAATTTGTTATCTGCCTATAAAAATGACGGAACCCCGGTTGTTATAGGTACGTACTATGTTCCAGAGCAACTGAACGTAATTGAGTCACTGTATCGTTCTGAAGTACTTACCTTAGCCATGTTCTATGAAAACCTAATATATTTTGCTCTAGAAAATCCAACTAACCATCAGCCATGGCTAGCCGCATGGAATATTGACAGCTGGTATGATAACGAGTCAGACGAAAACAAGACCAAGATAACATTTTATTTAACCAATACCAGTTATTGGATCAGACCCGTCACTGGTGAAGTTCTGGGTGAAATGACAGCTTTAGACTTTGAATTTACCACCTGGTACAATTACCAATGGCCAGAAGCCGCGCATTATTTTGATGCCGCGTATGTTCATCATATCGAAGTACTTGATAACTACACGGTAGAAGTTTATATGAATATTAGTTCTGTCTGGAGCCTGTTTGATTTAAATTATCCAATAATTCCAAAGCAGGTGTGGACAAGCTTTCAGCAACTGGCTGAACTGAAAACGTCAGTTTTTATAGAGGGAATTAACGTTACAACTCCAGGATACCTAAACTTGACTTATCAGGATATTGGTGCACCAGTAACAGTCGAAAGTGTAATGGCAGACGGTAATCCGTTAACTAAATATGAGGACTATAACATTGAAATGGGAAAAATAAAAATTTACAAGGATTTGGCCCCCGGAACAGTATTGAACGTCACATACTACGCCAGAGGAAACCCCGATGGCGCTTTTCCTGGAGACTTGCCATGGCAAGACATACTCGTAGGAAATGGACCATTCTACATAACAGAATTAGTAGATCCTTTCAATCCTGGTGGGTATATCTACTTTAAAGCTAATCCCTACTATAATATACGCTTATTTGACAGAGACTTAGCTGTCACAAATGTTTATGTTTCAAAAGACACAGCAACTGTCGGAGAAAACGTTACAATACAAGTTGAAGTTGAGAATCAAGGTGAAATATCTGAGAGCTTCGAGTTGACAGTTTACACCAACGAAACAGTTATAGGGCGAAAAACCCTCAACCTGTCACCTAATTGCTCTTCACTTATAGTCTTCAATTGGAATACAGATTCTTACGATCCAGGAAAGTACGTGATAAAAGCGGAAGTACCGATACTATTTGGCGAAGAAGATGCTTCCGATAACATATTTGTGGACGGTGCAGTTACACTCACAATACCGCTTATAGACGTGGCAGTCACTGAAATAATGCCCTCAAAGAATACAGTCAGCTATGGAGAGATTCTTCTGGTGAATGTTACCGTTGAAAATCAAGGAGAAAAAGCTGTAAGCTTTGAGGTGAGACTTTTTGCAAATTCAAGTGTGATAAGTTCGTTAAACGTTGAGAACCTGTCTCCTCAGTCAACAATGACATTGCCATTTGAATGGATTACTAATGGTTGGCGCCCCGGATGCTATACGCTTGCTGCTGAAGCAGACATCTTGGAATGGGAAACAGACACAGAAGACAATTATCTAACGAATGGAATAATTACCATATTGCTGCCAAGCACAGAAACATATCTTGTTGCTACTCCTTCAATAAACGAAGTTACATTAGGCGATTCATTTACATTATCCATTGACATCTTTAACGTTACTGATCTTTATGGGTACGATATAATCTTAAATTATAATATTTCGTTGTTAACCGCAAACAGTATACAAGAAGGCCCGTTCCTAAAGTCAGCTGGCGAAACCTATATTTTCGCTAACACAACGGATAATGAAGAGGGATATGTGAGATTTGCAGTATCGCTTCTAGGTACACCAACTGGTGTAAGCGGAAACGGAACGTTATTTACTATAAATTTCACGGCGTCATTACACTATACTGGCGTTGTAGATTT
>Ga0164311_10000218_pt1 | contig 23303 bp, 26 predicted proteins | sample GuaBasSedimGuay2_FD_121796 | JGI IMG/M metagenome (GOLD analysis project Ga0164311, IMG submission 121796) | Subseafloor sediment microbial communities from Guaymas Basin, Gulf of California, Mexico - Guay2, Core 4569-9, 9-12 cm | ecosystem: Environmental > Aquatic > Marine > Hydrothermal vents... | reverse complement strand
GGCTTCAGTTTAAAGGTGTTAGTCCTCCTCCGCATCTCGTCCCCTTCCTGCCCCCAATGTCATATAGCACTTTCGGCATCTTACGCCATTCATCTCATCCCTGAAGAGTATGAGCTTTCTTGCGGTAAATGTGGTGCCTTTAATTCTGGGCAGGTGAGTAGCTATGGAATTGCCAATGCTATGGTATTCACAATTAGACGGATTCTTTTAGGGACCTTCAAAGGTTGCCCTTTGGCAGTTCTACAACGAAAACTGCTCCGCCTTTGGGGTTATCTTCGACCCATATTCTACCGGAATGGAGCTCCACGACTCTTTTTGCAATGGCAAGCCCTAAACCAGAGCCTCTAACCCCCTTCTTCTCCTTCCTTTTGAATCTTTCGAAAACCGCTTCCTTATACTCATCTTCAATTCCGGGTCCGAAATCAATGACCTTTATCCTCCAAGAGCTCTCTTTTTCCTCGCTCTTGATTATAATCTTCTTCCCCTCACTTGCATATTTGATAGCGTTGGAGATGAGGTTGGAAAAGACCTCCTCAAGTATTTCGTTGGCTTTGATTGGCATGCTTTCAGTGACTTCATTTTCAATAATAATTCCTTCCTCTCTTGCTTCAGGCTTGAAGCTTTTAATAACATCCTCCAGCATAATTTTCAAGTCTATTTTCTTTCTCTCAATACTTTCCAATTTCTCAAACAATGAGAGCTTCCAGGTGTTCTCCATTATATCCAATGCTTTATCAAGACTTTTTTGAATGGTTTCAAGGAATTTTTTCTTAGTTTCATCGGTTTCTTTCCCTATCAGGAGGTCCACATAACCGTAAGCAACTGCAATTGAATTTTTAATGTCGTGACGGATGATGTCCAGAAAAAGTGTTTTCAGGCGGTTCGCTTCTTCCAGTTCTGCGGCGTATTTTATAATTGCCTCCTCAGCCTGCTTGCGCTCGGTGATGTCGTAAGCCGTGCCTATCACAGCAGGTTGACCTTCAAACTCAACGAGAGCCCCTGCCACGTCTATCCAACGTTCCTCTCCATATTTCGTGAGGATTTTAATTTCATAGTGGCTGGGAACCTCCTCGCCTCGCAAACGTGCAAGTCCGCGTTCTTTAATGAATTCCCGAAAATCCGGGTGTGCAATATCCCAGAAATTCATTTCAAGCAGTTCTTCACCAGTATAGCCGGTCAGCGTCTCACAAGCCGGGTTGGCATAACGTATCTTAGTGTTCTGATAGATGAAGATAGCGGCAGGAGTGGTCTCTGCTAAAGTGCGGAACTTAGCTTCACTTTCCCGCAGCCTCTCCTCCACCCGTTTGCGTTCAGAAATGTCACGGACTATGCCTATGGCATGCCATTTACCTCTCATTTTCACTTTGTTAACTGAAAGTTCTATTGGAAATTCCGTCCCGTCCTTTCTCAATGCCTTTAGCTCAAGAGTTTTGCCTATCACAGGTCCTTCTCCGCTTTTCCTGAATTTTTCTATGCCCTTACGATATTTATCACGGTAAGAGGGGGGTGCTAATATCATATGTAATTCCTTGCCTATGATCTCTTCTGCTTTAAACCCAAAAATCCTTTCAGCAGCCTTGTTCCAATAAGTAACGTTCCCATAATCATCGAGCATTATGATTGCATCTTGCGCTGCATCGGATATCGCCTTTAATATCTCCTCGCTTTCCTTTAATGCCCCCTCTACTTCCTTTTGAGCGGAGATATCACGCTGGAACGCCACGATACCCTCAATCTCGCCCATTTCATTGCGCAAGGCCGAGGCGGAGCAATCAACCGTTATGACCCGTCCATCTTTGCAAACAAACTCTACCTCCTGTCGGGCGTATCCCGTCTCAAGGAGCTCCGGGAACTGTTCTTCAAATATCTTCCGCGAGGCAGGGGTGAAGAAGTCTGCAAGAAACCTGCCGACCATCTCTTCTTCCGAGTAACCGCTAACCTTTAGTATGGCAGGACTGGTCTTGATGATTTTGCCCTTGGTGTCAAGGATGTGTATGAAAAAATCTGGTGCTGATTCAAACAAGGATTTAAATAAACCTTCCTCCTTCTCCGCAGGCATCTATCATCCACGACTCCCCATTTTCATCTCTGCTTTATGCAATCTTTCCGCTCCAATCAAGTTAAATGCTTACTGTTATGTAAATATAAAGTTAATTACAGAGCTAAAACGGAGATGGAGGGATTGGCGATGCCAAATATTCAAGAAATCCCCGAGTCTTTGAGTGAGTGGGAGCGGATAGCGGCGCACTCGCACATTTCCGGGCTGGGATTAGAAGGGTTAGAACCAAAGGAAGTCGGCGACGGCATGATAGGGCAGCTCGAAGCCAGAAAGGCAGCGGGCTTGGTCGTGAGGCTCGTTAAGGATGGGAAGTTCGCAGGGAGAGCAGTGCTCATCGCAGGGCCGCCCGGCACGGGAAAGACCGCCCTCGCCATCGGCATCGCCAAAGAGCTCGGCAGGGACGTCCCGTTCGTGCCAATAGCAGCGAGCGAGATTTTCTCCGCCGAAATTAAGAAGACAGAGTTCCTGACGCAGACGCTTCGCAAAGCGATTGGCGTGCGTGTGCGAGAGATGCGGAAAATTTATGAGGGGGAGGTCAAGGAGCTGCATGTGGACAAGGAGCCGCACCCCTACAACCCTTACATGCAGACCCCAGTGCGGGCGACGATGAAGCTGGCGACGAAAGACGAGAGCCGCCGCCTGACGATGGACCAGAGCTTTGCGCTGCAGCTTCTGCAGCAGGGTGTCGAGGTCGGCGACATCATCCAGATAGACTCCGACAGCGGGCGCATCATAAAACTGGGGCGCAGTTATGAAGTTGCTGAGAAAATGCCAGAACTGAGCAGCGTGCAAGTGCTCCCGACACCCGAAGGGCCGGTTTTAAAGGACAAGGAGTTTGTTTACGTGCTGACGCTGCACCAGTTGGACGTTGCGCACTCTCGAAGCGGAACGAGCGTCCTCAGCCTGCTTTTCGGCAGCAGGGAGCGCAAGGAAATCGAGCCTGAAGTGCGGAGGAGCGTTGACGAGCTCGTTCGGGAGATGGTGGGGGAGAGGCGTGCCGAAATCATTCCGGGCGTCGTTTTCATAGACGAGTGCTCGATGCTCGACATCGAAACATTTGCGTTCTTGAATAGGGCTATGGAGCAGGAGCTGTCGCCCGTCATCGTCTTTGCGACGAACCGTGGTATGGCGCAGATTCGAGGAACGGACCACGTCTCGCCGCACGCCCTCCCGTTAGATCTGCTCGACCGCATGCTCATCATCAACACACGGCCCTACACCAAGGACGAAATCAGAAAAATTCTGGAGATACGGGCGAAAGCCGAAAAAGTGAAGCTAAGTGGGGACGCCTTAGAATACCTAACGGGGATAGGAGAGCAGGCGAGCCTGCGGTATGCGATCCAGCTTATTGCGCCAGCTTTCGAGCTTGCGAAAGAGGTGAAGAGCGAGGAGATAAGAAGGGAGCATGTGGAGGAAGCGGAGAGGCTCTTTGTCGACGTGCAGCGGTCGGTGCGCCACCTTAAAGAGTTTGAGCAGCGGTTCTTGACCTGATTCAGTAAAAACATACCAACTTTCTTAATTTTAACCGTCTAATGCAGTGCAGAACTGGGGGGCAGAACAGGAACTCAAACTCTCTTAATTACGGTGTAAAATCCGTTTTTTCGCTCGGTTCCTTCCTCTCTTTTGTTACTTCTGGAATGAATGCTGGTGGACTCTCGCCCCCCTTCCCACGAACCACCAATCGGCGGTGTCCTCGCTGAGGAGCCCGAGCGTTTCAGCGTCGTAAAGTGCAACGTGCCACGTGGCATGGAACGAGACGCCGAAATCAGGAAGCGTCCAGCGCAATGTGAACACTCGTTCGTAGCCCACAGGCAGCGTCAGCATCGTCTCCACGACTGAAAAACTCAGCCCGTAGTCCGGAAACTCAAGCCACCACCGAAAAACCACGTCTCGCTCCTCCGTCGGCGAATCCTCCAGCGTTATACCCGTCGGGGGGTTCCTTAGCGTTATGCTGATGCGCATGACATCGCCCGCTTCGTATTCGTCCTTGTCCGTTGCTATTTCAACCGAGGGGGGTGCATTAAAAGGTTCCACCAGTGGGCGGTAGTCCCAGTCACCGTCAATACCGTAAGCGTCGTCGCAAATGCCATCCCCGTTCCTATCCACGCAGTCGTGATCGCTCCAATAGTTACCCAGGTAGTTCTTGTATTCCTCTTCTTTGTATTTGTATTTGATTATCTCGGTAGAGTTCCAGATGTTAGTTGATTCGTAAGAACGAACGTTATCAGCGTTGTTTATGAAGTTGTTGAGATAGATTTTGTTGCCACTGGATTTGTAGGGATAAACGCCCTCATAGTCGTTGTTGCTGACAGTGTTGCCTGTAATGTTGTTGCTGTTGGAATCGTAGAGGTAAAAGCCGAGGGCGTTGTTGCTGACAATATTATCCGTGATATTGTTATTACTGGAGCTATGAGAATTATGGAAATGGGTGTGGAGATAGATGCCGTAGACGTTGTTGGCGCAAACAGTGTTGCTTGTAATGTTGTTGTAGTTAGAATTCCAGAGGACAATGCCGTTGCCGTGGGCGTGGTTGACGACAGTATTAGCTATGATATTGTTGCTGCTGGATTCCTCGAGAAAAATACCGTCATATCCATTGCTGCTGACGATGTTGTTTGTAATGTTGTTACAATTGCTGCCGTAATCGGTGGCGATACCAACAAAGGTGAGGTAAATGCCACCGTCACTATTATAGCTGACGCTGTTGTCTATAATATTGTTATTGCTGGAATTATCGATGCGGATGCCATAGCCATGGTTGTTGTCGACAATGTTGCCTATAATGTTGTTGCCGCTGGAGACGTAGAGATACATGCCGGTGCCGCCGTTGTTGCTGATGATGTTACCTGTAATGGTGTTGCTGGGACCCTTGAGAAGGATGCCACCTTTACCGTTAAGGTTGACGGTGTTGCCTGTAACGGTGTTGTTGCTGGAATAGGAGAGGTATAAGCCGCTGCCGAGGTTACTGGTGACATCGTTGTCCGTAATGGTATTGCTGGAACCATGGATAGCAATGCCGTTGCCCTGGTTGTTGGCGACGGTGTTGCCCGCAATGTTGTTGCTGGAGCCGACGCAGCTGGTAATGCCGAAATGGTGGTTGTTAATGACAGTGTTGCTTGTAATGGTGCTGTTATTGGAATTCCAGTTGAGGATACCGTCGAAGTTGTTTCTGATGGTGTTGTTCCTAACGACGTTGCCGTTTGAAAACCATACCTTGATTCCACAATCAAAAGAACCAAGAACCTCACCTGAGTGTCTTACTTCAAAGCCTTCAAGCGTAATCCCATCCGCACTCAACGTAACTGGGCTACCAAGGTAGTTCGCATCTATAACAGGCCTTCCGAAACCCGTGTCCACACCCCTTAAAATGAGTTGCTTGTCCACGATCACGTTCTCGTGGTAGGTGCCGCTTTCCACGATGATAATATCGCCCGTGGTAGCATTATCCACCGCCCATTGGATTTTTGCGTAGTCATCAGGCACGTAGATCGTCGCTGCGGATGTAACGCCGACGAAAACCCAAAACGCCAAGAAACAAATAGCCAAAGACCTTCCCCTTCTCGTTTCACTCCCTGCTCTTTCCCTTTCCACCCAATTAGTGCAAATACTCTCAGTCTCCCGGCTTTCGAGCTCACTCTTCCAAAGGATGAGCGCGTAAATTTCAATTCGCGCCTGACTATATAAAGGTAGGGCACTACATGCTCAACGCCAGCTAACTTTGGCTTTATTAGGAACTGCTCCCTTATTCCTCTGTGTTTTTGAGTTCCACTGCGGGCATGCGTTTGAAGCCTTTTCCATACTCTTCCGTCGGCGTTCTCTCTCGTGCCTTTTCATTTACCATCGTGGTTCCCTTTAAGCCTAAACCTTCAAGCCTTTCAAGGAGCGCCTGCGTGATAGGCTGGTGGCTCTCTTGCGACATTTTTATAAAACTGGGACTCTTCGTATTTTTGAAGAGTCGTGTGGGAATAGAGAAAGAAAATGCAGCTCTCGCTGGCTTAAGGCTTGAAAGTTAATTGAGATTGATATAAAGCTTAAAGGGAAGGCGATGCCGGAAGTAGTAGAGGTGTTGGTCGAAGGGGGGAAGGCGACGCCGGGACCGCCGCTCGGACCGGCGTTAGGACCGCTCGGCGTGAACATAAAGGCGGTAGTGGATGAGATAAACGAGAGGACGAGGGCATTCGAGGGCATGCAGGTGCCGGTCAAGATAATCGTGGAGAAGGGCAAGTTCGAGATTGAGGTGGGGACGCCGCCGACATCAGCGCTCATAAAAAAAGAGCTTGGCATAGAAAAGGCAAAAAGAGAGAGTGGGTTAGAGTTCGTGGGCGACCTGCCGATGGAGAAAGTCGTGGAGATTGCGAGGATGAAGTTGCCGCAGATGCTCACCGATTCGGTAAAAAAGGCGGTGAAGCAGGTTATCGGCACCTGCGTGAGCATGGGCGTGAAGGTTGACGGGAAGCCACCAAAGCTCGTGCAAAAGGAGATTGACGAGGGCAAATACGACAACATATTCGAGTAGAGGGGGTTTGCAATGATAGATGAGGGCGGTTTGGAAGAGGCGGTCAAAGAGGCGCTGAGGTCGAAGCAGAGAAACTTTTTAGAGAGCGTGGACTTGACGATAGCGTTGCGAGACGTGGATATGAATCAGCCAAAGAATAGGATAAATCTCGACGTCGTCGTGCCGCACAAGTTCAGAGAGCCGAAAATATTGGTGTTTGCGAGCGGCGAGCTTGCGTTTCGTGCGAAACAAGCCGGGCTGGAGGTAATAACGCCTGAGGAGTTGAAGGATATCGACAAGAAGAAGGCGAGAGAGCTCGCGAAGAATTTTGATTTTTTCATCGCTGAGCCAACGCTCATGCCGCAGATAGGCAGGACGCTTGGCACGATTCTCGGACCGAGGGGCAAGATGCCGACGCCGGTCCCGCCGAACGCTGACATCTCTCAAATAATATCAAGACTTGAGAAGACCGTTCGAGTGAGAACGAGGGCGCTGACGCTGCACGTGAAAATCGGGAACAAGAACATGCCGCCGTCGCAGATTGCGGAGAACGCCGCAGTCATCGTGAAAAGGGTGGCATCCGCCCTGGAGGGGGGCTGGAATAATATCGCGGCGGTCTATGTGAAGACGACGATGGGACACGCGGTAAGAGTGCAATAGGGGAGAGCGATGGTAAAAGAGTGGAAAAAAGAAGAGGTAGCGAAGCTGAAGGAGCGGGTAGAGGCGCATAAGACCGTGGGCGTCGCAGGAATACGGGAAATAAGCGCACGGCAACTGCAACAAATAAGACGGGACCTTAAGGACAAGATAACAATAAAGGTTGCCAAGAACTCGTTGATTACGAGGGCATTGGCGGGCAGCAAGCACGAGGGACTTATTCCTTACGTGCAAGACCAGACTGCACTGATTTTCACAAACCTTGACGCCTTCAAGCTTTACAAGATTCTTGAGGAGGGGAAAACGCCGGCACCGATAAAGGCGGGCGCCGTGGCGCCGTGCGACATCGTCGTCGAGAAAGGACCGACTCCCTTCAAGCCCGGTCCCATAGTTGGCGAGTTGCAAAACGTTGGCATCCCTGCAACTATCGAGGGGGGAAAAATCGTAGTAAAAGAGACGACGGTCGTGGTGAAGGAAGGAGAAAGAGTCCCGCCAAAGATTGCCGAGATACTAAAAAGGCTAGAGATTTACCCGGTGAAGGTGGGGTTGGACTTGCGGGCGGCATGCGACGAGGATGGAGTGACCTACACGCCAGACCTCCTGCGGATTGACGAGGAGAAATACTTTGCAGACCTCGCCGGCGCCGTCGGGAATGCGTATTCACTGCTGTTTGCCATCCGTGACGACTACCCGACGAGCTACACCGCGCCGCTATTCCTCACCGACGCTGCAAGAGCGGCATACGCTCTCGCCGTCGAAGCTCGCTACCCGACAAAAGAGACAATAGAAGTCCTGCTACAGGACGCATGCCACCGTGCGTTAAGCCTCGCAGTGGAAGCCTGCACATACGAGAAGGAGGCGATGCCTTTTATTCTCGCAAGAGCATATTTATATTCGCAGGCGTTAGCTAAGATAGTTGAGGGGAGGTGAAGCGCTTGGAGTATATATATGCGGCATTGCTGCTGCACAACGCAGGTAAGGAGATAAACGAGGAGAACCTGACGAACGTGCTCAAGGCTGCTGGCATCGAGGTGGACGCTGCGAGGGTGAAAACGCTCGTTGCAGCCCTCGACGGCATCGACATCGAGGAGGCGATTTCCAAAGGCGCAGCAGTCCCGGTTGCCGTGACGGCGGCGCCCGCCGTAGCGCCCGCAGCAGCACCCGCAGCGGCGGAAGCACCCGCAGCGGCGGAAGCACCCGCAGCGGCAGCAGCAGAGACGCCAAAGGAGGAAAAAAAGGAGGAGAAGGAGGAAGAAGAGGAGAAGTCAGGGCTGGAAGGGCTCGCCGCCCTTTTCGGATAGTGCTCCGGTGGTGTAGCCCGGCCAATCATTCCGGCCTTTCGTGGGCTTCTGCATTCTCAGAAGCCTGAAGACAGCCGGCGACCCGGGTTCAAATCCCGGCCGGAGCATTTTTTGTTCATAAAGCAGATAGTTTTAAGGGGCTATTGAATGGAAGTTAGTGAGCTGCGTCTCAAGGCTGCGTCGCATTTAGAGAGGGCATTAGGGCTTGCGCAGCGTGGCGAGCTGAACGCCGCAATTTCAGAGCTCCGGGCGGCGTTAGAGCTTTATGCGGACTACGCAGAAGCTCATTATTATTTAGGGGTGTGTCTTCTCGCTGCCGGGAAGCCGAGAGAGGCTTTGGAAGAGTTCGATGAGGCTTTGAGGCTTGATGAGAGTTACTTCGAGGCGCACGTCAGGAAGGGTGTTGCGTTGCGAAAATTGTATGATGATGGCGTATGCGAGTTCGATGCCGTCATTGAGGAGTTCAAAAAGGCAATCCAGAAAAATCCAAGATACGTGGAAGCTCGTTACAACTTGGCGATCGCACTGCTCGAGCGTGGCGATGTCGCTGCTGCGAAGAGCGAGCTTGCCGAGATTTTAAAGATTGACCCCGAGAACGAGGAGGCAAGGGAGCTGCGACGGCTGCTTGGCTATTAGCAGGAATGATGTGTTGACCGTCGGTAGCCGCCACGGCGGCGATTATTTTCCCTCGTGTTGCTTGTTTTTTATGCTGGGCAACACCTTGTCATCGCTGTGCTACTTCACCGCTGCCAAGCGTGCCGGGCTCCAGCGTCGAAGCAATACGCCCCTACGCAAGCTTCTGTGGCGTCAAGTGCTCAGGGCGGACGAAAAGCAGTTTCAGCTTGTTACCATCCCTGACCTCCACGATGTATGCGCGACCCCGCCTACCTTTAACGGTGCCGGTGCGTCCGTGGAAGCGTTTGTGCGGCATGCCTTTGTGCACGCTCGAATCTATAACGATGTGAACCTTCTGCCCCACTTCGAACTTCTGAATCGCCTTGCTTATCCGAGACAACCCTCGCTCCCGGACGCTCTTCCGTAACTTCTTCCTCGTCTTCCTTCTCACGCCATGAGAGTGCGGCATTCTTTCCCCCTTTACTCATCATCCGACATCTTTTTTTAAGAAGGTGTTGTTGCTCCCGCGTCTTCAGCCGTCAACCGGGTGGGCAAGACTATTTATACGTCGGGACGGAACGCCACCGCCGTAAGGCGGGGCGAGCGAAGTAAGTAACTAAGCCTCGCCATCGACCGTTGCGACGGTGAGAGCGCTGCCGACGAGTTCGATTGGCTGAATTAAGGACCGATGAATTACCGCTGCCTAAAAGGGAGTTTCCGCAAGTATTAAAAATGTTCGGGACGACCTGTGGGTGATGAGCGGAGGGCTTTCTGACGCCGATAAAAGACGCACGGGGCTCGTTTACCATCCTGATTTCTTAAAACATGACACTGGCGCCCATCATCCCGAAAGAGCGGCTCGCCTGATTGCAATAATCGAGAAATTGGAAAGTTCAGGCGTATTAGAACGGCTCATCAAGATTTCTCCGGAACCCGCATCCTTAGAGCAGGTGGAATACGTTCACGAGCGTTCGTATATCGAGAGCGTGCGGAACGTGTGCGAGCGGGGGGGCGGGATGCTCGACCCGGACACGCCTGTTTCGGCAGCGTCTTACGAGGTTGCGCTGCTCGCTGCTGGCGGCGTCCTGAAGGCGGTTGATGAAGTTTTTAATGGCAATTTGGAAAGCGTGTTCGCCGCTGTGAGACCGCCGGGGCATCACGCTGAACGAAACAAAGGCATGGGCTTTTGTCTGTTCAACAACGTGGCGCTCGCCGCCGAACACTTGAAGCGGCGAGGGCTTAAGCGGATTTTAATCGTGGACTGGGATGTCCACCACGGCAACGGCACGCAAAGCGCATTCTACGACGACGCTAGCGTCCTTTACTTCTCAACGCATCAGTATCCTTATTATCCAGGCACGGGCTGGTTCGACGAGACGGGAAGCGGCGACGGACGTGGCTTCACGGTCAATGTCCCACTGCCCGCAGGTTGCGGCGATGCCGAATACGTTTACGTGTTTCAAGAGGTGCTGAAGCCGATAGCAGTGGAGTTCCGCCCGGAGTTCGTGCTCATCTCCGCAGGCTTCGACCCACACGAGACGGACCCGCTGGCGGGCATGCGAGTCTCCTCAGAGACATTCGGCGTCCTCACTGAAATCATAAAGGAGATTGCGAGCGGCAGTGGAATGGTCCTAGCGCTTGAAGGCGGCTACTCGCTGAGCGGACTTACGGAATCCGTGTGGTGCGTGCTGGCGTCACTGCTCGGTGACTTTGAGTGCGATTGCGGAATTTCAAAAATGGAGGCTAAAGCGGCAGTCAAAAATAGAGTCGCAGAGATAAAAAGAATACAAGGAGAGTATTGGGGGTTATGATTGGGGCGGAGGAGCTGCGGGAGTGCTGCGGGATTGTGGGCGTATCGCTTAGCGGAGGCAACTCTTCCTTGCCCATCTATTACGGGCTTTATGCGTTGCAGCATCGGGGGCAGGAGTCTGCGGGCATTGCAGTCTGTGAAAATGGCGAGATTAACGTTTTGAGGGGGATGGGGCTAGTTTACGAGGTCTTCGACGAGAGGAAGCTCGAGTTGCTGCGTGGCAATAATGGCATAGGACACGTTCGCTACTCGACGACGGGAGCGTCGAGAATAGAAAATGCGCAGCCGCTCGTTCTCGACTTCAGAGGCGGGAGCATCGCAATTGCCCATAACGGAAACCTCGTGAACACGCAGGAACTGCGGCGTGAGCTTGAGCGAGAGGGTCGTGTTTTCCATACGGACTCCGACTCTGAAGTCATCGCTCAGCTCCTCGTGAAGGAACTTATGCGGCACGACTTGCTGACGGCGATAAAGGAGCTAATGCTAAGGCTTCGAGGCTCCTACTCCTTTGTTATGCTCGTTAATGACGCTCTTGTGGCTGTGCGTGACCCGTTGGGCTTCAGACCCCTTTGCATTGGCGAGTTCAACAACGGCTACGTCGTCGCCTCAGAAACCGCCGCCATTGACGTCCTCGGCGGACGCTTCCTTCAAGACGTGCCTCCTGGCGAGGTCGTGATATTTAAAGATGGGGAGCTTCTGGAAAGGCATCGTCTTTATAAAGCGAGCAACACGGCGCACTGCGTCTTCGAATACATATACTTTGCAAGGGCGGATTCTGTGCTTGACGGGCGGCTTGTCTATGACGTGCGGCTCAAAATCGGAAAGCGGCTGGCGGAGGAGCATCCTGCTGAAGCGGACATCGTGACGCCAGTCCCAGATTCGGGCGTGACGTTCGCTATCGGCTACGCTCGGCACTCTAACATCCCCTATATGGAGGGGTTCATTAAGAATCGTTACGTGGGACGCACGTTCATCATGCCGGAGCAGCGAATGCGAGACGTTGCGGTGCGACTGAAGCTGAACGTCGTCCGACGGAACGTCGAGGACAAGCGTGTGATAGTCGTTGACGACAGCATCGTCCGTGGGACGACTTCAAGAAAAATCGCTAACTACATTCGGCGTGGAGGCGCCCGGGAAGTGCACTTCAGAGTTGGCAGCCCGCCTATAATAGCGCCGTGCTACATGGGCATCGATATGTCCACAAGGGAGGAGCTGATCGCCGCAAATCATGATGTCGACGAGATATGCAGGCTCATAGAAGCGGATACCCTCGGCTACTTAAGCCTTGAGGGGCTTGTCGCCGCCATAGGGCTGCCCGCCCGCAGCTTGTGTTTGGGCTGCCTCACAGGACGCTATCCCATTGAAATCCCTGGCGAGGTGTGCATTTTAAGACAACTCACGTTAAGTCAGTTTTAAGTCGAAGCTACAAGACAAGTTGGGCGGGGGTTGCCGAGTCAGGCCAAAGGCGCGGGATTCAGGGTCCCGTCCCGTAGGGGTTCGAGGGTTCAAATCCCTCCCCCCGCATCACCAGAGAGCTGAAAGAACAAGAGGTTCCGACCAGTCATTCAGGAACTTAATCTTTCTGCATCTCGTAATTAAATCCTCTAACAGTCTCCTGAATTTGCTTTGATTTGTTTCTATCGTTAGCTCTTCATGTATCCTGTTGGGGCTTTGGTGAGCCATACTTTTTATGTTCTCCTCAGCATCCCTTGCAGAGCGCCCCTTCTCAACTTCGAGCACAACAAATTATTTTAGCGTTATAGTATTCCCCCACCATAATTTGCAAACTTTTTTTTCTTAGAGCTGCCGATTAAGAAATGTGTGGACGTATCGCTCTCGGCGGCTCTCGCCAAACAGGTCGCTGCTACCGCTGAAGAGGCGTGTTGCGCACCATCGGTGCGAGTGCTGGCTTTGCCCTCATACGATAGAAAGGGACGAACATTACGTGCTGGTGCGACTACCTTACCACGTGAGCGCCCGCCTCCATGAAGAATGCTTTGAGGAGCTCAAGAAGCTCGCTTTGCCCCTTCTTGAGAATTTCCGCCATAGGAAGCAAGCGTGATTTCCTTTCTTACGACGACGTGGGGGTCTCTACGACGGCTTTTCTAAAGAAAAAACTTACTTTTCTTCTTGTCCCATACGGTGTTGGCACATATTGGACGCTCGGTCTTCGCATCGTTGCCTCCACGGATACAAGCTCATCAAGTCCGTAAACCTTTTTGCACGACATTTCCATACTGATGTTCAACCCAAATTTTTGAGCTGTTCGACGGTAGAGGATAATCATCGTCCACATGCCATGTCAGAATTTTTGCAACACTTTTAGCCTTTTTCATCCATTTTGCTCTTTAGCAGCGAGAACATGAAGTCTTCGATTACTCCAAAGCTTTTTCGAGATGTCGGTGGAAGTAGGCATCTCCTCGTCTACCTCGTTGACGTCTTTCTGCTCTATTGCCTTGAGGATGGAGGCTGCGAGGTATTTTCGGAGTTACGGGTCCACAGGATCGCCCAAAACGGGCATTTTTCCAGGCATGGCGTAATGCGGCACGAGCACACGAACGGGCGCCTTGTGCCTCCTCGGCGTGATCGCTATTTGCTCCGTCGCAAGTCCGCCGGGTGTGGATTATGAAGTCAATGGGCATTGGTCCGCAGGTGTCATTTATCGCTCGCAGCACCTTGCCTTGGAGCCTATGCATCTGAAAAACGGAAACCTCAAGGGCGCCATGGCGGATTCCCGCCTGTGAATCATGCAGATGACTCTCGAATTCTTTTTCTTCTCGATTTGCTTTATGAGGCGCATCCTCGCAGCGTCAAGCATTTTCTTCTCAAACTGCAGCATGAACGTCACCACGAGGAGAACCGTCCAAGAGATATTTTAAGGCTGGCTCGCCACGTTCCGTCATGCTCGGAGAGCTTTCTTCTCCAGGGTTAAAAAGTCATCCGCCCTACGATTTGCGGACGCTGCTCGCCCGCCGCCAACCCGGGCAATCACCCAAAACCGAAGACAACGCCGCAATTAACGCTTCATTTTCCTCTTCTCTCCTCACCGAGAAGCGAATGTGCGACGGCAGCCCGAAGGATGTGCAATCTCGCACGAGAACGCCCTGCTCACGCAATTTCCCCTTGACAGCCGTCGCACTTCCGCCGCTGCAATCGCCGACGTGCAGCAGGTAAAAGTTCGCATCCGTTGCAAGCGTGACGCCAAGCTTCGAGCGAATTTTCTCCTCAAACCTCTTTTTCGCCTCAAAAATCTTCGTTCTCGACCACTTCAGGAATTCAACAGCTGCGTCGCTCATCAGCACGCAACCAACCCTCTGCGCAAGCGTTCCAACGCTCCACGGAGGCATTATGAGCCGCAACGCCGAAATATTACGAGCGGAGCCGACGGCGTAGCCAACACGCAACCCAGGCACCGTAAACGCCTTCGTGAACGACCGCAGTACCAACAAGTGCTCTACGGCGTCCCGCCCCCGGAGTTCCTCCGCCAGTCTTAAAGCGTCGAAGACGTCATCCACAAAATCCACATACGCCTCGTCGAGCACGAGGAGCGCATCCTTACGCACCGCCGCCTCCAGAAGCAACGCAACCTCATCCTCCCGCAAATACTGTCCCGTTGGGTTGTTTGGGTTGCAGAGGAAGACTACGTCGCCGCCCCGAATTTCTGAGGCGAGCGTCTCGGCGTTTATCCTAAGAGAGGGCATTTCCACCTTTTTGACAGCAGCGCCCACGAGCTTCGCTGCGGTTTCGTATTCGCCGTAAGTATGCGCGACGAACAAGGCACGCCGCTGCGGCTGAAGGAAGGTGAGCGCAACAAGCAGAATTATCTGGGAAACGCCCGCCGCCACGAGGATTTGAGCGGCGTCGCAGTCGAGACGTTCTGCGATTCGCAGTTTAAGCTCAGTGGCATCGCTGTCTGGATAGAAGCGGACGTCGGACGCCGCTTCCCTTATGGCGTCGAGGACGAAGCTCGGCGGTCCGTAAGGGTTCAAATTTGCGCTGAAGTCCAGCACACCTTTGCGTAAAAGCTCTTGGCTGCCACCCCCATGCTCACAGATTTTAACGCTGCGAAGTTCATTTCTCGGACGCATATGCGGCTCCTCCGCCTGCTGCCGATGTGTCCCTAAGCCTTAACGTATACGGCTGCGTCCGTCGCCGCTCTCAGCCCATCATAACTTCTGGAAATATGGCAGTATCCGCTCACGCCACATCGCCGGCACTTCGAGCGGCTTTCCCCTGACGATGTTCGTGACGTCGTAGAACGCTATGTGATTCACGCCCGCCCGCACATACTCCTCGATGCGTTCTATCAGCCCGTCAACGTCCTCCGCCAACAAGTTCACACGGAATAGACTCTCTTTCGAAATTTCTTCTGCAAGCTTATCTATCTTCCTCGGGTCCATCTCCGCAAAGACAATCTCGTTAGCCCACGGCGCCGCCCGCCGCATTGCCTTCAGCACCCGTTCGGAAAGCTCCACGACTCCCCCTAACACCCATGCAATCTTCGGCATTTCCTCCGGATTCTTGCCAGCAGCACGGGCTGCTCGCTCGAACTCTGGCAGGATCTCATTACGCACTTTCTCTGCAGAGCTCATGGTTATTAGGCCGTCGCCGACTGCGCCCGCTATTCTCGCGGACTGCCTCCCTATCGCCGACACTATTATTGGAATCTTGCCTCTCGGCTTCAAAAACAGCTTGAGCGTGGTTATCTCGTAATATTGTCCTTTATATTCGATGTATTCATTGCTACTCCAAAGCCGCCTCATAATGTCCACAGCTTCGACGAGGCGTGCTGCTCTCTCCCTGTAGGGTGGGAACTTCCCGCCAAGCAGCGGCGCCTCGCACATCGCCTCGCCGGTGCCAATTCCGAGCAGCAGCTTGTTTGGGAACAGATAATCGAGTTGAGCAAAATACTGAGCGATGACTGCGGGGTGATACCGGAAAAGTGGACAGAGCACCGACGTGCCGACGGGACATTGCACTTTTTCAAGGACGAGCGGTAGAATCGCCAGCGACATCGGGCAGAGCTCTGGGTTCCTGACACCATCTCGGTCGGACCAATGCTGCAAGTGGTCATAAACCCAGACGGCGTCGAAGCCTGCTTTTTCCAAAGCGACGGCGTGCTCCACCGAGCCGTTAATAATCACGCCGCCGAATTGCAGTTTTTTGCCCATGAGACTACTTTATTCCCAAATTTATAGTTATTTCCGAAATGTCCGCACTATATTCAGCAATTCTCCTCAAGCTCTCCAGAACTGCCCAGAGGTGAATTTTCTGGACTTCGCTCCCCTGCCCCTTTAATACCTGCTCAGCCACGCCCTCTACCATATTTGCAATCCCGCTCACCGCCCTTATCACATCGTTGGCTTTCCGCATGTTCCGTTCCGACAACGCTTCCAACGACTTCATGAAGACGTCAATTGCGAGCGCTCCAACTTCTTTTATTTCCCCCAACTTCTCAACCCGCCCTTCCATCTCAAGAGAGTGCCTTGCTATCTTTTCGATGTGGTCAGCGACGCGTTCCATGCTTTTTACAATAAGTCGGTAACCGAGAGCGTCCCGCATGCTGCTGAGCCCCATGCTGGCGGCGAGCATGGGGTTCTCGACGGACGCTTTCAGTTGACGGACTGTGAGCAAGTAAAAACGGTCTATTTCGTTATCACGTTCTATGACATCTCGTGCGAGGTTTTCATCGCCCCGCTCCAGGGAGAGCAGAGCGTCCTCGTGCATCGACTTTATTATCTTAGCCATGCTCCTTATGGAGTCTTGGAGGGTGAAATCCTTATATTTCAGGAAGCTCTGCAAGCAGATTTCGTTTGAAGCTTCCTCGACGACCTCCATGCCTACCAGCCTTTTTCTCACCTCATCCTTTATCCAGCGCCGCTCCTCGGCGTCGAAACCGCTCTCAGAACGCAGCTTTATCCCTTCATACCCCACCAAGTAGTAAGCAATGAGATACCGGAAGTTGTCCTCAAGACTCTCCTCCGGAGATAGCCGCAATTCGGCGACGTTGCCGCCTCGTTTCTTATCCACGGCGATGATGAGGGAGTTGGCGTCCTTTTGAATGAGCTTAAGCTCGTCGCCGGGCTTTATACCGGCGGCTCGCGCCCACTTTATCGGCAACGAAACTATCAGAGTTGAGCCCCCGGTAAGCTGCACCCGCCGCCTCTCCTCTCTCATGGTTGTATATTGCCACTAAAGAAATATATATAGGTACATTTACTATGTAGAGATGCTTTGCGGCACTCCTCTACAAAAAACAACAAATGCATACGTTCTACAAATATTTTTGCAGACTTTCACATATATTTTCCAAATATTTGAAATTTTGATTTATTGTATGGTATATTTTATATGAGGTGATTGGTAATATTCCTCTGCATGGAGGTGCGAGCTTGAGCACGTTAGTAATGACGGTGGACGATGAAGACGAGGTTGTCCAGTTAATTCGGTTAATTCTTGAAGCTGAGGGCTATGACGTTATAACAGCGTCAAGTGGCAAGGAGTGCTTGGAAAAGCTCGAACGCCACAAGCCCGACCTCATCCTCCTTGACATCATGATGCCCGGCATGGACGGCTGGGAGACGCTCCGCCAGATCAGAAAGGACGAACGCTTGAAGGACGTTCCAGTAGCAATGCTCACCGCCGTCCCGCTCACCACAGAAACACTACGGCGTGAGGAAATCGAAGGGCTCGTGGATTATATCGTGAAGCCCTTCACAAGGGAGAGCCTCCTGAAGAAAGTAGAGGAGCTGCTCAAATCGATAAACGAGACACGAGCGAAAAAGGAGGAGATAAAGAAAGTCTTGGGCGAGAATGCTGCCGAGGAATACGAGCGGCTCGTGAAGGCACGCAATTTGCACAAAAGCCTAATAAACACGCTGAAACAACTACATTCCTCAAGTCCGTCGTTCAAATACGTCATTGCGAGCGAGGAGCGGCTCGTCAAAATTTACGAGACGAGAGTTCGGGAATTAGAGCGCTGTGCACTTGGGGGGGGGGGAACTCGCCTAGGGGCGTATGCGGCGTGTGGGGAGGTTAAAAAATGGTCGTAGAGTTGGATATCGAATCCTCTGGATTTGGATTTTATAAGAGAGTGCTCAACGTAGCGCCGCATGGGATTTTCGCAGTGGACAAGAATCGCAATGTGGTGTTCTGGAACAGAGCGGCTGAACGCATCACCGGGTTCGCCGCCGAGGACGTTCTCGGAAAGCAGTGCCCTTTCCTCGAACTTTCGCTGCAATGTATGGAGCGTTGCGCACTGCTTAACGGCGGCTCTGGAAGGGAAGAAGAGGTGGAGATATCAACCGAGGACGGCATTAAGGTGCTAAGAAAGAGCTTTGAGATGTTAAAGGACGACGATGGCAATGTGATAGGCTGTGTGGAGTGCTTTACAGACATTACGAGCTTGAGAGCCATGGAGGAAGAAGCCGAAAGGGTGGAATTCTACGATGATGCTTTAAAGGATGCGAAGGCGATGCAAGGGTTTTATGCGGACGTGCTGAACAACCTCCAGACGTTCGTGGTCGTCGTGGACGAAAACGGCAAAATAGAGTTCATAAATGATGCCGTTTCGAACGTAGAAGGGCTTCCCAAGGGGGAACTTTTGGGGAAAAGTTTTGTAGAGGCGCACTGGTGGCGACACTCCGAAGACGTCAAGGAAACGGTGAGGAAAGTCATGGAAGACGCCTTATCCGGCAAAATAACATTCGCAGAGGCTTCTGCGATGACGAAGCGGAGTAGGAGGATAATTCCGATGCTCGCATACGGTGCCCCTTTACGGCGGGCGGATGGGAGCATCCGAGGCGCACTCCTTGTCGGGCAGGACATAACAGAGAAAAAAAAGCTTGAAAGACAGCTTCAAGAAACCATCGAAAAGCTGAAAGCGGCGCAAGAGGAGCTTTCGACGCCTGTCATCCAAGTCTGGGACGGCGTTCTGGCATTGCCTATCATTGGCGTCGTGGACAGCGACCGTGCGATGAGAATCATGGAAACGCTCCTCAACAGAATTGTAGAGACGCAGTCCGAGTTCGTAATTTTAGATGTCACAGGCGTTGCCTCCATAGATACAGAGGTTGCGAACCATCTTATGAAAACTGTGCATGCGACGGCGTTACTCGGTGCGGAGTGCATCATTACCGGAATAAAGCCGGAGGTCGCCCAGACCATGATACATCTTGGGCTCGACATGGGAGTGTTCGTCACGAAGCGTGATTTGCAAGACGGCTTAAAATACGTGCTGCGGCGGCGTGGCGTGAAGGTGGCGGAAGGATGAAAGAAATAGATTATGAGCAGATACCTATTTTGAAGATAGGGGACTTTTTGGTGACATCCATCCAAATACCGCTACATGATAAGCTGGCGGTAAAGTTTCAACAAGATTTACTGCAGAAAATTGAAAAAACGAAAGCTAAAGGGCTAATCGTGGACATCACCGCCATAGACGTCGTTGATTCGTTCATAACGAGGATACTCGTGGAAATTGCGAAGATGGCAGGGCTCATGGGCGTGAAAACCGTGCTCGTGGGCCTGCGACCTGAGATTGCGATTACGCTCGTGGAGTTCGGGATGGAGCTCGGGGGTATAAAAACAGCACTGGACCTCGAAAGTGCGCTTTCGTTGCTTAGGAGGTGTGTGGATGAAGCGGATGGGAGTGATGGGTGAAGTTAATGGGAGATGAGAAGGTTGTGCAGGTAAAAAGCGAATACGACATCGTGGTTGCGAGGTCCGTAGTGCGGGCAATCGCAAAGGATATGGGTTTTGGGCTCGTGGACCAGACGAGAATTGCTACTGCCGTTTCCGAGCTTGCGAGGAATATCGTCATGCACGCAGGCGAGGGCGTAATACTCGTGAGAGAGATTTTAAAGGGGGAGACGTGGGGCATTGAAATTCTTGCTATTGACAACGGTCCTGGGATTTCCGACATCAAGCTTGCGCTGAGCGATGGATATTCGACGAAGGGGAGTCTCGGCGTAGGGCTCGGCGGTGCTAAGCGTCTGATGGACGAATTTGAAATGGAATCGGCGCCGGGGCAAGGGACTACGATAAGAGTAAGGAAATGGCTCCCTAAATAGGAGGGAAACATGGCAGAAGAGCTTAAAAAGGAATATGCAGAAATATTAAAAGGCTATCTTCAGAGTAGGGATGAAAATGCGTTGTATAAAGTTTCAATATTATCTAGGAAGTTCCAAGAGGCAAGAATAGACCCTGATAGGATTTTAGAGATGCATCTTGAAGTTTTTAACGATATAGTTAACGGACTTCCGCCAAAGAAGGCGGTAAATGCGTATAATGCTGGGTTTGAGGTTCTGCTTGAGCTGATGATGGGGTATGCCATCGCTTACCGGGAATACGTGGAAATGCATAAAAACCTCTACGACATGGCTCGTGAGTTTTCAGAGAAGCTGCAGGAGGCGAACCGTCTCCAAGAACTTTTCATAAGCATAATAAGTCATGATTTGAAGAACCCGCTGACGTCGGTGCTCGGTTACAGTGAGCTGATTGAGGCGAGGGCTGAGGACGAACAGATAAGGGAGTTTGCGCGGAAGATAAAGAGGGCGGCGAAGAAGATGAGCGAGCTGATAAGCGACGCTCGTATGTATTCGAAGCTGAGACAGGGCGTGCCGCAGGAAGAATTCAAGGAAAAAGATGTTAAGGAGATTCTCTCTGAGGTCATAGAAGACTTCAAGGAGAAAGCGTCGAAGAAGGGCATGGAAATACACATGAAGAATGGGAACGCCGCTTATAAGGTCCTCGCCACCGATTTCCTGAAGAGTGTATTTTCAAACGTCATAGACAACGCTATTAAATACGGACCGCCAGACTCTAAGGTCATGGTCGAAATAAAGGATGAAGGTGCCTTCTGGAAAATAGGAGTCAGAGACTTCGGCGAGGGCATCCCTGACAACGTAAAAGAAGCAATTTTCGAGAGGTTCGTCAGGAACGACAAGAGAGGGATAAAAGGCAGCGGACTCGGTCTCGCAATCGCAAAGACCGCCATCGAAATGCACGGCGGACGTATTTGGGTCGAGGACGCCGACGGCGGCGGCAGCATCTTCTATATGACCATCCCCAAGTTGCAACATTCAGCCACGGATCAAAAAGATTCAGAGCCAGCCAATGCGAGCTAACTTCTTTTTTTCATGCGTGCTGAGAAAAGCGTCATAGCTATCTCCACGACGGCGCCGACCTTGCTCTCAGGAACGTTTCTTAGAAGCGCTTTGGCGTCGTTTATGCACCGCTTCATAAGCTCTGCGACTTCGTCGAAGCCCGCCTCCGCTTCTACGCCCGGCACGAACTCCTCCTTCACCTCCTCAAACTCCTCAACCTTTATCAGACGTATCGGGCGGGGTTTTTCGAGCTTGCCCCTCGTCGCCCATTCAGGAATGACCATCGTGTCATCCTCTTTGTGCACGACGGCTTTCCCAAACCATATTGATTTTTTTTCGCCCCACTGCTCTTCTATTTCCACGAGAATTGCCTTTTCCGTCTCCTTTTTGATTTCTCCAACCAACACCCCTGACTCTTTAGCCATTGCTTAAAATGTTCTTTTAAGAATTTAAAGGATTACCTACTCGGATGAACTTTGATTTTAGAGGGAAACCGAATGAGGGGTTTAGAGAGGTGTCTGCGGGCGCTCGGCGTCACCTCGTAAAACCCTTCGTCTATGTCACGACGCTCCACGGCGAGCATCGGCGACGCCGCATACGTTTTGCAAGCGACACACCTATACCCTTTATTCATACCCGCAGATTCCATGGTCCTGCCGCAGATGTCGCATTTCGGGTTTTTCTTGACGACGTGTGTTTTTAGTTTGAGGACCTCTATTTTTTCGAGGTTGAGCGTGTAGTTTTTAACGCTGCCGTAAGCGGCAATGACGTCACCGACCCGCAGCTTCCTCACGACGCTCCTGAAGCCCTTAGTAGGCTCGTAGGCGGCGCAGTCTATGGCGGCAGTGCCATCAAAGTCGGAGAGGGAGAAGAAGACGTGTCCCCCCTTTGTCACAATGGGGTCGCGGCTGACGACACCTTTCAGAATGTAAGAGTGGTAGTTTTCGACGTCGCTGATTTTAGCCTCTATGAGATGGGCATCTGTCCCTTGGTTCGTGACGAAGAGCTGAGCCATTTTGACGGGCTCAGAGCGTATGACTTCGTATGCTTTGCGGATTGCGGCGACATCGTCACCGCGTATGCCAAAGAGGATGGGGCAAGGGGAGTGTGGTGCACAGATTACGCGGCGGAGCGATTGGTCTACGGTGTCCCACGTCAGGGGGTAGGTGAGGCGGTCCGCCAGAAACACGGAAGCATCGTCAATATCACGAGGCGTGCCCCACCGCTCTTCGTGCCGATATGCGATAAGCTCGTAGGTTTTGTCGAGGAGTCGCTCGTCGCCGCAGCATCCGAGAAAAAAGAAGCCAGTCGCCGCCAGCGCTCCAATGAGCCCCCTTCCCTTCTTTTTGAAAGCTGAGCATTCCGCAGGTAGTTTCGCTAATGTCTTTTCGGCGTTTTCGACGCTGAGGACGTGCCGCACCGCAGCTGCTGAGAAGCGAGCGAGACGCCGCTCAGCATAGCTCCGAAGCTCGTGACAGCGCACGAAAACAACACCCGGCTCCGTGCCTTCAGCTTTAAGCTCCGCATTTTCAGCGACGGTCTGAAGCACGAGTTCCTTGACTTCTTTTTCTTTTTCGGTTGAGACGATAAGGGCGACGGCGCCGTTCCCACGAGTTTTGTAAGGAATGGTGGGGTTCAGCCGCATAAGGATTGGCAGAGCGACTTTGCCATATTTGCTTAATGTTTTGACGAGAAGCACAGCGATGTAAGTGGTACACATGCCATATTTGGAGTCAGTGTCATCTATTCCGATAAGGAGCACAGGCATGTCGTCGTTACGGCTAAGGGCGTAGTCGTGGCAAGGATTCTGCCGCTCAGGGCATAACTCTTGCTCTTGCTCTTGCTCTTGCGGTAGCATATCAGCCCTTCCGTCTTTGAGACCCCTTAAGCTCTGCTTTAGTATCCTCCTCAGTTACCTCAAAATGCTTCTCCCTTATTTCCCTCGCCAGTTCGCCATCCTCGATGACGAGCGCACCTTGATAGCCGCAGTTGCGACATACGTAAATCTCGCCGAGCCACGGTAGGTAATTCAGCTCTGCGGAGCCACACTTCGGGCAGAATTTCGTCATATTTCTTTGTTTGTCGTCCGGGTTTTAAGGATTAGCTTACGTTACATAAGTGGCGGTCGGACCTGACATCCTCACGCCCTAAAGGGCGGAGGTTCCTGCTTCGGAGAGCAGAGGGCGTGCCACCGCCCTGTTAATGACTCCCGCAGGGAGTCTCTCCCCCTGAGCGAGCCCTATATTTATACAACCTACTG
>Ga0164311_10000216_pt1 | contig 23449 bp, 12 predicted proteins | sample GuaBasSedimGuay2_FD_121796 | JGI IMG/M metagenome (GOLD analysis project Ga0164311, IMG submission 121796) | Subseafloor sediment microbial communities from Guaymas Basin, Gulf of California, Mexico - Guay2, Core 4569-9, 9-12 cm | ecosystem: Environmental > Aquatic > Marine > Hydrothermal vents... | reverse complement strand
GGATATACTTCCGCAGAGGTGACCTCAGAGGGTCTATTTGGCACTAATGATTACACCGTTGTGGAAAATTACCACTCTCTTCCCCCAAGTGGTAACTATGTAAGTTGTCTTTTTGGACTGTCTGGAGAACAAGTAACAGGGAAAGCCTGGTTCGATGATGTTACTGTAACGCCATTTGATAGTATCGCTGCCGTTGATCCTGGTGGAGAATTAACCTATGTAGATACTGATGTAGTACCTGATACTACCTATTATTACTCTGTGCGAACCGTCGACACACGAGGGCTTTATTCAGAATCTGTGATCAAAAAGATTGATTTAAGACTTCCTAAATCGGTCACTCTTGCCAGCCCCAGAGATGGCATAAGAGTATTGGAAGCAAAACTGACATGGGAACAGGTTATGGGTGTTGATGGTTATTATGTCAAAGTTCAAAAATCTGGCGTCAAAGTTTGGGAAGCAGATAATGTTACGGAGACCTCTGTTATCGTACCAGCCGAACAACTGGAGGAAGATAGTACTTACACCTGGACGGTTCAATACATTAAAAATGGTGTCTATTCCGATGTTTCAGAGGAATGGAGTTTTATTTTCACTAAGTGGCCTACTGTGTATGATTACATTTCTGATATGACAGAAACATACTGGCAAAATGGTTGGGGAAATGGAAACAAAGACCTCTCTAATGATGGGAATCCTATTCTGATTGCTGGTGTACAATATGATAAAGGTTTGGGTATGCATGCTCCTTCTGAGGTTCATTATGCACTTAATGGGAACTATGATTATTTCATGGCTTTCATCGGCCATGATGATGAGGCCAATGGCGGGAACGGTGTTATCTTTAAAGTTGTGGTGGATGATGATACTGTTTACGAAAGCAGATCGATGCGGTGGGGTGAACCCGCAGAGCTGATTAAAATCCAGGTTACCGGAGCAGATACTTTACGACTGTTGATGGACCACAATGGTGATATGGGTTGGGATCACGCCGATTGGGCAGATGCAATACTTTACAATTTAGAATCCCAGGGTGTTGAGTCCCAAACCGCCATTTTGCCCACCACTACCGAGTTGATCGGTAACTATCCTAACCCATTTAATCCGGCTACTACAATCGTTTTTCAGCTCCATAAGCCTGCCAAAGTTGAACTCGAAGTGTTCAATATTCTGGGACAGAAGGTGACAACACTGGTCAATAAGCGTTACGATGCGGGTGTTTACAGAATTAAATGGGATGCTACTAGTTATGACGGCGGCCGATTGACCTCCGGAGTTTATCTGTACAGGCTGAAAGCAGGAAAGATTACCAAGGTAAGGAAATTGCTTCTCCTGCGGTAGTTGTATTGATTAATATCTGATAATTTCTAATCCCCGTTGCTGACCAAAGCCTGGTCGGCAACGGGGAATTGTATTATTTTTTGAAGTCAGTATCTGAAAGGAGCAAAAAGGTGACTAAAAAGTTAGGTGGAATATTCTTAACTTTTATTTTTGTGCCATTGCTTGTGTCATCTATTTATGGACAGGGCAAACCCTATGAAGGACCGGATGATCCGGCGGGTGATATAGCAGCCAAAAGAGAAGGTCGCATGAGGGGCAATCGTGTTCTTCTTTATTTTAAGAATACTACCGAGCTTGCATATTGGCCCAATTTTGATTGTTCTAAATGGCCTAATGATGCTACTGGCACTGGCATGATTGATGGTGTTGCCTTACTTATTGGCGCTAAAGTTTACATTAAAAATGGTTCAATACCGGTTACAGATCCAGATGAAATACGAACTCATGGAAATTTAGACACTCTGTACTATGTCCAAACTAGTTACCGGCAAGGGATGGATACTAATAGTGCAGGAACCGTTGAATGGGGATTGTACCCTGTTTTTGGCTACTTCAATGAAAATAGCGAATATCCTGCTATGAGTAATCGGCCAGAATCGTGGCCACCTGATGGTTGGCCTTCGCGTGGGGGGGAACTTAAGTGGCCGGGTGAATGGGATGGCCGTTTTGGTCGGGGCGTTATTTATGCCGATCAGGAATGTTACTTTGTTGCTAACGACGCTCAGGATCAGGAGTATCTTGGTATTGATGATCGTGTCAAATACTATCCTCGTCCAGGAGTGAAAATAGGCGATAAGCGTCCGGATGTGACTATTCAAAAAGGACTTCCCTGGGGAGGAATTGGTATCCGGGTTAAGGTGCGCGGCTATCAGTGGAACAATCCCCAGTCCCGGGATGCCATTTTCTGGGAGTATGATATCTCAAATATTTCCGACTATGACTTGACAGAGGTCGCCTTTGGCTACTGGTTGGATAATGGTATTGGTCATAGAGGGGATAGTTGTGATCAGGATGACATCGGCTTTTTCGATAAATATGAAGATATGGCTTATTCCTGGGATATTGATGGAGTAGGTGCAGGCGGCCTCAGAACAGGGATATTAGGATTTGCATTCTTAGAAAGCCCTGGAATACCTACCGACGGCATCGATAATGACGATGACGGCTTGATCGATGAAAAGCGTGATAATCAAGCCACGCGTATTGTAGGACCCTACGATGGCATAGCTGACTTGCAAAAATTTCTGGATTGGTATAGCCTGACAGAAGAGGATCTCAAACAACATTGGGATGCTGATGAGGATCAGGACTGGCAAGATGGTAACGATGTAAACGGAAATGGCGTTTATGATGAGGATGAAGACCCTGGCGATGATGTGGGCTTAGACGGTGTTGGACCAGGGGAGCTAAATTACTACGGTCCGGATGAAGGGGAATGTAACCATAAGCCAGATTTTTTGGAAGGCTATGGCTGTGAACCAAACTTTGCCTTCACAGATATCTCTGAATCAGATATGCTGGGTTTAACTTCGTTTCATTTATTTGAGCATCCAAACCCAGGTGATATTCCTTTTATGCGCCACGATAAAGAATGTTGGGAGCTTTTTGCCTTACCAGCTCTCGTTGAATTTACCGGGCAAGTAACTAATTTGATCGAGACATTTGGCTCAGGTGTCTTTCCATTGTATAAAGGGAGAACCGAACGAATCTCCATGTCAGAACTCCATTCTTATGAGGAGTTGGCTGGTTTGATGTCAAGTGAGCATTCGGCTCCGGCTTTATTTCAGAAGAAACGCATAGTACAGGTCATCTATGAGAGTGATTATCGGTTTGTCAGACCTCCCAAAATGCCGACGTTAAAGGCTATACCTGGTGATGGGAAAGTTATCCTTACCTGGGATGATGTGGCCGATAAACTAACCCGGGAACCTATGCTTAAGGGTATAAACGACTTTGAAGGCTACAAACTCTATAAGGCGACAGATAAATACTTTGCCGATGCAGAGGTGTTGGTAGATATGTATGGGAATCCCATTGGGAAAAAGCCTATTTTTCAGTGTGATCTAAAAGATGGGAAAAAAGGAGCTGCAGAGTTTGTGCTAATTAACGGTGAAGCTTTCTATCTGGGAAATGATACGGGAATTCAACATTATTTTGTGGATGAGGATGTCGAGAATGGACGTACTTACTACTACGGCCTGGTTGCTTATGATTATGGTATCGAAGGTCTCGAGGTTAACATTATGCCAGCAGAAAATAATTTGGTAATCGAATTAGATGAAGAAGAAAATATTCGCTACACAGGTAAAAATGTACAGATCGTAACTCCTTATCAACAAGCTGCCGGGTACATACCTCCTTCTATTAAGATGGAAGATAAAACCTCTCTGGTGGGTAATCTCGAAGTTATTCCCCAAATATTGGATCTTAATTCTGTAAAACCAAACAATACTTATAAGGTTACATTTAGTGTGGACACAGTGGGGCATTTGCGCCCCATGGCACAATTCCGTTCAAAATATGACCTTTTGTATGTGAATAACGGGTTTTCAGTTTACAACATTACCGAAGGCGATTCATTAGTGTATCAGGAAACTCCCGACAAATTTCCTATGGATAACTTGTTATATGATATTCGAGGAGAGTATTGGTACTTTAATGAAAATTTAACTTCAGATCCGTTTGAAGGGTTGCAAATAACTATTCACTCCCTAAAAAACACAGCAGAATTCGATCCTGAACGAAGTGGGTGGATTGTAGGAGATGCTCCGATCCAGGTTGTTCCCAGTACAGAAGAGTCCAAATATTTCCCCTGGCAGTATGAGATTGTGTTTACAGGAGAAGACTCTGTTTATGTGAGCAGAGTAACCTCTACCAAAAGTATTAAGAATGCTAATAACCTTTTGGTAGATGAAAATGTATTGCTGGGACAGGCGTTTAATTTTTATGTAATTAATAAGTCTTTTCCTGATTCAAATGGATCTTATGAAAAACTGGATCTAGTTGTGGAAGATGTAAATAACAGTGATGAATTTGAGTTATCAGAGGATAATATTTTAGTTGGCCACACATTTAAATTTGGGAACAATATTTATTGGGGAGGCACTGTATTTGTCATTAACTTTCGTGATGCCGTCGCTCTGAATCGAATGCCAAAACCAAATGATGTTTATCGGGTAGATTTTAAGCGGCCATTTATTGAAACCGATTCTTTAGTATTCACTGTTTGTCCAGCAGTGGAGATGGCAAAAGAAAAATTGAAAAGTAGTCTGGATAATATCAAGGTTGTCCCTAATCCCTACATAGCTACCAATGCTATGGAACCGGCTGTGTCAAATCCCTTCTTGAATCAACGTCGTCGACTTATGTTTACTCATATTCCAGCCAATTGTACAATAAAAATTTTCACTGCGAGCGGAGTTTTTGTTGATGAAATCAAGGTCGATAATCCCCCTGACAAAGGGATTGTACATTGGGACATGCTAACTAAAGAGGGATTAGAAATTGCACCGGGAATCTATATCTATCATATAAGATCAGGAAAAACCGGAGAGGAAAAACTGGGTAAATTTGCAGTGGTTAAATAATTTCAGAACATGATGTGTCAAAAAGGGTGTATTAAGTTCTAATACAAGTGCTAAAATTAGCCAGTTGGGCAAGCTATAAATAAAATTAGAGGAAATCTCGATGAAAAGCGACAAAACTAATTTGCTAATTTTGTTGTTATTTTTTCTCATTCTTGCTTTTCCCCTGGTAAGCAATGCTCAAACAACTGGCAAAATAGCGGGCAAAGTTGTTGATGCAAACACTGGGGAACCGTTGCCAGGAGCACAGATAATAGTTACTGCCAAATGGGTAGAGGGTAAAGAGATTAAATTGGCAAGAGTTATGGGAGCAGCAGCTGATAAAGATGGAGATTTTTTCATCATAAATGTTCCGCCGGGCAAGTATACGATCGTGGTTCAGATGATGGGGTATGAGACAATAAAATTGACCAATATTCGGGTTTCTGTAAACCGAACCTACGAGATAAAAGCAAATTTAAAACCTACTGTAATACAGGGGCAACAGGTTGTGGTCGTAGCCGAGCCACTAGAAATGAAGAAAGATCAAACCAGTTCCGTGCGTAACGTATCTTCTGAAGAGATTGAAAAATTGCCCGTACAGAGCATTGGGGAAGTAGTGGCGATTCAGCCTGGAGTTGTAGCTGGTCATTTTAGAGGTGGAAGACTTGATGAGGTGTCTTATTTAATCGATGGGATGCAGGTGGACGAGGCTTTCTATCATACAGGACGGGTAGCCAACGTGAACATTGAGGTGGTGAAGGAGATTGAAGTAATTACTGGCACCTTCAATGCAGAATATGGGAAGGCAATGAGTGGTATTGTGAATGTGGTCACTAAAGATGGAGGGGACAGATTTAGTGGTTCGGGGTCTATCAATTTCGGAAATTATTACACACCACATAAAGAGATATTCATTGGTTTGAAAGATTCAGAGATAGACAGGAACAAGGACTACAAGTTTGATCTTTCTGGTCCAATATTGAAAAACTATTTGAACTTCATAATAAATGGACGCTATCAATATAACAAAGGCCATCTAAATGGTATTCATCGATTTAACGTAGATGACTATAGCGATTTTACCAGCTATGATTCTACTCAGTGGTATTCGGAACATAACGGGACTAATGAATATGTTCCTATGAATTGGGGCAAACATTATACCTTTTTCAGTAAGCTGTCTTTTAAGCCAATGAATCCTCTAAAACTGTCTTTGATGTTTACCTGGAATGATGATAAGAGTCAGGGTTATGACCACTTTTATAAATATAATCCTTATGGAAGAGCTACTTATTACCGAAAATCCAAAATGATAGCTTTTCAAATCAATCATATGCCATCACCCAATGCATTTTATGAATTTAAAGCATCTTATGTGGATAATTACAATGGCAATTATGTGTACAAAAATCCTTATGATAAGAGATATGTTCACGACGCTTATGCCCGCAGTACCGGCCCTGGTTTTCTCACCGGTGGACAGCAGAAACATAATATCAAACGGACTATGAAGGATATTAATCTCAAATTCGATTTCACCTGGCAGATAAACAAAAACCACTCCCTGAAAACCGGATGGCTATATACTCATCATGACCTGGATAATAAATCGGTATCGATTAGAAATAAATATTATGGTACAGGCCTGGAAATGGAGTATGAGTATGATGCTGAGGCACACAAGCGAAGATACTTGTATTATGAACCAGTGGTATTACCCGATTCTTCAATCTATTCGGATATTTACAGGGTAAAGCCCTATGAGTTTTCCTGCTACATTCAAGATAAAATGGAATTTGATGAGATGGTAATTAATCTGGGGATACGCTATGACTATTTCAATTCCAATACACGTTATCCTTCGCAGCCAAGAAATCCGGCTAACCAATTATCTTTTCCGAATAATCCTGAAAAGATGAGCACTTATCCTAAAGCGAAGCCAAGATATCAAATCAGTCCCAGGTTAGGGATTTCTTATCAATTAGGCAAGACCGCCTTGCTTCGTTTTGCCTACGGTCATTTTTTTCAAATGCCTCCACTTTATGCGCTTTACCAGAACCACTCCTTCCTAGTAGCACCGTCTGATTTCTCTACTACTATGGGCAATCCGCTAATCGGTGCTCAAAAAACCGTTCGGTATGAAGTTGGCCTCTGGCAGGAATTGAGGCCGGGTATGAATCTTGAAGTTGCTGTCTTTTACCGGGATATTTATGACCTGCTTAGCGCCAAAGTAATTACCACCTATAACCAGATAAGATATGGTCTATACAGCAATAAAGATTACGGTAACGTTAGAGGATTAGAAATTAAGTACGATCTTGTGTATGGTTCTATTACCGCCAATCTTAATTATACTCTTCAATATACCCGAGGTAATGCCGATTCCCCAACCTTTACTTTCAACCGCGCAGGAGCAAATATGGATCCCGTCAACAGAATGATTCCTATGAGTTGGGATCAAAGACATACATTGAATATCTCGGTTGGATATAACAAACAAGACTATGGTGCTACCGTAACTCTGTATTACAATTCAGGGACTCCTTATACCTGGAGTCCCTTACCCGAAAACCCCCTGTCCCGTGTGAATCTATTTCCGAATAATTCTCATATGCCATCACAAATTAGTGTTGATCTTAATGCTTATTATTATCTCCTTGATTATAAAGGAATAAAAGTAAAGTTGACTTTATTGAGCTACAATCTACTAGATCGCTTGAATGAAACTAGTGTTTACGGTTCCACAGGTAGAGCATACACAAGTATTGTTCGGGAGTGGGACGTGAAAAGCCATAGAAGCAATTTTAATGATTACTGGGATAGAATTAAAAATCCAGCCATGTTTTCTGCCCCCAGAATGATCAAAATCGGACTGGGAATTACGTTTTAATTCAGAAGCCCTTTTCTCTTCGGGGGCTAACTTCTGAATTAAGCTCGCAAACGGCAAAAACTTGTGAGGTGAAAAATATGAAAAAGTTTTGCATCACACTGATTTTTTTAGTTACAATGTTTAGCTCCAGTTATTCTCAGAAGCCAATCCGAGTAGGAACCACAACTGCAAATTTCTTAGAGATTGGGTTTGGTGCAGCTGGCAATGCAATGGGTGATGCTTTTGTAAGTGTGGCCGATGACCTGTCGTCCATATATTGGAATCCTGCAGGATTGGGTTATATGACACAAACTGAAGCCATGTTTATCTACCAACCCTGGTTGGTGGATATTAATACTTCGTTTGTGGCTGTTGGGGTGGTACTGCCAAGGATAGGAACGCTTTCCTTAGGTTTAATAAGTGTTGATTATGGAGATATGCAAGTAACTACCCTTGCTATGCAAGAGGGAACAGGAGAAACTTTCTCACCCAATGATATAGCTGTAAGTTGCTCTTATGGCAGAAGAATAACTACCTGGTTTTCTTTTGGTGCATCAGCAAAATACATTTCATCAACTATCTGGCACATGACTGCAAGAGCATTTGCAGTAGATTTGGGGGTAATAATTAACACCGGCTTTTTTTCGCCTACTGCAAGCAAAAAGCATGGTTTAAATTTAGGAATGAGCATATCAAATTATGGCACAAAAATGAAATACGATGGCATTGATCTGATTAGACCCATAGACATACTACCTGATGAGGCAGGCAATTTCCGAGATGTCCCTGGTCAGTTTAGATTGCAGGATTGGGAGCTTCCTCTAATTTTCCGCCTTGGGGTTTCAATCAATCCGATAGTAAGGGGTAATCAACAGGTGACCCTCTCAGTAGACGCACTGCATCCAAATAACAATAGTGAATCGGTAAATGTAGGAATGCAGTATGCAGTTCTACTACCTACATTAGGAAAACTTTTTCTTCGTGGTGGATACAAAGCACTTTTTATGGAAAAATCAGAATATGGACTCTCTCTGGGAGGCGGAGTAATTATGAATCTATTTGGAAACAAAAAAATTAAGATTGACTATGCCTTTCGCAATGTGGGAATATTAGGAAATGCACATAGTTATAGTGTAAGTTTTTTGTTTTGACTTTTTAAAGATACACCACTTTGGTGAAACAAAGTATTAGGAATTGAATTCTAAGGTCAACAAGCGAGAAAAGATTATGCAGCGTGTATTAGACAAAAAAATGTTTATTCCCATCGTGTTAATAGGGTTTCTGTTCGTTTTATGTGCCAAAAAACCAGTAAAACAACCCAAAGAAATAATTCTCGCTCGTATAGGTGAGAAAACGATATCTTTGAATGAATTTCTTCGAAGAGCCGAGTATGTTCCTAGGCCAAAATACTGTAGAGGCAATACCGGCATTCACAAGAAAATTGTATTGAATTCACTAATTGCTGAGAAGATGCTGGCGCTGGAAGCAGGCGAAGATAATGAGTTGACACAAAATGAACATTTTCAACGCTATCTCCAGGGGCGAAAAGAACAAGCAATGCGTCAATGGCTCTATTACAAAGAAGCTGTCTCCAAGGTGAAGCTTGAACCAGCTGAAATTGAAAAAGTATATCAGGTTGCTGGTAGAAAGTATAAAGTCTATTTTTTCAGTGTCAATGATGATTCTATTGCCCAAGAGGTTAAATCTAAATTACATGAACAAGGAAAATCTTTTGAACAGGTATTCAAAGAACTCGGTGGATTAGATCCCCTTCCCGAAAAAGAAGTAGAGTACAACTCCTGGGAACATGATGTAATTCATAACGCTCTTTTTTCAAAAAAACTCAAAGTGAATGAAGTTATTGGTCCCTTGAAAGTAGCAAATGATCTCTATATAGTCATGAAAGTAAAAAGCTGGACTGATCGTGTGGCGCTCAGCGAAGAAGATATTCAGCAGCGTTGGAATAATGTTAGGGAACGGTTAACAGATTCGAAGGCACTTCGCATTTATGAAAATTTTGTAGCTAAGATAATGAAAGGCAAAAAGATAGAATTTGTACCCAGTACTTTTCGCAAACTGGTAAATCTTGTTGGACCTCTTTATTTTGAGCTAGAAGAGAAGAGAAGGGAAATATTTCTAAACATGGCCTTGGATAAGAAACTGGACAATCCTAAATTTTTAGATTTACGCAAAGGACTAGAAGATATCAGGAATGAACCCTTTTTCCGAATTGATGGTGAAGTCTGGACCGTTGGAGATTTTGAGATTGAGTTAGAGAAACATCCTTTGGTTTTCCGCAAGAAGAAAATGGCAAAGAAGGAACTTGGAGAACAGTTTAAATTTGCTATTGCGGATATGATTCGGGATAAGTATCTCACACAAGAAGCTTACAAAAGAGGCTATGATAAGGTGAATGTGGTTAAAAGAAATGTGGAAATGTGGAAGGATGCCTATCTTGCTAATTATCAAAAGAAAAAATATCTAGAAAGATTTAAACTTGAACAGAAAGAAGGACCCCAGATTATTATCAAATACTTAAATCCCTACATAGACCAATTGCAAGCTAAATACAATGACGTAATAGAGATAAATGTAGAGGAGTTTGAAAAAATTAAGCTTACGCGAATTGACATGTTTGTAACCCAATACAATGTCCCTTTTCCAGTTGTGGTTCCGGCATTTCCGCAGGTAACTACAGATCATAAGCTGGATTACGGGAGAAGAATGGAGAATGTGATCCCTTAAAGACTAAAATTCTTTATAAACAGAGCAAATTTATTGCCTGCAGAAATAGAACTCCCAGTAAAATAAATTTATAGAAATTTTTGAGTTGCAAAGTTTTTTATTCGTCGGTTTGGGAAGGAACTTCGTCGGATTTTTATATTGGAGGAGAGCAAAATTGTACAAGATTCTTCTGATAAGTTTTATTTCATTTCTCCAGTTATTTTTTTATTCCCTCATTTCCGGTCAAACCATTACCGATATGGGGAATAGGATTTCCGTCAGCGCCAACAAATATATGATGACCATCCAAAAACGAACCGCTGAAGTTACCTTGAAAAATGCCACAGGACAGCAATACACAAGATTTCCTCTACACGCCTACGCATCGAAGTTATTTAGTACTACATCTAATCTAAAATATTCGTGGATAATAACAGGTTCAAAGATAGAACTAACGGCTGAAGATTCGACTGAATCAAAGGAAGTGCTGAGGGCAAGTATTAAATGTTATAATGATGATTTTGAAGTCCAGTTCGGTGTATTGGTTCCTACCGAAACTGTGGGGCAGATTTCTTATACCCAGCAATGGGGAGCATTAGGCCTGGATGCTTCAGTGGACCGCAATACCCTTACCATTGGGGGACAACAATATCTAAAAGGATTAGGCACCCATGCTTATTCTGAGATTACTATGCAACTGGATGAGCCCTACACAGAATTTCTGGCCGAAGCTGGTGTTGACGACGAAGTAGGTGACAGAGGCACGGTTGTTTTTCAGGTTTTTACTGACGGTTCAAAGGTTTACGACAGTGGCATTTTACGCGGAAATGACCAGGCCACACCTGTGCAAATCTCATTAGACAATGTTGTCCAATTACAATTGATCGTAACTGATGGCGGTGACGATATCCATTATGATCATGCGAATTGGGCAATGGCCAGATTGGTGAAAGCGAATGGCGATACCCTTTACATTAGTGATTGGATAAGAAGTCTGCAGGAACAAGTGAATATTTTTTGTTCCGATCAAGGCGGCGTCGATACTAATGGCTGGATAAAAATGTTTACTCCTGAACCAGATCAATTTTATTATGACAGTGAAGTTGGTATCGATTTGTTACAATTCCGTGATCATAAGCGGTATTTTGCACCTGCCCCATTAAATCTCGCCTTCCAGACCCCAGCGGGCTGGTTCTCAGTAGGATTATGTAAATTGCCGGATGCTACACGATTTGTCTTCACGAATAATTATTTCTATATGGACTATATCTGGAGTAAAATGGATATACAATCTGATACATTATATTGGATTACGCCGCTTTGTTTTACTTTTAATCAGAATGAATGGCAGGGAATTATAGATTATCGAAATTATTTAATAAACCATGAATATATTGTCGATCCAACAATGGAAGAAAGAAATATTCCCCAATGGTGGATGGAACCCCTCGTTTGCACCTGGGGAGAACAAGGGGCTGATGGTATTGCTTACGCAGCTGCCGGATTCGATTATACTTGGGTTAAAAGCTATGTTGAACAACAGGAACAAAAATTAGGCTATCGTAATTTTACTTTAATATTAGATGATAAATGGCAAAAATACTATGGGGACCCCAATCCGGCCCCTGGTAGATTTGACTATTTGAGGTCATTAATCGATGACTTACATGCAAAGGGTCATCATGTATTGCTGTGGTGGAAGTGCTGGCACGCAGAGCCTGGTTCTTTGCCATATCAGATGGGAATTACAGATCATACATTAATTGATGCGACTCATCCTAATTTTGTCGATTATGTCCAACAATCTACATATAAAATGCTAAGCAGTGATCCAGAGTGTTTAAACGCCGATGGGTTCAAGATGGATTATATATTTGATGTTCGTGATCCTTTAAGGGCAACCGCTTATGGAAATCCATCATTGGGTATTGGATTAAGAGAACTTTATCGCTATATGAAAGTGTGGTATACGGAGGCGAAAAAGATTAAACCCGAATGTTTGATCACATTTAGTGGCCCCGATCCTCATTTTGCCGCAATCCAGGATATGACTCGCTTAAATGATGGCGATCGTACGCATTCCACAACAAATTGGCAAAATAGAGCCAGAGTTAGTTCCCTTGCGGCTCCTAATTTACTAATAGATGGTGACGGTTGGGATATGTATCATGACCTGATCTTTCCGCATTTGGTAACCAGTTCTGTTTATGGTGTGCCTTCCTTATATTTTTTATCGAAATTCTCAGATAACACTCCAATTGCAGATTGGATACTTGAAATTGTAGGAAAAGTATTTTCAGTTTCTGCCATGCGGCGTCCAGGAAAAAGTACTTTCTTGTCTCCTGGAAGATGGCAAATGGCAGACGAAGAAGGACTTGTCGCCGAATCCATGCAAAATTCCAACTCCCTCATTGTCTATCCTGATAGCTGTAACGGATATGCCATTACAGTTGTAAACCAGGATTTAATCATCCCTCTTCATGGAAGAACTGTGAGTCAAGTGCTGGCAGATAGTCAAAATGTAAACTTTACCATCGAGGGTGATAATTTAAAAATCCCATCAGCTATTAGAGGACAGATTTACAATATTAAATTTATTGATCAATCAACCACAAACTCCAGGTGAATATAAAGTTAGCTGGGACGGCACTGAGAGTTGTGGCTTACAGACACCTCCAGGAATTTATTTCTACAAAATAAAACTGAAAAATTTAGCAAAGCCAAAAAATGGTCTTAATACGACAAAGAAATGCTTCCGATTAACATTTTTTAGCTAATGTCGTCCAATAAAATTTAAAAGTAAGCCAAAGCGGGCGAGAACACTAATTAATGAAGTCATTATAATAGTACATTTTTAAGGGAAGGTTTACCATGAAAGTATTGTCTTGGATATCAGTTCTTTTGGGACTTGCAGGGGCATTCGCTACCTTCGGAAAGAGTCAAATAGACAAGCTGGCAACAAAAGCGTGTACAGTGAAGGAAACAACTTTTCACGGATGGAAATCCTTCTCATTGGAAAACGGGTTGGTGAAGCTGGATATCGTTCCAGCTATTGGAGGTCGAATCATGAGCTACAACTTAGGAGACTATCCTTTTCTCTATGTGAAGGAAGCTGAGTTTGGAAAACTCTACAAAGCACCTGAATCCGAAACGCAAAGAGTATGGCACAATTACGGTGGGTACAAGACATGGCCCGCACCCCAGAGCCGCTGGGGTGGACCGCCGGATCCTTTGGGATCATTTTTGGATGGAGGTCGTTACACTGGACGAATTGTGCAACAAGGAGAAGAAGTCGTCGAGGTGGAGGTGGTCAGTCCAAAGGACACCCTGATCGGCATTCAGTTTACGCGAAGTACGCTCCTCCGTAAGGGAACAACCCGTGTGATCCTCAAACAAAAAATGACCAACGTGGTTAACAAGGCTGTAACATGGAGTATCTGGGATGTGACCCAGGTTCGGGGAAAACTTCGGGAGGACCTGTCCGGTCAGAAAGTAACCCACAATTCCGGAGCGTGGGCCTATTTCCCCCTCAATCCCAAAAGCATACATCCGAAGGGTTTCATTCGATTGGATGGGAAACCTAATGACAGCCAATGGTACCCGAACATCCGAGCAGGCATCTTTGGAATACAGTATCAGTTCCACAAAAGCAAAGTGGGTGCAGATGTTACTGATGGTTGGATCGCCTACGTGAACCAGTTGGATAACTACGTTTTTGTTCAACGATTTACTTACTTCCCTGAGAAGGAGTATCCAGATGGTGGTTGTTCGGCCGAGATATGGACCGACCCAAACTTCCCCTACATGGAGACCGAGGTCTTAAGCCCATTGGTGACTCTCCAGCCGGGTGAATCGTACAGTTTTGATGTCGAATGGGTAGCCTGCCGCTGCGCAGGACCAGTAATCGCAGTGAACGATTATGGCGTTGTAAGCCAGCACCTGAGCCTGAAGAAAGATTTGGGCAGCACATCTATTAGCGGCATTTTCGGCGTATATACTCCTGGCCAGGCAGTTCTAATTGGCAAAGATGAAAAGGAAAATGTTTTGGTTACCGAAAAACTGGGGACGGTCAGTCCTTTCGAAATGTTGACCCTGAACCGAACAATTTCTCTCCCCCAGGAAGTAACCACACTTGAGATTGCAATTCTGAATCTGCGGGGAGAGCGGATAGGTATTCTAGATAAACTCGCTATTACAGGAGACAATTATGGACATTCGGGGAATTGACCTTTTTATTGTAGTAGCGTATCTTGTAGCGATTCCGATATTTGGGGTCTACTTCAAGCGATATGTACACACAGAGCAGGATTATTTTTTGGCCGGCAAGATGCTTCCCTGGTGGGTTATTTCCATGAGCATCATAGGAACGAACATCGGAGCTTACGATTATATGGGGGCTGCTGTAGGCGCTTATCGATTTGGTCTGGCCCAGGCCAATTACGAGTGGATCGGGGCCATCCCAGCCATGATACTCTCGGCTCTGTTGTTTGTGCCTTACTACTGGAAGGCAGGCGTTTATACGGTTCCTGAATTTTTAGGGAAGCGATACAACACCGCAGTCCGGGTTATCGAGGCAATTCTCTGGGGATCTTTCCTCGCCTGTGTGCTGGGTGTCTTTTTCTGGGCCAGTGGTCTCATGTTAAACGAATATCTCGGCTTGCCGATTGAAATAGCTTTGATTGCAACTGCGTTGATAGTCGGAATTTACACCATCACGGGTGGGCTGGCTGCTGTTGCAATGACCGATGTTGTACAGCTCCTTGTGATGTTTATCGGCGGGATTGCGCTTACCATCTTAGGCCTCTGGACTGTAGGGGGATGGGAAGGTATGATTCAAAAGATCATACCTTCCCATCCAGATCACTTTAAGCTTTTTCTACCCTTAGATAACCCAACTTACCCATGGGCAGGCATGATCTTTGGTCTGGCTATTGTGCTTTCGCCTGCTTGGTGGTGTTGCCACCAGGCTATTATTCAACGGACGTTAGGCGCACGTGGCGAATGGGATGCCAAGGCAGGAATGCTCTTTGCCGCTTTCCCCAAAATGTTCATTCCTATGCTGGTCGTCCTACCCGGGCTTCTGACTCTTGCACTCAACCCGAACCTCGTCGGAGCAGATATGGACAAGGCATTCCCCTGGCTGATTAAAAACTTACTTCCCGCCGGCTTGGCTGGGCTTGTCTTTGCCGCGTTCATGGCAGCCTTGATTTCCAGTGTAGATTCCACTCTAAATTCAGCCGCTACCCTCTGGACACGCGATATATACCAACGTTTTTTGGTCAAGAAGGCGTCGGACAAACACTACCTCAATGTCGGGCGTATTCTCACCTTTGCTTTTCTCATTTGGGCGATTATTTTTGCTCCAGTAACCAAAAAGTTTCCAGGTATTTACGTGGCCATGCAAACCCTGCTTTCAATCTTCCAGGGTCCCACCTTTGCTATCACCTTACTGGGGATCTACTGGAAACGAGCAACGCAGTGGGGAGGTCTTGCCGGTTTGATCGGCGGTGTGTGCATCTCGACAACGCTCTTCCTTTTTGAAAAGTGGAGCTTCCTCTACGTTGCCTGGTGGTCATTCTGTGGATCGATCGTCATCAATATCATCATAAGTCTTATTACCCGACCGGAGCCAACTGACAAGCTTCAGGGTCTGGTTTACGGATTGGTGATGAAGGACAAAACCCTTCAGGAAATACTGTCGAAACGAGCGAAGGGAGAAACAAATGAATAACTGGTTTCGAAATCTTCCGCTTTTCTGGGCATTGCTAATCGCTGTTGCTGGATTTTTGGGAATGCTCATCTGGGCTTGGTTCAGGCCAAAGGCATATATCTATCAGGATGCACCAGACCAACGGTGGTGGCGAGACCTAAGAATCTGGGCCTCCCTGCTTATGCTCATTCAGATAGCGCTCTACGTGGTGTTTGGAACATGAAAGCTTGGAAAGAAAAGAACGAAAATGATCAAAAAAAAGACTACAAGACCAAACCAACAACAGTTTGAACCTTTACAGATCATGGGAGTTTTTTGGGTTGCCTTTGGGATTATCGTTTTGGCTGCCACCTTTTTTGTAAAAAGCACCGAATTTGTCCCCCAGAGCCGGGGAATTGTGACAAACATCATTGCAGGATTACTTCTCGTTGGAGTAGGTGTGTTTTCATTCATTAAAGGACGGATACGAAAGCAGAAAAGGACGGATTCCTATGTCGGCTAACCCCCTTTTTGTGTATCCCCTGCTCACAGAGGAAGAAGCCAAAAGTTGGTTTATCAACTCCAGCAGCCGTAGTTTCCTTTCCCGAATCGGGTACAAGAGAAAACAATGGATCCGTTTTGAACTGGTTTACCTTCCCTATTTCGTTTTTACGTACGGTGTTCACCGGGAAAATGAGAATAGAGAAGTCACTGTAGCAGTGGACGGCCTGTGTGGCACGTTCACCTATTTTGATCTCAGTGGGTCTTATGAGGAAGATGGTAAGAACAAAACGCTCTTTGCGCCGAAAATAAGTATGACGGAAGCAGAGAAGCTGGCATCGCAGGAATACCAGATGAACCTTCTCCAGACCCGGATACAAGGCCAAGGGGTGGGTACGACGAGAAAACTCCTTCGGTGTCAGCTTGTTTACTATCCCTATTGGGTGGGGTATTTCAAACGAAAAGGAGTATTCGATTTCCAGACCTTGGACGGTGTGAATGGTCGTTCCCAGGGAATTCGAATGCGCAAGGTATTTTTAGCAGCATTTACAGGTAGGCAATTAAACAATCCAAAATAGGATCACAAATAAAAGGAAGTTCCATGAAGACATTTTTACTTTTTCTTACCTTTAGTTGGATGGTGTTCAACCCCGCTTTTGCGACTGATAATAAGAATCGAAATAAAATCGATTACAATAATTTCGTTAAATTCAGGGAAACAGATTATTCTTATCAAAAATACAGTGATTATTTAAAAACTACTCCCTTTGACGATGAGTTTAGATTGAGCCTGGTAGACCAAACACCAGGATACGGAACCACTCCAAGCGGGAATATCTTGGTTATTTTGAATCAGAAACTATATAATCCTGTTACCCTCGACGATATAGAAACTTATAAAAATGACCTCGAATCTGAGGGTTATTCAGTAAGCATTGTTCTTTCTACTAACTCTAATGATCCCGCTGCACTAAGGAATTTTTTGTATCAAGAGTGGACTACTAATAATATAGATGGTGCTTTTTTGATAGGACAATTGCCAGTAGCCTGGTACGAAATGGCCATAACCAATGATGATGGTGATACCACTGGTTGGGATCAATTTCCCTGCGATTTATATTTTATGGACCTTGATGGTGAATGGCTGGACAATATGAATAGACAGGGTGTTTGGGATGATCACACCGGTGCCTTAGAACCCGATATCTGGATTGGGCGATTGTATACTTCTACTATGACTTATCATGGTGTAAATGAAACTATGCTTGTGGAAAGGTACCTGACTAAGGTACATCAATATCGGGAAGGCACTCTAAGGTTAAAAAATCAGGGCTTTAGCTATGTCGCGGAAGATTGGGCCGGTTTCCATATGGAGAACGAAGTCTTCAAGCTGTATGATGAAGTAACTTTTGTTAATGATGGCATCAATGGAAACGTTACGGCCGCCGACTATCGCCAACGTATTCGCGCCACTACAAATAACAAATATGAATGGATGTACCTGGCAGCTCATTCAAGTCCTACAGATCATTATTTTAAAGACGGATTATTTAACAGCGAAGAGATTGAACCTCTCGATGTTCAGATCCTCTTTTATTTGAATTTCAATTGTTCTGCGGCTCGTTTTACAGAGGATAATTGTTTGTGTAATTGGTACGTCATGCAAGACCCTTATGGACTATTATCAGTAGGCTCTACCAAAAGTGGTAGCATGCTGGATCAATATGATTATTATGAACAAATCGCTGCCGGTCATACTTTTGGTGAAGCTTTTAAATACTGGGGTGTTCGCCATTTCGAAATACGGGACTGGCATTATGGTATGGTTTGCATCGGTGATCCTACCTTGAAAATAAGTCGGTTTATGGCTAATCCAGGACCACGTTTCTGCTATGCCATAACCCCTGAGAGGGATGCCTTTATCAATTCGGCTACACCAATTTTTAAATGGACAACCGCAGATAGTGTTGATAAGTATATGGTCGAGGTAACTCATGGGGATCAAATAATTTGGATCTCTAACCAGATTCCAGATACTTTAATCCAGATACCTGAAGGTTTTTTACAACGTGGCTTCAGTTATAACTGGACAGTAAAGGCCTATTCTGGAACAGAATGTATAGATTTTACACAGAAAAGAACGTTCACTATTATAGATACTACCGAAGGCATTATTTCGGAATTCATTAATCCCGACTTTGAACAGGGGAGTTATGGCTGGACATTTGGTGACTTGAATCCCGAGGCCCAAATGATTGACACTACCCAGGCTCATAGTGGCAAAGCATCACTAAGACACTTTCTCGATAAACGTTATTACGCTTATACCAATCAGGAAATGGATGTTCCTAATAGTATCTATACCCTGCATGCCTGGGTCAAAACAAGTGGTGACCAGTACAGCTCAGTTATTGAGCTACGAAAAATAGGTGAAAATATTAATATTCAATTGCCCCAACAGCCTACTCTTGATTGGACCAAAGTGAGTAAAATCTTCAAGGTAACCACCGGAAAGATATTTGTCGGTATCTACAGTAATGCTCCCGCTAATAGCTGGATAAACGTTGATGATATGTCTATCGTACGAGGAGCAGATCTCAGTGTCCCAGTTACTCTTATTGCTCCCCGTAATGAGAGCATCTTAACTGCAACTGATAATGTTTTGCTCGATTGGGAGGATATTCTGGGTAGTAGCGGGTATCGAGTTTTCCTATTTTGTGATGACCAATGCATCTTAGATAAGGACAATTTATCACAATCCCAATTTCAGATTCCAGATTCGCTGCTAAGTTATGGTAAAACTTATCAATGGTACGTCCGCTGGAAAAAAGGTGAATTGTATTCGGAAAGCTCGACTCTCTGGACGTTCAGCATTGCTACATCAGAAAAGACTGACTATTACTTATCAGACTTGATGCCAGAATATTATAGACAGGATTGGGGTACTCTCCAATTTGATAAAAGCTGCGACGGAAATACTATAACCATTGCTGGGCAAGAGTTTGAAAAAGGACTGGGAACACATGCTAATAGCATTATCCGTTATGATTTAAACGGGCACTTCAAATGGTTTACTGCTTGGATTGGTCATGATGATGAATCGAACGGAGGGAATGGAGTGACATTTGAGGTAAAGTTGGACGGTAGCACAATTTATAAGCCAGGTAAAGTATTTCAATGGGGTATGCCAGCAGAGTACATTAAATTGAACGTGAGTAATGGTGATAAATTGGAGCTACTTGTTCATAGTGGTGGAGATATTGACTACGACCATGCTGACTGGGCTGATGCAAAAGTTTGGGTCGATAGTGTTTATGGCGATGTTAAAAATATTGCCTCCCAAACCACACCACCTCAGAATATGGTTTTGCTTGGTAATTACCCTAATCCGTTTAATTCCCACACAACTATTTTATTTATTGCCCCACCTGAATCACCGATTTCACTAATAATCTACAACGTACTGGGAGAGAAAGTTAAGACTTTAATCGATCAGAAAAAATTGAGCGGAGCACAAAAGGCGATTTGGGATGGAACAGACAATTTGGGCAATGTTCTGAGCAGTGGAATTTATTTCTGCAAAATTTCTAATGGGAAGCAATGCAAAACATCCAAAATTCTTCTGTTGCGATAAGGATATTTTACAAAAGACACATGGTTATTCTTTGTGTCGTTCCGATAATCTCCATATTTCTGGTTCTGGGTTGTTCTAAACAGGATGGGGATACTATCACTTTGCGCTATATGACGTGGGATTCTGCCACTGGGCTTGAACCAGAACGGAAAATTATTCAGCGGTTTGAAGCTACCCATCCTAATATTAAAGTAAAACTGGAACCTAATTCCCAGGGTTATGAAGACAAGATTATTACCTCTCTTGTAGCTGGTAAACCTCCCGATGTGTTCCTCTGGTGGAACTTTACTAAGTTAGCTGAATTGGGTGGGTTAGAAGACTTAACCCCCTATTTGGAAAACTGCTCAGATTTTTCTGTTGACATGTTCTATCCCAATCTGGTAAAATACAATTCTGTAAAGGGTCATATTTACGGTTTACCCAAAGATTTTACTGCCCGAGTGATTTTCTATAACAAAGACCTCTTCGATCAGGTAGGCCTTCCATATCCAAAAGACGATTGGACATGGGAGGAATTCTTGGAAATCGCCAAGAAACTAACTCATGATGATCAATATGGATTTTACGTATTTGCAGGTACGTATCATCTACAACCCTGGGTTTGGAGCAATGGCGGCGATCTTGTCTCTCCCGATGGCAATCAGGTAATAGGTTACCTCGATAGCCCGGAAACCATCGAAGCAATTAAGTTTTACACCGATCTCTATGTGCGGCACAGGGTTTCTCCATCAGGAGGAGCAGCTGCTTCTCTGGGCGGAGCGCAGAATATGTTTCTCACAGGGAAATTAGCCATGATGGACAACGGCCGCTGGCCAGTGCTCAAGTTGAAAAAAAGTAAGATTCGTTTTGGAACAGTATTGCCTCCACATCCCCAAGGCAAAAGATTGGTTACCGTGCTTCATTCTGCAGGACAGGTAATGGCTACCATTGGCAAACATAAATCACAAGCCTGGGAACTACTGAAGGCAATGTCCGATGAGGAGGCACAAAAAATACGTGCAGAGGCTGGTTGGGCTTTGCCTGCCATGCCTGCTTTAACCGAGAAAATGGGCTTGGATCGTGACCCAGTTGAATCTGCTTTCATCCGCGCAGTAGAATACGCCACTATCACCCCCTGCTTTCTCAGAACATCTGACTGGTGGGAATATTTTGATAAACCTATTACAGATGCCATCGATAAAGTATTGTTGGGAAAAGGTACCGTAGAGGAAGTATTGCCCCAAACTGCTCAAGAAATTGAAGCACGACTGAGAAGAAGGCGTTAACCTATGGAGTAAATGTGCAGTGAAAATATTACCTGAAAAGACGCGTCAACGAGAAACCCTCGAGGGTTATCTGGCTATTTCACCTTGGATTATCGGCTTTCTCGTATTTGTGTTCGGTCCCATTGTAGCTTCGCTGGTTTTGAGCTTCCATAAGTGGAATTTGCTCAAACCAGCCCAATGGGTAGGTCTAACGAATTACCAGAGCATGGTGAGCGATCCCCTTTTCTGGCAATCATTGAAGGTCACGTTTATTTATGCTGTGGTTAGTGTACCCCTGGGGTTAGTCACTGCTTTGTTGGTAGCTCTATTGTTAAATCAGAAAATCAAGGGGTTGGCATTTTTCCGAACAGTGTTTTACTTGCCCTCGGTGATGCCTACTGTGGCTGTTTCACTGATCTGGATGTGGATGTACAATCCAAAATTTGGCATTTTGAATTTTTTGATCAAAAAAGCGGGCGGCTTGTTGGGATTGAATTTAGAAGGACCAGAATGGTTGTACAGCACTACCTGGGTCCTACCAGCTCTTATTTTGATGAGTTTTTGGGGTATCGGTGGAGGAATGCTTATTTTTTTAGCTGGACTCAAAAATATTCCTGAGCAATTGTACGAGGCAGCACTGGTAGATGGAGCCGGCGCCTGGCAGCGGTTCAGAAAAATCACCATTCCTATGCTTTCTCCAACCATTTTTTTCCTACTGGTAACCGGAACAATTGGGGCATTTCAGGTGTTTACACAGGCATTTGTAATGACAGAAGGCGGCCCGCTCAATGCTTCGATGTTTTTTGTGCTTTATCTTTACATGCAGGGGTTCCGTTGGTTTCGTATGGGATACGCTTCGGCTCTGGCCTGGGTTTTAGTCTTGATCATTCTGGCCCTGACTATTCTGATTTTCAAATCTTCTTCACTCTGGGTGTACTACGAAGCTGATGAAGAAAATAGATAAGCGCACAGCAACAGAATGAGAAATGGTAAGTTCAATGCGAAAAATTTTTCCTAAGACAATCATTTATTTCTTGTTAATTTCAGGTTCAATATTGTTTCTGATCCCCCTGGTGTGGATGCTCTCTGCCTCACTTAAGGACGAAAGTTCGATATTTACATTTCCGCCTCAGTGGATTCCGGAAACCTTCCATTGGGAGAACTTCAAAACTGCACTAACGATTTTACCATTTCACATTTTTCTAAAAAATACCCTGATTATTGTGTTCTTTAGTTTGATAGGTACAATATTCTCTTGCTCGATCGTGGCGTACGGATTTGCCAGATTGCGCTTTCCTGGAAGAAGACTATTGTTTTTTATTCTATTAGGGACAATGATGATTCCTTATCCTGTTTTGTTAATTCCAACATTTATCCTATTTCGTGCGATCGGATGGATTGATACTCTATTGCCCCTAACCGTGCCAGCCTTTTTTGGCAATGCTTTTTTTATTTTTTTGCTCCGACAGTACTACATGGGAATTCCACGAGACCTCGACGACGCTGCCAGAATTGATGGATGTGGCACGTTTCAAATATTTTATCGTATTCATTTGCCGATCCTGAAGCCGGTACTAATTACGGTGGGCATCCTTAACTTTATGGGCACCTGGAATGATTTTTTCGGGCCATTGATCTATCTGACTTCACAAGAACACTACACCCTGGCGTTGGGACTCAATATTTTCAAAGGAATGTATTCCACCGATTGGAATCTGTTGATGGCTGCCTCCCTGGCTGTACTTTTGCCTACGGTTGTGCTGTTCTTTTTCGCCCAGCGAAAGATCATTAGTAGCATCGCTTTGAGTGGACTAAAGCAGTGACGAAATAAAAAGTTTTTATCAAAGTAATGTTCAACTAAATAATGGACTTCAGGAAAAT
>Ga0164311_10000215_pt1 | contig 23463 bp, 23 predicted proteins | sample GuaBasSedimGuay2_FD_121796 | JGI IMG/M metagenome (GOLD analysis project Ga0164311, IMG submission 121796) | Subseafloor sediment microbial communities from Guaymas Basin, Gulf of California, Mexico - Guay2, Core 4569-9, 9-12 cm | ecosystem: Environmental > Aquatic > Marine > Hydrothermal vents... | reverse complement strand
GTGATCATTCCAGTACTCATCCAGCAAAGTACGAAGCTCATCATACTTAAACCAGAGCACCACCTGATACGGAGGTGAAAGAGGCTCGATGAGAGGCTCCCTCAACGGAAGGTCACACGGCTTAACGTCGGCCAGCTTCTCCTTAAGGAGCGCATCGGCCTCCGGGGTTTCTAAGAGGACTGCATCCTCGGGGATGGATGACTCCTTCACAGGCTCGTCTGCTGAAACAGCTACTTCACTTGAGTCCATAGAAGCTTCTGCTAACTGTGATTTCTGTTCGTGGTTCTCCGACATAATCAATGTGTCCTTTCACAATCTTACGGGTTTGTATCGTCCTTACCAATTTGTCCTCTACGATGATCGCAGATGCCCTGGCTCCCTTTACACCTTTCACCTTTATCCCCTGCATAGCATCGCACACGATAGCAGGCAGGTTATCCAGATCAGGTTCATGTTGCCTCTCTACATAAAATACAAGAAACAGATCCATAGGATAGTCGATTGGTGATCGCCCACCCTGCTCCCTGTATCTCAAGTATAACTCGTTGGACATCGAATCCCTAGCAATTCCAAGGTCTTTCGAGTGTCCAACAAACGCCCCCGTCTTCGCACGAGGGTTACGGTAATATATAAATAAATTATTTTTCTGAACCCAGGGCTTCCCTTTGATCACAAATGTATAAGTGCGAGGCACTATACGTATAGGCTCGGGGGTGATCACTGACACAATAAACCCCTGATGATCGCCATCACGTCTGCATCGTGGGTAAACCAAAGATTCTTGATCAACCAGTCGCGCTCCTTGACCCCTTGAGTGAACACCTGGGAGGCATACTTCCCTGCGTAAGGCCCGCTCAACAGTACGATATCATTATTATCAATCTCGTACTTCACCTGATCGACCCTCTTGGCCCGACTCTTCGCCTTCTGTGCCGCCTTATCCCGGCGTACCATACTCCCCGGCCCGCTCATCCTATAACGCCTTGAGTGGTCCACCCGTAGGTGCCACTATCTTAGGAGTGCCTGCCATGTGAATGTTACTCTCCTGTGCACGATATTGTAAGAGTGCCTTGCCGTACTCCTCTGCCATCATCCGATCCCGCTCACGTCCACTACTCAGGAAGTAGATAGAATCCAACTTCAAGAGCTGGAAGGGGAGGAGTCCCATCGCTGCAAACGCATTCCCCAGTGAGGGGTGCACCCCTATCACCTCTCCTGTCGCGGAGTCACGATTAGGCAACTCCTGGTAGGCCAGCGGAAAGAATACATCCTGGAGATCATTCGAGAGATTCCCGATCCCTCCCATAAAACCACGACCCCCACAAGTACCCAGGATGATCACCGCACCCTCAACACCCTCGTTTGGATGTTCGATTGCAGTGACACCAAACTCCCCTTGAACAAACTCAACAAAATTATCGTACGACTTCTTACCCATTGTTATGCCTCCAGTAACGTCATCCCGTTACGTTTACGCGCCACCCAGACCTCAGCGAATTCCATCAGGTCATTGACATAACCTGAATTGTCCGTCACCAGTGTGGTGCCTTTCCCTACATCCCTAAAACTCTCTGCAAGTCTCTGCGAATTATTAAGATCTACAAATGAAAAGATTTCATCCAGAAGAATCAGATTACAACCATGACCACCCTGCATCGCCAACTCGTGTAATGCACGGATAAGTGCGTTCGAGATCTTGGAGGTCTCCCCGTCCGAGTAAAGCCGGGGATCGATATTCTTTTCACCGTCAATCACTTCCACCTTCACCTCGGACTTGAGCATATCCTTGACGTCACCTGCACCCTTGGTAGACTTCTTCTCGTCGAAACTCGTGATGTTCACTCGCACAGTGTCTCCCATGTCAGACAGATAACCGTTCACTTTATCGGAGAGATGGCTCATCGCTACGGACATACGGTGCAACTTGATGTAAGGAACATTTTGGATCACCCACCCAAGAATTGCAAGCTCCTCTGTATCTGAATCCACGTTGGCCTTTAAAGGAGCAATCAGCCCCTCCTTTACCTGTATAGAATTTTTGAGAGATTCTACTTCGTCTACTCTGAGTTTCACGTCCGCCTGCTGCTGTGTAAAAGATGCCTGGGCACCTCCCAGCTGCGCCCGGGTGACCTTGGCTTGCTGCAGGTCTGCATTCACCTGATTGACAAGGCCACCAACACGTTCATACTCCACGGTGCTATTCTTCAGTTGTACGCGTAGCTCAGCCACCTGATCCTTCAGCTTGTCCGCCTTCTTAAGACGTTTGTTGTACTTGGTCTGGCGGGCTTTCTGTACCTTCTCCTCTTCTGCGTTGCACAACTTAACCAGCGAGACCCACTCACCCTCCAGGGCCGTGTTCTCCTCTTCCAGCTTGTCCACTTTAGACTGGACCTGCTTTCGCATCGTCTCAGTTATGGTAGAACCGCAGGTAGGACACTCCTCCAGTGCCCATACATCAGCCTCTCCAGTCACCGCACGTATCGTCCCGCGAAGCCTGTCCAGCTCAATGCGCTTATACTCTACATTCTGACGATGGACCGGATCAAACTCAGGCAGTGAATCGTCAATGAAGGAAGGGTTCCTCAACTCCGACTCCTTAACCGCAAGATCAGAAATCTGCTGAGACAGGTCGCCTGCTCCGGTACGCTCGTACGCAGAGGCCAGGTCAGCCGAGAGTCCCTCTACCTCTTCCTGCTTCTGGATGATAATCTCCTCGATAGAAGCAAGTGAGTCTACACCCTTCTTAAGTGATTCACCCAGTGTAACGAGTTGCGCAGGGTAGTCAGCGGATTCCATCTGCACCAGACGGATCTGCAATTGAGCAAGCGCCCCCTCTTCATGTGAAAGCTTTTGCTGAGCTGCAGCACTCTCATGCTGGATGCTCAGCTTCTTCGCACGGGCATTGACCAGGATATTATCCCACTCCTCCACTCCGGTAATACCTGCCATGATGTCCATGCGGTCAGCATTGGTACCACGAAGGAATAAAGATCCTATTCGGTGACTCAGGTATGCAATAGAAAGGAACCGACCGTAAGTAATACCAAGAGCTTCGACGATAAGCTCCTTTGTATTCTTCATGCTATCCGCTCTCGCGTCCTTCCACTGGTCGTCCTCGAACTTATCAAAAAACAAACTGGGCTTTGCTCCTCGATACTTCACCTTGTTGTCAGTGTCTACCGGGTAGAAGTCTTCCTTCCATGCCCTGCAGTAGGTAACACGGTAGTAAATGCCTTCCCAGGAACAGAACTCGACCCGGCCTGCGAAGCCTGAATCCATCACCTGATTGGCTACTTCGTTACCTGAAACCCCAGTAGGGTTCTCCCCGTAAAGGATCTCACACATTGCATTGAACAGTGAAGACTTGCCAGCACCATTAGAGTCACCGCCCTTATCGTCGTTCACTCCAACCAGATTAACAAGACCTTTGTGCTCCACATCAATGTTGTGCGAACGGCCATAGCTGAACATCCCTGTAGGGTTGATGTACCTAATCGTTAGCATTAGATATGCTGCTTCCAGATTTGACAGTTGCTTTTGACATTGAGTCCCCTTTTCAGTGCTCCTCCACATTCGGAACATTTTTGTTCGAGAGCCTCGGGCTGCTGCTCTGTGTCTCCGAACATTTCTTCTTCGACGTATCCACAGTTTTCGCACTCGTAATCGATAAACTTGGGCATTCGATGTTCTCCTTTTCCAGCTCTATGTTTTGTGTACTCACAGTACACCCTGCATCTTTTTCACTACCGCAAAGATCTTGTCTTGAGATAGCGTACCTATGTTTGCAAAACCACTCCCCAAGTAGAGAGTCAGATCATCCAGCGCACTACTCGAAACACTCATATCCACTACGGCTTCACTCTGCTCCACCTGGTACTCACGTATCACTTCGATGCTACGCGCACACATGATATTCTTGTAGTTAACCCAGCGACCGTCGTCAGCAACCCGGTCGACATCCTGGCGTGCACCCACCAGTTTTATCTCCACGGCGTTATCACTCACGAAGTCCTCATTCACGCTAATACTCTCGTACGTGGTGGCGGAGTCCACGTGCCACACTTCACGGTGAAAAAAGTTACGAGTAGGTACAAAGACTTTCTCGACGGACCAGCCGGTAGACTCCTTCGTGGCAGTGACCTCCAACCAACCACGACGTTGATCTGCATCTGCACGTGTGCGCTGGAGCACTGACCCTGTGTAACCACCCTCGCAGTTGACAAAAGGAATCGTCTGAGGAACATGAATGTCTCCTCCGAGCACCATATCCCACCCAGGCAGATCAATCTCTGCCAAGCTGATGCCATCGTCAAACACTCGACTGGAACTCTCTGACATGAGAGATCCTTTTACGATACCGTGAAACAGGAAGAGATTAAATGCGAGTCCATCCGCAGCATACTGCGCCGCATCAAAAGGAACATCCGCTGGGAGCGCATGGATCAGGTAGTCCTTTCCCTGCACCGACATATCTATAGTGAGAGGCTTGTCCAGCATCACCAGGTTGGAGATACCCTTCAACGACTCTGACGTATGCCAATCCCTATTGTTCTTGGTCCAGTCATGGTTACCTATCAGGTGGTAGTGCGGAGCATTGGGTCGCAACTGAAGGAAACCTGCGAGTGCTCTGTCTGCCTTGACCTTAATCTCATCTTCGGGTTCACGTTTCAGAAAACGATCTCCCACAAACACAGAGAAGTCAAAAGCACCTTGCGCTACCCGCTCGTGGACCTGCTGCTCCACCCCCAAGGTATCCTCCAGTGTAAGACACCTCGCTGCCTTCCTGTCGTGGTGTATATCACCGTACGCAATGAACCTAATTTGTTTCATTTTCCAGCTCTCTTACCGGAAGGGAGTTCGCCATGGTTATAAACGTAACCATCACGGGGTAGATCTCTTCCACAAAACCCAGCAACTTGGAAGTCAAGTCCTTTGTGACAGTCCTTCCATGGACGTGGGGGGATGTCTTGAGGAAGCGAACAACCACGTACTGGCAGAGTAGATCGACATCCTCCAATAGAAAATCATCACTAAGCCTATGCAGTTCGTCATTCACAATCCCCCAGCAAACCTGTTCGAATGAAGTTGACTTAGGTACTGTTACGTGCATATATTGCCCTCACCTTCTCCTCGATCATATCCATCTTATCCGGGTTACTGGCCAGATAGTGCTTGGTCTTCTCCGCTCCCTGCCCCAGGTTCACACCGTCGAGGGAATACCATGTACCGCTCCGCGTTATAATACCCTCCGCTACCCCGAGCAGACAAAGATCTGCCGCTCGAAGAAACCCATAGCCGTAGTAGATCTCAAGCTCAGCCTCCCGGAAAGGAGGAGCAACTTTGTTCTTGACTATCTTGATCCTCACCATATGCCCCAAAGGGTTATTGCGTTCATCCGTCTCTTTGAGCTTAGCGATACGACGGATGTCCAGTCGCTGGGAAGCGTAGAATTTCAAAGCATTTCCACCGGGCGTCGTTTCGGGACTATTATGGACTACCACGCCACGATGACTACCCCCTACGAGGTAGTTCCTATTGCCTTCAACCTGTAAATCATACTTTCGCTTAGCTCGATGCTTACGAGTTGAACCTACTGCAATCTGACGCACATCCACCAGGTAAGGAATCCTCTGAACTTTTTCTAGATCCCCTGTATCAAAATCAACATAGCGATTTCTATCCACGGGATTAAGCTTATACTGCATACACGCAGGTACGTACACGGCTATTTTCTTACTAAACTGTGCGAATGCTGCTACGTTTATACGTAACCCCTTCCCTGTGTGATCGATCACAACCCCCTCAGTATCGCACCCTATAAGAGAACACAAAAGTTTTTGTAGAGACTCCACCTCATCTAACCGCGAAGGCCAAAACCTCTTAGCAGATATGAAACCCCTCCTATGACTTTTAGAGTAACACCCATCATCCATGTACCAAACCGCAGCAGATAGCGGAGATAACTCCTTCATAGAAGGAACCCCCCTAAAGCCGCTTCCATCTTCTGAATAAAAAACACGTCGTAAATTGGCAAGCTCAGTTGTATAGGAAGAATCCCACCGAGGACGTGTTGCATTACCCGCTAAGGTAAAGTTCAATCCCTCAAGTTTAGTTAACTTCCACTTCAGGTAATCAGGTTGCTCTTGATTCGCTAAACTTAAACACGCGGTTGAAACAGACCTGAGCCTTAAACAGCCATCCCCTAACATCGTACCATACAAAATATCTTGGTAAAAAGAATTCAAGCCCAGCCTAACCTCACACCACGAAACAAGCTTATCGCCTAATTTCAACTCTGATGCTGGCACCTTCTTCAGCTCCAGAGAGGAGGACGCGGATTTGCTACACTCACACTTGTATACCGTGTGGCCAGGTGTACAAGTAAAACTCATATTACCATTGGGGCCTCCCGCAGAAGAGGTAGATATGGTCAGCCACTGTTCCCCTGCGTTCGTATCTAGCGCTCCATTTTGAAACCAATTAATAATTTTTCTAGGTTCAAATAGCCCTGCCTCTTCGTTAAAAGAAAGTAAGGGACCTTCCAACTTTTGCTCAACTACTTCACGAATACTATGCTGAGACCCATCAACAAATATTACAGGCGTATCCTCATGAAAACACCCGTACATGACACCTATCTTGTGGCGAATTTGGTTAATAAAGATTAGGGTAACACCTGACTCGGATACCTTCGACGTGAGCTTGCGCATCGCCTGACTCATCAATCGAGCCAGCAGACCTACGTGAGTGTCCCCCATCTCTCCGTCACGTTCAGCCTGCGGAGTAAGGTTCGCCACCGAATCCACTACGATCACATCACCTTTTTTCAGATGATCACACAGCATGTCTACTGTAGACAATGCCTGCTCCCCACTATTCGGCTGAGAGAACAACATTTTCGCATGGTCGATACCCACCCTGGTTCCATACGAGGGATCATACGCATGCTCCACGTCTACAAGAGCAGTTGTCCCCCCACGCTTCTGTGCTTCTGCCATGGCGTGGAGAGCAACTGTAGTCTTACCGCCTCCCTCTGGACCGAACATCTCGATTATTCGACCACAAGGATAACCCCCTCCGAGTGCAAGGTCCAGGCTAAGAATCCCTGACGGGGTACGCGGTACGTCAGCTATCTTTGTTACATCCATCATCTGCAACCCGAACTCACTACCCTCTTTGGTAGCTGAAATCTTCTTAAGAATTTCAACAGTTCGATCTGCTTCTAACTTTTTTTGCTTCTTCTTAGCCTGTGCCATTGCGTTCCCTTCTACCACTGACGTCTAGGTGGTGCGTCTCCTGCCGGAGGTGTTGCTGCTCTCTCGGGTGGTGCAGTCCCTGCTACCGCAGGTACCGTTGCTACCGGAGAAACCGCCACTGGTGGTGCTGGAGCTGGTGGCTGTGTAGGAACCGGAGAAACTGCCACTGGTGCTACACCCGCTACAGGCGGCACACCTGTTGGAGGTGCTGACGTCGGAGGTGCTCCCATGGGAGAAGCAACTACGGACGGAGCCATTGTGCCTAGAGGTGCTGCACCCGCTACAGGAGGCACACCTGTTGGAGGTGCTGACGTCGGAGGTGCTCCCAGAGGAGAAGCAGCTACGGACGGAGCCATTGTGCCTAGAGGTGCTGCACCCGCTACAGGCGGAACACCTATAGGAGGTGCTGTCGCAGGAACCTGGTAGTCATTGCCTGCCGACTTCATCTGCTCGACATAGAAACGCCCCTCTTCGTATGATATGAGATGGACCAACTTAGAAGGATCTACCATCGCCGCATAGTTAGTTAAGTACGCTACCCAGTCCGCTTCGTACGCGTGGAACCTGTTAACCGTGATCACATCGTACTTGGTCTTCATCAGACTGGCACCGACGCAGTTAGTGTTATCCCTGACAATTGACAGCACAGGGAATCCAGCAGAGCTATTCTCAAAAAAGCGAAGACCTGCCTCGAACAGCATAACCAGCTTCTCAAAAATACCAACAGATGCAAGCCATGCCTGATGCTCGACTCCTGCCTCTCCTTCGTCTAACGGACGATCCTTTCTGAATTTTGCATGATCAAAGATCGGAATGAAGTACTTCTCCCTAACCTTGCACGAAGCTATAGCTTTACGCGCAGGCCCCAGGATAGGATCTTTCTCGATAAAATCAAAGTAGCCTTCCGTCGATAGACTGCCTTTGTCTGTTCCACAAGTATCCCACCTCTGGTTGGTCACTTCCCAGAGTCGAGCCTCCTCCTCACAATGTGCACAACGCGGGTTCTCGAACAAGGGCTGCTGCCCGAGCAGCACTAAGTACTGGTTGAGTTGAACCGGACAGAGAACTTGCGCCCATCCCTGCGTCCCATCAGGTCGATTAAAGGCGGGAATGTCATGCACCGGCAGCTTGAAGTAGAATGTGTACATTGGGTTTGCAGCGTTGAGAGCCACCAGACCATCCACGCCGGGGGTACACATCCCGTATTTCCTTACCTGCTCCGGAGTAGGATTGAACAGCTGCCATGTGTTGGGAGAACACAAGGGTATGATCACATCATTCGAATGAGAGCTGCCTGCCTTCAACGGAAGTGCCTTCCACAGTTGCTTCAATGGAGCGCTCTTCTTGTTATCGCTGGCTTCCTTCTCTTTTTGGTAGGGCATATTAAAATTACTCATAAACTTTTCCTCCTATACCGTCCAGGACGGCACGTTCGTCAATGGCCATCGGGCCAATATTTCCTTTTTTAGGTGCATGTAACTTAGCGTAAAGATCCAAGTGAAATGCCTGACTATTTAATCGCTTCGCAACTGTCTGCACGATATTAAAATCGCTCTCCAGCTTCTTCTCCATCGTGACTACATTCTCAAAAAACCATGAGGGATTCTGGAGCAACTGCGCGAACATCTCTACGTAGTATTCGTCAGGAGATCCTCGGTACGTACCCTTCTTGGTGGCAAACGCATGTGCAATCACTCCAAACTTTTGACGTTCAGTGTCGCTGACATCCTGTGAGTACAATTGGACCGCCATATCCTCTATTGCACTGTTAGTGGGAGACTTATCTCCGTATGCCCCCAGCATTACGCGGGAATACCTGTTTGCACGTGCCCACCACTTGCGTACCCAAATGTCCTTAAACTCCTCGTAACGTAGTTTCAACCTCAATGCGAGAGCTTCCCAGTAAGCCTGATCCGCAGAGTGAGTACGCAACAACGCATCAATGTCCTCTGCGTGAAACGTAAGCATCTTCTGGACATCAACCTCACCCAGCTCTTCGTTCAGGGAAAAGTTCACTTCCCCGCCTACCACTGATATTCCAAAGTTACTCGGCATCAGGCTCCCCTGAGTTAGGTGCGGGACCGGAAGGCGTTGTCCGTCCACCTGATGTGATTCCCATGTCAAGCAACTCACGTACTAAAGTCTGAGCATCCTGGGAGGATGCCAGAGCCTCCCCCGGAGGCGTCACAATACCATCTGCCCAGAACACACCGAAGCGATGAAGTACCTTAGCGAAATCATTACGGTCATGCCCCACGCAACCCTTGAGCATACCCGGGGGGATGTGCAGTAGCTCATGGTAGAGAGTGATAACTTCCAGAGTCTCTTTCAACTCCGATGCCCCCGGCCCACTACCAACTCGCGCCTGAATAGCGGTATCGTTAATCGTAATGATATAACGCAAATCCAGTAGCTCGGCTTCAATCCCCCGTAGCTGAGTAAGATCCAGCATCCCCAGCTGACCCAGCTTCATCATAATGTAACGAGGTATCAACACGTTCGGCGTACGCCCTACATGCTGACATTTCCCGTACCATGTACTACTTGACGCCCCTACCACCCTTAGAAACACGACGTGCTGAAGCTGTACGTGACTTAGATCGTCCGAAAACTTTTCGACCAGGGCCTCTGCTCTTTCTCGTAACGACTCGTCGAGCACCCAGCGGTCGCCTTTCGATCCTGAGAACTCGGTCACTTCCGCTAACGCTTGTCTCTGTAATTCGTCCATCAGTAAAGTCCTTCCATTCTTTCAAACCGAGCTTCACTCGCTCGTGTATTCCGCAGAAACCACATTTAAAAACTACCTCAATAAACGACTCGGTTTCAACCGAGCCTCCCCTCCTCAACCAACGTAAGCACCGAGGACACTTGAACTCGCTATGCCAAGGTAGTTTGGTCGTACTCACAACATACCTTGGCGGCAAACATGCTCCATATAACAACAGGGTTGAGGGTGTACCTCATAAACTCCATCGTCACCTCCCACTCATGAGCCACTCGCCTCACGTCAGAGAGCTGTAATCTTAAGTTACAAGAAAGAGATCCGTATGATAGCCCTGTGTGCATCTCCACCGTACCCGCAGGAACTCCACTAAGGAAAATCATAAAGTCCCGTAACAACACAGGAATCCCTTCCATAAACAGGAACCTTACGTCCCTTCCCTCGCTATACCACCTGCGAATTTCTTGTAAAAAAAATCTTAAATTTCTATGATCCAGTACTTCTGCAAGCTCACCATACTCCTGAGTGGAGATGACCCCTACCGAATCTCTTAACAACTCAAGACCTACGACATCATCCCCTGCTGCCAGTACAAGACCCTCCAGAAGCTGCTGTACGTCCCTTAATGATCCTCCACCCAACATACTCAACTGTTCTACAAAGTCCTCTGTGTACTGCTTCCCTTCTGCCTGGAGGATATTCCTGACATTGGTGGCCACATCGACAGAGGTAAGAGTCCTCAGTGGTGCCTGGATACACCTCGATCTGATCGTTGACTCCAACTTTTGGGGATCAGTTGTCACCATCAGGAACACAGTATTAGGCGGAGGCTCTTCCAGAATTTTCAACAGCGCAGCCTGTGCCTGCTTCGAAAGCATGTGACACTCATCCAGAATCACCACACGATACCGATGCAATACCACCTGTTGCAACAGACTATTCAAATCCCTGATGTCATCCACTCCGTTGTGAGTAGCGGCATCCCTCTCAATAATAGACGGATGTGTATCTGTCTCCTCCCGGCAAGAAGGGCATTGACCACACAGATCACCAGACGATATTAAGTCCTCACAGTTTAGTGCCCTCGCATACAGACGAGCCAGCGTTGTCTTGCCTGTCCCCCGTATGCCTGAGAATAGAATAGCCCCTGGAACTCTACCCATACGAATAGAGTTCAGAAGTATTCTCACCGTCACCGGCTGACCCACTACGTGTGCAAAAACGTGAGGTCGGTATTTCACTGAGTATTGCATTAACGCAAAACCCCTACTACTTGTACAAAGGCAATTGACTATTCGACAAACCGTAGAATTCCACAATTGCTCTCCTAATCCTCAATACACGAGGACTCTTGTTCGAAGGTTTTCCCCAACCCCAGTTACCAAACTTGGATCGGTTAACCGCCTTCCACGCATGCTGGAAGTAAGCGTGAGAATCACTCGGATCTACTGCTTTCCTCACCTTCATAAACAACCGATACGCAGCCGCAGGATGATTTTGCCAATTTGTAAAGAATAACGCAGGCAGTGGAGTACCCCACAAGAAATCCATTGGATTATCCCTATCCCCGCCTAGCAACCATTCTATACTATTGCCCTTCAACGGCTTGCGATTATAACGCAGCTGTCGCCGGAACTCCTGTTTCGCAAAATGAGTCTGAGCTTCTGCCACGTCGACACTGCTGCCCAGTCCCGCAAACAAGTTTGCCAAACCCAGCGCGTGCAACCGCTGCTGCTTCACATTCTTCGGATATCGTACTCGACCCATGCAGATGTTAGCACAGCGTTTCTGATCTGCACGCTTATTCATATTGAGAGCTTTGCCAGTTGACAGGTCAACGAACTTACCCCCGGTGATCCTGAAACCAAAACGCTCGAAACGCTGAACACCGTTAGCGCCACAACAAACGGAATCAAAAAGGTTAAAACGAGTATCTTCCTCAAAATTGATGTGCTCAATTGACTTGAAACTCTCCAGTAATCTTTGGAGACGACCACTCTTGAAGGTCCATTGCATGAACCCCCAGGTTACCCCGGTCTCATCGTACATAACTACGGTGTCGTGTGCCCCCTCACAGCGTGCAACCACTCCGAGAAGTTTCGTCCAGGGACCCCACGGTTTGGGTGGGTTGAACCCGTTCTTACCTCTTACGCGGGGACCACCGCCACTCCTCCATTTTACCCAACGTGCTTTAGGCATCTCTTACCTCATCTTTCATTTTCAACTTATACATAAACTACTCCTTTGAGTGTTTGTCTGACCAACGCTGAACAATTTCAGTATCTACCTTCAAAGGCACAAGGAAGTCAGTCCGGCGCACCAGATCACTAGTCATTGCCTCGTCCATAATCGCACACACCTGATCTACACAACTCACGTGTGAATACACCACCAGCTCATCATGTATATGCAGGATAGGAGCAGCAGGCAGATCATACTGCTGCAGCTGCTGGGAGATCGTACATAACGCCATCGAAGCCATGTCCACCGCAGAACCCTGAATAGGACTGTTAACCGACTGACGGAAAGCCCGCTCGACCTTCCCCTTAACAAACTTTACTTCCCTGTTGATCACGCACGAATGTAAATGAGAACAGTTATTACAGTGCGCATAGCCCTTCTGAGACTTCAGATGAGAACGAAGAGTCTGCGTGTCTATCGTATACAAATCCTGCGGTTCCATCCCAAGCCAAGTGGCGTAAGGACCCTTCCGGTAACATGAAGGTCTATCGTCCCATGAAGGCATAGGAACTGACTCAGGGATATGCAATTGTGCGTCGGGCAGATGTCTACGACGTCCGAAGATGTTATTCATGTATCCGTACTTACGCACAAACGTGTGCGTATCCTCTATCCACTGACGTAACACCGGAGCAGCCCCGAAGTAGTCCACGTTAACCAGTGTATCCGCTTCTTCGTAGGTGATACCCAGGCGCTGAGAAAGAGAATACAAAGTCTGTCCGTAGATAATACCAAAATTCACAGTCTTCGCCTTCGACCGGTCTGCACCGTGATGCTCTTTCACCTGCTCAGGAGTTAAATGCGGGTGCCAGATCCTCGCGGCCATAGCTGCGTGCATATCATGGTCTGCATGGAAACCTTCGATCCATACAGGCTCCCTGGAGATATGAGCCGCTACTCGTAGCTCCACCTGTGAGAAATCCTTAAAGATAAAACGGTGCTCATCGTCAGCACACCACATAGACTTGACAACAAGACCTCCGTTTTCAGGTCGTGGAAGTGTTGTCAGGTTAGGGTCAGTAAGCTTCAGTCTCCCGGTAACAGAATCCATCCAGTACTCGGGGTGGACCCATCCCAGGTAGCCTTCGTTTGTAACCTCAACAACCTTCTTGAGAGCAGGCTCAGCATAAAGACCATGGATCTGCTGGGCACGTCTGAACTTGAGCAGTGGCTCCGACAACGGATGATTAAGTGCTTTTAAGGCTTCCGAGTTCGTCACCCACTGATGGGTTACCTTGTCCTTCTTACCACCCGGCAAGCCAAGTGTCTCAAAAAGCATCACACCAAGCTGCTTAGGACTCCCCAGATTAAACTTAGTGCCACACATCTTGAAGATAGGCTCTTCACACTCCTGCATTGTAGCCGCAGTTTCCCCTAAAACCTCACGTGCACGACCCAGATCGAGGGGTACTCCGTGCAACTCCATCAGCATTAGCGCATGCTGTAGTGGCATGATCAGATCCTGCATGATCGGCAGGAGCTTTTCCTCTTCCAGCAGAGGCCAGAACGCATACTTGAGAGACAGGGTGAGGTCCGCATCGGCACACGCATAGGGGTACAGAGTCTTCAACGGCACCTTGCTGTACCTTTTCATCTGCGGATCATAGAAACGAAGAGCGTCTTTCAGGTCCCCCTTAAACAGACTCGCGTTAGCATCGAGGTACGCATCGGCGATGCCTATCTTTATACGTTTTCCATCGATACTAAAATCAGACTTCAAGGCATGCGAAGAAACAAGCTTCTCCTCATCGAGCAATGCGTGTGCAAGCATCGTATCGAAAAGAAGACCTCGGGTACGAAACGCCTCTAGTATAGCCAGCTTTCGAACATCGAACTTCCCATTGTGTGCAACCTTTGGGATATCATTTTCCAGGATCTTCCGAAGTGTATCGAGAACGCTGTGCTGCCTTTTACCCCAGAAAGGTGTATCATCCGATTTTATCAGAGGAACATACACTGCATTCCCTGGTTTCCAGGGAGTCACTAGCTGTGTGCGCCCCCACGCAAAAGAAATTCCTGCCACCAACTCTACATAATCCGGGGGTAGTCCTTTTTTCTTATTAACACCAGTCGGGTAATTAGTCTCGATATCAAAGGCGAACTCCGCTGAATTCAGCAACTGATCTGACAACCACGCAAGCTTCTTCGGGTTGTCAGCCAGGATATAGGTGGAGGGCACTTTCACATCAGAGAAAAACATGGATTACCACCTTCTACTCTTAATAGGGGAATCCGTAATCCAGTTGTCCCGGTAGTAAGTCCACCCCGTAAGGAGTGCCATGGCAAGATCCCTGAGATCACGCTGCTGGATCAGAAACTCACGCTGGAGATTGCCCGTACTAGCGAGAAACTCCCTGCAACAACAAAGATGGAATATGTCAACGCCATCCACTTCCTTTGTAAGTAGTTCTACTACAACAGATCCCCTTTTAAATTCCTTGACATGGGTGTACTCGTCATGAACCGAACCAAGCGTCAACCCGGCCAGCCCCACCAGTGCACTATTCTTGAGCGGAGTCACCTTTGGCTCCACTGTAAGTTTTCGAAGCTCAGCATGTCGTACTGAGATGTACTCCATTGCCTCCAGCACAGAAATAGCGAGAGCCACACCTCCGTCTACGTGAACCACCGGGGATAGGTAACGTTTGGCTCCCTCCACGCACTCCGTCGCACACGATACATCAAAGAAAACTTTCTGCGCTGAACTGGAAAACTTCTGGTACACCTCAACCATAGAGTCCCTATCACCAAATTCAGCGACTTTCACCAGATCATCCATTCGAAGTGTCCTTTGGCAATTTGCTGCCCTTCAGCGCTTCCACGTCAAGTTTTCTAAGGTAGATCGCAGTACCTTTTTTATACTTTTTGAGAAGACCTTTTTGCACGTACGAATACAGCATAACGTAGGTGCAGCCATAAATAGCAGCGCCCTCCCTGACTGTCACCAGCTCAAAACCGGCATCATCCATTATAAGGGCATGCAAAGGAGAATCCCCTGTTGAAGAAACAACATCCTCCACACCGGACAACTCCATCTGTACCTCGTCCTTCAAGGACTCCCCTGCATCCATTGACACAGGCTTGTCATCCTGCAAAGCATGCCGCTCTACCACCAACTGGTACAGATCCGTATAAGGAAGACTCGTGAGGTTATGCTTGACCGCTTTCATGATCTTGCGCATTCTCGGAGTGACGCCAACCCCCAAACGATAACCATACACCGCCAGGCAAAAATGATGCACATCACACGTCACCGTACACGGACGCCCTATGACATGCCCACAGTGTTTGCACTCGACATCACCCGGCAGCAACGCATGCGGATTGCACACATGGCTATCCATCTTTGGATCCGAGAAGCACTCCCTCCCTAGTACCTCGTCCCCCAACCGCGCAGCATAATGCCGATTCAACTCAACCAACATATCCTCATCCAAAATAACTTTAGGGATCAACTCTACTGATTTTTTATTTTTCTTAGACACTTCAAACTCCTATGCAGGTGCCTTCAGCAACACCGTCACATCCGAACAAGTTTCATCGGTAACAATCAAGTGAGTCTCGTCCTTATCGTAAACAACAACGTGCTCCTGGTGTACTTTTATGTTCCCAATCGCATGCTTTTTATTAACCCGAAAAGGGATCATGTCAGTAGGCCCCGGAGTGAGACACTCTACGCGCTCGCTCGCCTCCAATCCACTATAGGTACTGGCACTAATAAGCCATACCGGACGCTTATTAGCAGCATCCACACCTTCGACGGAACAAAGCACCGAGTGCTCCTCTGTCCCTACCACGGCAGCAACGAGATCCAATACTTCGAGGAGACGTTCCCTCTTAAAAACATACTTCCGGCCATCCAGCGAAACCTGCATACGCCTATCCAACAACCCCAGCGAATCCGCATACGTGCGCGGGTACCCATCCGAAAGCAGGGACATGTAGTAGTACACTCCGCTTTTCAGCTTGCCGCCGAATCTCTGAGACTCCACCATCAGATGCGTTAACGACTTCGAGAACAACCCAAGCGACATGCACATCTCCGGGGGTACAACAAACCGAACATTCGGAAATGAAAAAGAGGAGTATGCACAGGACCTGATAGCAAAAGTTGAGAAATTGAGAACACGCCCTACGTTAGGTGAAGTAGCATCAACTAGTACACCGGGAAAGCGTTTGTCCTCACCAATGGCCTCTTCACACAGATGCAAATGCTTCGCCAGCCATGCACACTCATCCCCCTCGATGTAGTGAAACTTCGGAAAGGTGGCGTGTTTAATGTATGACGTTACTGGAAAACGTACCTTGATATTATCTTCCGTCACTGTCAGATGGGAAGCAGTGGCACTCAATACGATGTCACTCCCTTTATATAGTTTCTTAAAGAGCGCAACGAACTTTGGAGAATCGATTCCCGCGTGGAAGGAGGGGGCACCTTGTACCTCCGCAGCCCCGTACACGGTCGCCATGTGCGACTGGGCAAACATACTAAAGTGATTCCCATCATAAGAGAAGTAGACGAAATCATTCTTAGGGCTGCATTTTTCCAGTGCACGGCAAAAATCCAAACCAAACTGGTAATCCAGTACGAGTTTCTTATTAACCACACTCACTACCATAGTTGATCTGCCTTTATATACACGGGAGTCCTGCAAGGTGTAGAAATATCTTCCCCTTCCATCAACATAAAAGTACGCAAAATCTCCAAACGCGCAGCCGCTGCCTGTTTGTGAGTGCACGTTAAACGCCTGCTGATACCAGCATTGGAGATACCCGGATCCGCAAGTAACTCAGTTAATACACCAAGCGCCTTCGTTGAGATACCTGCGGTCATCCCGGCGACCAGTTGTGCTACAGAAAGCATACTCTCAGGATCACTCTCGATGTCATTTATGTAAGTACGAATCTCACGCATAGACGGGTAGACGCTAGTATCAATGTTGGAGTCTTCACCCTGCTGCTCCTCAACCGTATCAAGCGAGACCTCGTGCAGACAAATACCGTAACCGCGCTTCAGGCTAAACGAAGCTTTAGTTGCATTAACACAATGGTGCTTAACCTGATGGTAAACCATGGACTCCATCCGACCCATAGTGACTGACTCCAGGTTAGTTTTCATTGTCCAGAATAAACGCTGTTTTAGGTTAGCAGGAGGTGTACTCACGTGTACAGCAACCCCATCCTCTACGACAACGTGGTAGAGTGCACCCTTGTACCGGTACAGGGGTTTTTTGTATAAAGAATTTACACCCACTACTGCAACAAGAATATCACCAAGAGCGTCGTCCGCGTCTACACCCGTCACCCTGGCTACTCGCAACGCAGATACAAAAAAGAAAGGTGCCCACTCCCGGATAACTGCCGCTAATGCAGGATCACTCTTGTCCAAACCGAGTGCAATCCACTCTAATGTTTGCTTAAGCCGCCCGTCCACTTAAACCCTCCGTGTTACGTCTGATCTCCTGAAAACGCTCTTCCGTTAACCCCCCTGGGTCCTCGGTCTCGTTCAGGTGAACCAAAACAGGATCAAGCCCAAAAGCACACAATTCGTTATGAATACGCAGACCGTAATCCACGGTAACCAACCCGTTCTTGCGAGTCACTGCATCACCGTCCATACAGATTACCGGCGTCAACTCGTTACTCACGCACAGGTCACGCAACCGATTCAACTGAGCTGCGCTCGTCTCCTTAGTGAAGAGACCTACTGACTGACAACCGAGCAATGCCATAGTCCACACATCACTCGCACCCTCTACAATCCATAACTCAGAAGGTTCTCCCTGCACGAGCCAACCCCCGTACAACACATTCTGCGCAGGCGAACCCGAAGGCATACGCCAGCGGAGAGGGGCACCCTTCGCGAGATACCTCACCTGGAAAGTAACGAACACGCCGTTCAGATCGTAGACAGGAATCACGAGGGAATCGGCAATAGATACTCCAGTGCAATCACCGGAGATACCATATACCAAGCCATACCTCTCGATAATATCCGAGGTTATCCCCCTCTCCGTTAGATACTGAATAGAGCGAACAGACTCAACCTGATCTGGATGAGGCCAAGCTGAAATCCGGTATTGTTTCTTCCGGTCTGGTTTAGATTTAATCAACTCCAGTATGTCAGGGCTGACCTCAGTAATCCTTAGATCGCGATATACCTGTGCCCAGGATTCGATACCCTCAGTAAGCTTATAAAAGTACGCGAAGGATCCACGAACTCCGCAACGAGGTGAACCACAAACAAAAGCACCGCTATCTGTATTAATACTAAAAGAAGGGCCGTGATCGTCGTGAAAAGGACATTGCGTGTGTATCTCCCCGCTTGCATTAGGGGACTTCGAGGGGAACTTCGATAGGATATACTCGTACTTGTCCAAAAAACACCTTACCCGTAAAAATTCTCGTAAAAACGAACTATATAACTAGCATACGACCACAACACTTGTCAACAAAAAGAACCAGTCCTTCACATAAGTACCTAACTCTCCGTAATAAAAGGATTTACTCGCTGCGCATGCTCCCATAAACGATGCAACTCGCGTGAGACAGACATACGGTCCAGCTCTGCATCTAACACAACCTCGGGTATAGTGATAGCACCCCCACGTACAAAGTGAGGACTAAGCACAATAATACCCTCATCACGCTCCGCATCAGTCTGGTCAATCGCAATAGATAAGTCAAACGCCTGGGAGAGATCGATGCTCTTCCCTCGATGACCAATAGTCATACGATCTGCCTTCGCACCTTCCATATTCGCCTGCGATGCAGTAAACGTTGCAACACCCCACTTCTCCGTATGACGTTTCAGATCCCATACTGCCTTTTTCTGGTCCCTGCGTTCTTCGTTAAAGCGTACACTGGGTGCGATAATGTTTACATAGTCCCATATACCTACATCAGGTACCCAGCCATCTACGTCACGAAAACGATCCAACGCCTCTTCTACTTCGGAAACCGTAGTCTCTTCTGCGGTAGCCTTAACGATCTTAAGACGGTTGGGCCACTGGTTCATCCACTTAAAAGTATGGTCAACTGCATCCTTCTCCGCCTGTGTAAGCAGAAGGTTTGATATACGGTCATAATTCAATTCGGAGAACATGGCATCGTAACGATCCATTGTCATTTCTTCCGAGTTCTCATACGTAACATGCAATACATTGAAGCCTTGGAGAACAGCTGCGTAGCCGATAGCATTTAAAAAGATAGATTTGTACCGCTTAAATGGAGCAAGAAAATCTACGAGCATGGGTGCCTTGATTACAAACTGCTGATCAAGACCGGAGATCCCCGTCAGTACGCGTGGGTTGATCGTAGGGTTATCCCGCTGGTTTCTCCGTCGCTCCATCCGACTATCATAATTATCAAAATAGTCAACTGAACGTAACTTGGAACCCTCCACGACATGACGAGCTTCTCTTACACCCTCCTGCAATTCATCCAGAAGGTAATCTACCCTCGACGTACGCTCAAACCCTTCATACGCTGCCCTGGTCTTTGCATTCGAGATACAAAAACTGACATAGGTACGAAACTTGGCGTCAGCATCCTCTTCGAATTTCAAAGTCTTCGTGTACAATGCCCATAGCTGATTTCGATAAAGCTGCTGAGTCTCGTCATCCGGTACCGACAACAACTCCTGCTCCAGGTAGTCCCATTCCAATCGCTTCCATGCACGTCCCTGGAAGATCTTCACAATCCACTTATAGGCATCCACTTGAAAATGTTCCGGCTCTACCGAGCGCAACACGTCCAGGTCAATCACCTCGGATTGCTGAATCACAGCTGCCAGGAATTCGGCTTCTACGCGTACGTCAATTCTCAAACAGGCCACACACTATAACCGTCTTTACGACGGAAATCACCTTCTCCACCAACCTCTATCTGTCGATAACGCTGGCCACCGATAGTACCATCGGGTTGTATTTCGAGTACTGAATCGAGCACACCTTCATACAACTTCGAAAGTGCCGTAGGTGTATAGTTTGATGTGACAATTGTAGGGTAGGACCTGTCAAGTCGGTGATGCAGGCCCTCATGCAACATTGCCAGGTTATTCTCTTTCTTCCACAGAGCACTCCGCGACTCCGCACCAAGATCGTCAATAACCAGAATAGTGGCATCCCACGTACTATAAGGTTTTCCTGCGTTCTCCTTCTTACAGAGAGACTGTATGGATTCAAACGCGTATGTACGCTTCGGCCCATAATTCTCGGTACGACTCAAGGTCCACAAGACCGCATACATCGCATAGTGTGCCAACGTAGTCTTACCGAGTCCATTCTCTTTTGAGAAGAGATACAAACTGTGTCCCCAGGAACACACTTCTAGCGGGTGCTGCATAAAATAAGTAAATGCCTCCGCACCCGACTCCATCACGGGCAAAATGTAGTCAGGTGAACTCACGACATCCAACGAATGTTCGTGGAAGCCACCCCTGATAAGCCGGTTAAACGCCCTGAACTTCAAGGTACAGTTGCACAACTCAAAATCCACATAACCCGACCCCTGACAAGCAGGGCATCCTCCCTGGATCTTTGTGCGTAAAGGAGACCAGTTACTCATGCACCCGCCAGCTCTTTCAACGATATGGTAGTTATCGCGTCATTCAGGTAAGGAAGCAAAATATGGGACCACCCCTCCAAGTTAGGCACCTCATGCAATTCCGACAAACTCTTCCACGTCACATCCTTGCCTTCGGTGGACATCCGAACCTCCATCGCAGTTTCCCACGGAAGTGTCAATTGCAGGACGAGGCCCAGATGTACACGCCCCACCTCATCGGAAGGATCATAGAGCAGTCCGTGGATACCAAGATCACCATCCTGTACAGCAGTACTCAAGGGAAACCTGCCACCTCCCACGTTTAGCTCCAGTTCTTCGTCCAACTCACGAAGAGCCGCATGGTACACCATACGCTTCCTAAACTCCTGAACATCAGCCGGGTTGATATGGCCACCGGCTCCTATCGAAAACTTATCAGACAACCTGGCTTCACTGCCTGCACGACGATACGTGAGGTATTTCCCTTGAGACGATAACACCATGTAAGGGATGATCTGTTTGTACGCAGGGAGAACTTCAGCTTCACCTCTACTCATAAAAAACGCATGCTCCAGCGACTGCCAGAATGAATGCACAGCGGAAGGACTGGTTACGAACTTCGACAACTCCAATCCCTCGAATTTATTTAAAGCCTTTGCGTCCAGCACCCACACCTGCTCGTTTGCATCCATTACGCCCTCCTCCACTTCACGTTATTTATCGAATGATAGACCGAAACGTTCAACCCCTTCTCATCCCAGATACCAGGGTAGAGTCCCCACTTCGAATACTGCTCCCACGAAGGATTACCCGATAGTAATCGCGAATCATCCCACGCACTCTTAAAATCAATAAAGTTCTCCGGAGTACACATGATCGCCAAATACTTATTATTAGCATAGTGACGTTTCCCTCTGCGCTGCGTCCCATCCTTATAGTGGTAGTAGCCATCTGCGTGGATAACCGCTATACGCTCAGTATCAGGAGTATCATCATGAGAAGGTCTCCATCCTTTCGGTATGCTGCCATCCGGAAACTCACAGTCAAATGACAACCCCAGGAATTCACGAACACTTCGCCAGGGATCTGCAACTGCGGATTTCAACAACTTCAAATCAGGTTCCAGTGAGTTGAAGTTAACAATAGCGTTAATTGAAACTGCGCTACCGGAATTAATCTCCCTGCACTCCTTAAATTTCGCGTGAAGCCAATCCACATAGCTAACATCCTCCACTTCCAATTGCTTAATTCGATCAGCAATCTTGCGATAAAGCAAAAGACATTTCGGAGGCTTCCTTTTAGAGGATTCCTCACTGCTACTTTTGCTACGCCTCTTATTAACCCCTGCTGTATGCAACTTGGCAGGATCAGGTGCGACAAAAGTACCTTTAGCAAAGTACGCACGTCCTGTGTGAGCAATCTGGAGGTTCACAAACTCCAACATAAAGAAAGCCACCTGATCCAGCAGTACACGAGAACCTACGTACTCCCGTAGCTTACCCACCCACGTCCAGTGTATCGTCTGTATGAATAACTGCATGGGGCGTTCCCACCATTCGTACCCCGTCATCAAGAAAGACAATACACAGTAGGTTTTCCAATGGACATCCATCTCGGCCATTCGATACAGGAACGAACGAAAACTATCCCGTTTAATTCGCAAAAACTTCAGATGATTCGTGTCATGCCAAGGGTTGAGTAAACCCGCATAACCTAACGCACTCCAGATCTGCCGGGAAATATCCGTCATCTCCTCGAAATAGTCATCAGGAGAAAACCGGGTTTCCTTTGTAAAATAGATGGGAAAAAGACCTTGCAAATTGGCAAGAGCCACCGGATGTCCGTTCACGTCCGTCTGTATCATATTTTTTAGAGAATCATTCACTTAGTCACCAAGTATTTGAGGAGGTCGTCCCGTCCAAGTTCCACTAACTTTTCAGTACTGGTAGTAATGGCTTCTGCCATACGCTGTTTTCCTAATAATTGATCCCGAATCAGCTCATCAATAGAATTCGTTGCATCTAAGAAAATAAGTGTCGCTGGCTTAGCACGTATGCGATCCAGCTTCGACAATTTACCTGTAGCAACACGCCGGTGTATCCTGTCAATACTCTGTTTGTACAAAGTAAACGAATACGGTCGATCCACGTAGATAGCGGTTCGCGCTCTCGCCAGGAAGTCTACCCCGGTACCTGCTTTTGCGGGAATACACACGGCTACCCTCGGCTTGTCTTCATGTTCGAAATCATGCGCTATCTGGGTAAGCTCCTCGTTCCCCACCCCACCGTAAATTTTAACTGCGCCATACAATTTATCGTATCTCTTTTGCAGCAACTCAACTGACTTACGGAACTCTGTCCAAATCACAACTTTTGCGTCTGGATCAGATAAAATCTCCGCTAACAGCAGATCGCACTCCTCGTGCTTAGCAGAATCCCCTTCTTCGTCTAATAACGAAGGATGGCTCATCACCTGACGTAGCCGCAACGCTGTCGTGTTACTCTCCAGGAAGCTGTACAGGTTGTTTAGAGTCCCTTGTGAGATCCCAGCAGCCAATTCGCCTGATAGCGTCTTGTACAGTGCCAACTGCTTACCCTTCATCTCCACGTCGCGAACCATGAAAACTCTATCAGGGAAACCAGTCATCTCGTCCTTGGTACGACGGATAGAAACAGCCTCAAGGAGGGACTTCAGTTC
>Ga0164311_10000214_pt1 | contig 23493 bp, 26 predicted proteins | sample GuaBasSedimGuay2_FD_121796 | JGI IMG/M metagenome (GOLD analysis project Ga0164311, IMG submission 121796) | Subseafloor sediment microbial communities from Guaymas Basin, Gulf of California, Mexico - Guay2, Core 4569-9, 9-12 cm | ecosystem: Environmental > Aquatic > Marine > Hydrothermal vents... | reverse complement strand
GGGGTGGAAATGATACAAGAGATTGACAGGGAAAGCGGATTATGCTATGATGCAAAAGATTGCTTGTGGAAAGAGGATAAGGTTTCGGAAGACTAAGGAGAGAAGGGATGAGAAGGTTAAGATTAGGCTTGCCCAAGGGGAGTTTACAGGAGGCAACAGTTAATATCTTTCAGAAAGCAGGTTTTTTTATCTCTCTTTCTGAACGCTCCTATTTTCCTTCGGTAGATGATGAAGAGATAGATTTAGTGTTATTCCGGGCTCAGGAGATTCCTCGTTATGTGGAGGAAGGAGTGATAGATGCAGGGATTAGTGGAAAGGATTGGATTATGGAAAGCAATGCAGAGGTAGAGGAAATAGTAGAGTTGAGATATTCTAAAAGGAGTTTTAGACCTGTAAGGTGGGTGTTGGCAGTGAATGAGGGAAGTGAGATCAGGAGTGTGAAAGATTTAGAGGGGAAGCGAATCTGCACCGAACTGGTAGAGGTTACTCGAAGGTATTTAAGTAGAGAGAAGGTAAGGGCAAAGGTAGAGTTCTCTTGGGGGGCAACAGAAGTAAAACCTCCTTTGCTTGCAGACGCAATTGTGGAGGCTACAGAAACAGGGGAGAGTTTGCGAGCGAATAACCTGCGAGTTATAGAGACGCTTTTAGAGAGCACTCCTCGTTTAATCGCTAATAAAATTGCTTACCGGGACGAATGGAAGAGAAAGAAGATAAAGAGCATTGCTTTACTTCTGGAAGGAGCAATCTTTGCAATGCAAAGGGTAGGTTTGAAGATGAATGTACCTGCACAGGCTTTGGAGCAGGTACTCAAACTTCTTCCGGCTTTGAAGAAACCCACCATTTCCTCCTTGAGTGAAAAGAACTGGTTTGCAATAGAAACGGTGGTAGAGGAAAAAGTGGCTCGAGAGATCATTCCCCGCTTAAAACAGGCAGGAGCGGAAGGGATAATCGAGTATTCCTTAAATAAAGTAATTCTATAGGTTAGGTTAAGTAAATTTTCCCTTTCTTCTCTGAGAACGAGGTGGAAGATGATTTATTCTCTCAAGGATTTAGAACTGAAGAACAAAAGGGTATTGGTGCGGGTGGACTTTAATGTTCCTTTGGATAAAGACTTGAAGATTACCGATGATAGAAGGATACGCGCCTCTCTGCCCACAATCATCTATCTTCTTCAGAAGGAAGCAAAGGTTATTCTAATGAGCCACTTAGGTCGTCCAAAAGGGAAGGTAGTAGAGGAACTGCGCTTGACCCCCGTAGCCAAGAGACTGGGAGAATTGTTGAACAAAAAGGTTTTGAAGTTGGACGATTGCATCGGGAAAGAGGTAGAGGAAGTGGTAGAAAATATGCAACCTCAGGATATTGTTCTGCTGGAGAATCTGAGGTTTTATAAGCAAGAGACAGAGAATGATGCGGAGTTTTCTCGGCAATTAGCCAATTTAGGAGAGATATTTGTTCAGGATGCCTTTGGAAGCGTGCATCGTGCTCACTCCTCTACGGTAGGGGTAGCCCAACTTCTTCCCTCTGCTTGTGGTTTTCTTTTAGAGAAGGAGATAAAATTCTTTCAACAAATTCTGACTACTCCCCACCATCCCTTTGTAGCCATCTTGGGAGGAGCAAAGGTTTCTGATAAAATAGGGGTAATTAGAAACCTTCTCCCCAAGGTGGATAATCTTCTGATAGGAGGAGGGATGAGTTATACCTTTTTGAAAGCAAAAGGGGTGGATGTAGGAGATTCAAGGTTAGAGTTAGAGAAGGTGGAGATTGCCTCCTCGCTTTTGAAGGAAGGAGAGGGAAAGATATTTCTTCCTTCAGACCATCTAATTGCCGATAAAGTTGCTCCCACTGCACAAATCAAGAACACCGAAGGAGTAGAGATTCCCTCCGGTTGGTTGGGGGTAGATATAGGAAAGAGGAGTATAGAGAGGTTTAAGAAGATCTTAAAAGAAGCAAAGACGATTGTTTGGAATGGGCCATTAGGGATTTTTGAGATTCCCGCTTTTGCCCAAGGAACAAAGGAGATTGCCGAGTTTATTGCTGAACTTGATTGCCTGAAGGTAATCGGAGGAGGAGATACGGCAGCAGCAATAGCGTGTTTCGGGTTAGAGGATAAGATGAGCCATATCTCTACTGGCGGAGGTGCTTCTTTAGAATACCTGGAAGGAAAGGAACTACCCGGAATTGCTGTTTTGGAAAGGAGGTAGAAGGAGATGCGCAGACCGATAATTGCAGGCAACTGGAAGATGAACAAAACTATCTCAGAGGCGATAAATTTAGTAAATAGCCTTAAGCGAGAGTTGTATATGATAGAGGATATAGAGGTTGTAGTTTGTCCCCCTTTTACTGCTCTCACCGAGGTTAGCGAGGTAATAGAAACTTCCAACATCCGTTTAGGCGCTCAGAATGTTTTCTATGAGCAAGAAGGGGCATTTACAGGTGAAATTTCTCCTAAGATGCTCAAAGATGTAGGATGTGTTTATGTAATTATTGGACACTCGGAGCGAAGAAGATATTTGGGGGAGACGGATGAGATAGTTAACAGGAAGATTAAAGCGGCATTGGAGCAGGGTTTAGTGCCGATTGTTTGTATAGGAGAGAGTTTGGAGGAAAGAGAGCAAGGAGATACTTTTGAGGTAGTAAAAACTCAGATGGAGAAAGGATTTAAGGGGTTGAGAGCAGAGGAGGTTGTTAAGTTAGTAATTGCTTATGAGCCTATTTGGGCGATTGGAACAGGAAAGACTGCTACCCCTTTTCAGGCTGAAGAGGTGCACAGGTTTATCCGCGAGCAGATAGAGAAGGTATATGGAAGAGAGGTGGCTTTGTTGATAAGGATTCAGTATGGGGGGAGTGTAAAGCCCGGAAATATAAAGGAATTGATGGAACAAGAAGATATTGATGGAGCACTGGTAGGAGGAGCAAGTTTAGATTCCTCCTCTTTCATAGAGATAGTCAAGAAAGCAAGAGAAGGAGGGTTGAGAGGGTAAAGATGAGTGTAGTGCTGATTATTGTGCATATTCTGGTATGTATATTTTTAATCGCTGTCATTCTTCTGCAAGCAGGAAGAGGGCAAGGGCTCTCTAATATCTTTGGCGGAGGTGCTCAAGAACTCTTCGGGGCAAAAACCCCTGCTTTCTTAGCCAAGACCACCGCGGTCTGCGCTACCTTGTTCCTTCTTACCTCTCTGAGTTTGTCTATTATCTCCAGACACCAAAGAGGTTCTCTGATGGATAAAGTAAAGGTAGAGAGTGCTCAGGAGATAGGAGAAAAGGTTTCTCAGAAGCAGGGAATAAACAGAGAAGAGAAAAAGAAGAAAGAGGAAGGAAACTCTACCCAAGGTTTGTCAGAGAAAAACAAATCGGTAGAATAATTTTAGGGTATCAAAGATAATCTAAGTAATGAGAGGTGTTATTGCTTATATTTCCCTCTTTTTGAACAAAGGAGGCTATTGAGGGCGGACTTCTGGAGAAAAAAGAGGTTTGTGAAATTGAGAGGTTTGGTCAGAAGGCCTCTCATCTTCTTTATTCTCTCCCTTTTTCTTCTTTTTCCTTCCTTCTTTCTCTATGCCCAAGAAGATAACCAACCCTGCTATGGTGATGCCATTATTGTGGGTTCAATCGGAGAGCCAATAACCTTGGTGCCTATCTTGGCTGCAGATAGTGCTTCTCAGGATATTGTGGGTTTAGTGTTTAACGGATTGCTCAAGTATGATAAAGATATTAACTTAGTGGGGGATTTAGCGGAAGATTGGGAGGTTTCCGAAGATGGTTTGGTAATTACCTTCTACCTGCGCAAAGGAGTGAAGTGGCAAGACGGAGTACCTTTTACCGCAGAGGATGTGCTTTTTACCTATAAGAAGTTGGTGGACCCGCATACAAAAACCCCTTACAGCGGAGATTTTGAGAGGATAAAGAAGTTTGAGGTAATAGATGATTACACTATCAAGATTACTTACAAACAGCCTTTTTCTCCTGCGTTAGCCAGCTGGACAATGCCAATAATGCCTTCTCATCTTCTGAAGAATGAGGAGGACTTCAAGCATTTTGCTCGCCATCCTGTTGGTACAGGACCTTATAGATTTATCAAGTGGGAGACAGGAAGCAAGATTGTCTTGGAGGCTTACGATGAGTACTTTCAGGGCCGTCCATATATTGACAGATATATCTACTACATCATCCCTGACCAATCTACCCTTTTTCTGGAATTAAAGAATCGCAATCTGGATTACATCTCTCTTACTCCTCTGCAATATCAACGACAGACAAACACCGAGTTTTTTAAAAAGAACTTTCGTAAATATAGATATCTTAGTTTTGGCTATACCTATATCGGCTGGAACCTGAACAACCCCAAGTTTAAGGACAAAAGGGTAAGGCAGGCGATAAACTATGCTATTGATAAGGAGGAGATAATCAAAGGGGTACTCCTTGGACTGGGAAGGGTGTGCACGGGTCCATTTGTGCCCAACTCTTGGGCTTACAACCCCGCGGTTAAACCCGCAGAATATAATCCAGAGAAGGCAAGGCAATTGCTGGCTCTTGCTGGCTGGAAGAAAAAAGACAAGGAGGGGATTCTGCTAAAGGGTAATGAGCGGTTTGAGTTTACTCTTCTGACCAATCAGGGGAATGTCTCCCGGCGCAAATGTGCCGAGATTATCCAGCAGAAGTTGAGAGAGATAGGGATAAAAATGCACATAAAGATTGTAGAGTGGGGGTGTCTTTTAGACCTTATTGAGAGACGAGAGTTTGAAGCGGTGCTTTTAGGCTGGGGGCTTTCTCGTGATCCAGACTGTTATGATATCTTCCATTCCTCCAAGACTGGTCCTCGGGAATTTAATTTTGTTTCTTACAAGAATAAGGAAGTGGACAGGTTGTTAGAGGAAGGAAGGAGAGTTTTTTCTCAAAGCAAGAGAAAGGAGATTTATCAGAAGGTGCACAAACTAATATATGAGGATCAACCTTACACCTTTCTCTATGTTCCCGATGCTTTGCCCATAATCGATGCTCGCTTTAGAGGAATTGAACCCACTATCAATGGAATAGGATATAATTTTATCAAGTGGTGGGTGCCCAAGGATAAACAGAGGTTTAAAAGATAAGAGATGCTTTCCTATTTTCTTAAACGTCTCTTTAGTTTAGTTCCTCTTCTGTTGGGAATTACCTTTATTAGTTTTCTCATCATTCATCTTGCCCCGGGCAAACCCTCTTATCTGAAGGAGATGAATCCACGCATTTCTGCAGAGGCACAAGAGCGTCTAATTCGCCTCTATCAACTGGACAAACCTATTCTTGTGCAGTATATACACTGGTTGAAGCGAGTGATCAAGTTAGACTTTGGCAATTCCTTTGCTGATGGAAGGAAGGTGATTGTGCGTATTAGAGAAAGATTGCCTATTACCCTTTTAATAAACGCCCTCTCTCTTTTTTTTATCCTTCTATTTGCTTTTCCTGTGGGGATAATCTCTTCCTTAAAACCAAATGGAGTATTTGATAAATGCACCACTCTTTTTGTATTTATAGGATTTTCTCTCCCTAGTTTCTATCTCGCCCTTCTTCTAATGCTTCTTTTCGGAATAAAACTGGGCTGTCTTCCTATCTCTGGAATTGTTTCTTTCAACCACTCTCAACTTTCTTCAGGAGAGAGAATTCTGGATATAGCAAAGCATCTGATCCTTCCTGTTTCTGTAGCCACCTTTGGAGGACTGGCAGGATTTTCCCGCTATGTGCGGGCAAATATGATAGAGGTTTTAAAACAGGATTATATCAGAACTGCCTATGCCCAAGGGATAGGAAGGGGAAGGATAGTGTGTAAATTTGCCTTAAAGAATGCCCTTCTTCCTCTGATTACTATCTTGGGGCTTTCTGTTCCAGGACTGCTGGGAGGAAGTGTGATTCTGGAATCTGTTTTTGCTATTCCCGGAATGGGACGTTTACTTTACGAAGCAACCTTATCTCGTGATTATCCTCTGATAATGGGAGGAGTGGTAATAGGAGCGGTGCTTACCCTATTAGGGAATCTGATTGCTGACCTTTGCTATGCCTGGGCTGATCCACGGATAAGATACCAATGAGCAGGAGGTTTATCCTTTCAGGAAGCCTGATTATCGGTATCCTAATTATCCTTGCTCTCTTTGCGCCTTTGCTTTCTCCTTATGATCCAAATAAAATAGATGTAGAGAATATTCTTTCTCCTCCCAGCAAGGCGCATATTTTGGGCACAGATAGCCTGGGAAGGGATTTACTCTCGCGTATACTCTATGGAACCCGCGTTTCTCTAAAGGTGGGTGTGGTAGCGGTAGGAATAGCCTTGCTTATCGGGGTGGCAATAGGGGCATTAGCGGGTTATTGTTCAGGAAGGATTGATGCTTTACTTATGCGCTTTGTAGACATAATGCTTTGTTTTCCTACCTTTTTTCTTCTTCTATCTATGGTTGCTTTTCTCAGACCTACTGTGTTTAACATTATGCTTATAATTGGACTGACCAGTTGGATGGGGGTAGCGCGTATAGTAAGAGCAGAGGTTTTGAGTATAAAGGAAAGAGAGTTTATCCGTTATATAAAAGCAATGGGAGCAGGAGATATGCGCATAGTAAGCAAGCACATCTTACCTAATGTCTTACCTTCAATCTTGGTGGTAGGGATATTGAGAATGGGGGGAGCAATTCTTACAGAATCTGCCCTGAGTTTTTTAGGTCTGGGGGTTCAACCTCCTATTCCCAGTTGGGGAAGTATCTTGATGGAAGGGAAGTCGGTAATGGATATTGCTTGGTGGATGAGTGTTTTTCCGGGGATAGCAATTTTGCTCACCGTTCTGGGGTATAATCTGCTGGCCGAAGGAATTCGCACCCTTGCCATATCAAGATCATAACAGAGGTGAATTTGAGAAAGGAGAGTTGATTTTATCAAGGGTGCAGAGAAATTTTGTTATATTGATGGGCTAACCAATGTATATCTTGGAAGTAAAAAATCTGAAAGTCTATTTCTCTCAGAAAGGAAAGGTATTGAAGGCGGTAGATGGGATTAGTTTTTTTATCCGAGAGGGAGAGAGTTTGGGATTAGCAGGAGAATCAGGTTCGGGCAAGACAGTTACCGCTCTTTCCCTGACTCGCCTGGTCTCTCATCCTTATCTCCTTTCAGGAGAGGTACTTTTTCGCGGGAAGAATATCTTCAGGTTAAAGTCTGCTGATTTGCGGAAAATAAGAGGGGCTGAGATTGCCTATATCTTCCAAAACCCGCTTTCTTCTCTGAACCCTGTATTTACTGTAGGTAATCAGATGATCGAGATAATCAGGCTTCATCATAGAAAGACAAAGAGAGAAGCAGAGGTCTATGCACTTAAGATGCTGGAGAAGGTAGGTATTCCCGATGCCTATAAGAACCTAAGGAGTTATCCCCATCAACTCTCTGGAGGGATGAACCAAAGGGTGATGATCGCTATGGCACTCTCCTGCCATCCTTCTTTGCTGATTGCTGATGAGCCTACTACCAACTTAGATGCTACTACGCAAGTCCAGATTTTACAGTTAATAGAAAGGATAAAAAAAGAAGAGAGACTTTCTCTTCTGTTTATTACCCACGATCTGGAGATATTGAGGAGATTTACGAATAGAGTAGCGATTATGTATGCCGGGCAGATTGTAGAGATAGGGGAGAATTTGTTTGAAAAGCCTTTCCATCCTTATACCTATGCTCTTCTTTCTGCTCGATCGGGAATTATCCCTGAGCAGGGGTTGAAAGGAGAAGCACCCTCGCCTTTTGCTTTTCCTGCGGGTTGCCGTTTTCATCCTCGCTGTCCTTTTAAGAGATCTATCTGCGAGGAGAAAGAGCCGATACTACAGGAGAAGAAAAAGGGACATTTTGTTGCTTGCCATTTCCCTCAAACTATGGTAAAATAGCCTTAACTATGAATCTTACTCTTGCAGAGAAAATTTTGTTAGCCCATACAGATAAAGAGGAGATTAGCGCAGGAGAATTTGTTCTGGCAGATGTAGACCTTTGTTTAGGTAATGATATTACTGCTCCTATAGCCATTAAGGAGTTTGAAGAACTTGCTCCCGAAAGAAGGAGGCTCTTTGATAGAAGAAAGATAGTTCTTGTTCCTGACCATTTTACTCCCAACAAGGATATAAAAAGTGCTCAGCAGTGCAAACTGATGCGAGAATTTGCTAAAAAATACGGGATAGAGAACTATTTTGAGATAGGAAGGATGGGAATTGAACATGCCCTTCTCCCGGAGTTGGGTTTTATTAAACCAGGAGATCTGGTGATTGGAGCGGATTCCCATACTTGCACTTATGGAGCACTGGGAGCGTTTTCCACAGGGGTAGGAAGTACAGATCTATCCTTTGCTTTTGCTACAGGCAAATGCTGGTTTAAGGTGCCCGAGACGATTAGATTTATCTACTATGGACAGTTAAGGAAGTGGGTAGGGGGTAAAGATATTATTCTCTACACTATAGGTGATATAGGGGTAAGCGGTTGTTTGTACAAAGCAATGGAGTTTTCAGGAGAGGCGATTGAGGGATTAGGAATGGATGAGCGTTTTACCATCTGCAATATGGCTATTGAAGCAGGTGGGAAGTGCGGGATGATCGAGGCAGATGAGGTCACTTATAGATATATTAAGCAGAGCAAAGGAGGAAAAGAGATAAAGGGAATAGAGAGATGGAAAGCAGATAAAGGAGCAAGGTATTCAGAGGTCAGGGAGTATGATGTTAGTAAACTAAAGCCTTTAGTAGCCTGTCCACATCTGCCCAGCAATGTCAAACCTGCGGAGGAACTCGCAGATGTGCGTCTTGATCAGGTAGTCATTGGCTCTTGCACCAATGGAAGGCTTAGCGATCTAAGGATAAGCGCAGAGATTCTAAAGGGAAAGAAGGTTCACCCTGATCTGCGGTTGATTATTATTCCCGCTACCCAGAGGATATACTTGGAGGCTCTAAGGGAAGGATTAATAGAGGTTTTTATAGAGGCAAATGCAGTAGTCTCTACTCCTACTTGTGGCCCCTGTTTAGGAGGGCATATGGGGGTTCTCGCAGAGGGAGAAAAAGTCCTGGCGACTACTAACCGCAATTTTAAGGGAAGAATGGGGCATCCGGAGAGTGAGATATATTTAGCAAGCCCGGCAGTGGCTGCGGCAAGTGCTATAAAAGGAAGGATTGCTATTCCCGAGGAGGTATAATGCTTTGCGATATCTGCCAGAAGAACATAGCCAGTGTGCATATTACGGAGATAGTCAATGAAAAGATGGTAGAGTTGCACTTGTGCGAGCAATGTGCTCAAGAAAAAGGGATAGGATTGTCTGAGGACTTTTCATTAGCCAATTTTCTGGCTGGCTTAACAGACTTTGATTTGCCCAGAGTTAAAGAATCCGTAGAATTACAGTGCCCGAATTGTGGTATGAGTTATGAGGATTTTAAGAAGATTGGTCGTTTAGGTTGTAGCCAGTGCTATTATACCTTTAAGCAAAGTTTAGCCCCTTTACTAAAAAGGATTCAAGGAGCGGAACAGCATATTGGTAAATTCCCCCATTATGCTGACAAAGGAATGAGGGAAAAGGTGGAGATTGAAGAATTACAGAGGGAGTTAAGCAAAGCGATTCAAGAGGAGAACTTTGAGCAAGCAGCAAAACTAAGGGATAAGATAAGAGAGATAAAGAGTAAAATGAAAAAAAGCGAAGAATAGTTTTTCCCTTATGCTCCAATAGAGAAAAGCAGTAAGGTTTTGAGTATCTGGAGGATAAAGAGCAATGAATCTGAACAGCCTTCTTGCCCAAACCAGTGAGTGGTTAAAGGGCACAGGGCCAGATTCCCACATTGTAATCAGTAGTAGAATCCGCCTGGCAAGGAATCTAAGCAATTTTTCTTTTCCTCACTGGGCAGATAAAAAAGAGAGAAAAGAGGTACTTTCTTTGGTAAAAGACGCTCTTTTTAAGATTAAGTATCTGAAGAATGGACTTTTCCTCGAGATGGATGGACTAAGTGCATTGGATAAGCAGTTTTTATTGGAAAGGCATCTGGTTAGTCGTGAGCAGACGAAGGGAAGAGATTGTAAAGCAGTGGTTATCAGCGAGAGAGAGGTTATTAGTATAATGCTCAATGAAGAAGACCATCTGCGAATCCAAGTTTTTCAGTCAGGGTTTAATCTAAGTGATGCTTGGCGACTGATTAATGAGTTAGACAAACAATTAGAACAAAGGTTGAACTATGCTTTTAGTCCGCAGTGGGGTTATTTGACTGCTTGCCCAACAAATGTAGGCACGGGAATGCGTGCTTCTTTAATGCTTCATCTGCCCGCTTTGGTAATGAGTAAACAGATAAAGGATGTGCTTCAGACCATTTCAAAGTTAGGAATTGTTGCACGCGGGCTTTACGGAGAAGGCACAGAAGCAAGCGGGAATTTCTTCCAATTTTCCAATCAGCGCACTTTAGGCAGAAACGAAGAGGATATCATTGATAACTTAGAGAGAGTGGTGCGTCAGATAGTTAATTATGAACAGGAGAGAAGAAAATCGCTTTTGAAACAGAGCCGGGAGATTCTCTACAACCAGATTTGGCGAGCTTATGGGATATTAAAAAACTCTTATTTTATCAGTAGCGGGGAAACAATGAGTTTGCTTTCAATGGTGCGTTTAGGGACAGACTTGAATATCTTAAGAGATGTTCAACTGAGAAAAATAAACGAACTCTTTCTATTAACTCAACCTGCGCATTTACAGAAGATAGAAGGTAAAAAATTAAATGCCTATGAAAGAGATGTGAAGAGAGCAGAGTTGATTAGAGAACGATTGAGATAGAGAGATGGAGATAATAGAGTACAGCAAGGATAACCTGAAGAGGATTTCTTCTCTACTCACCTATAAAGTAGAGGAGAAGGTGAGAAGGTTGGTGAGCAAGGTAATCCGAGATGTTCGCCAGAATGGAGACAAAGGTATTTTAAAATGGACAAAAGAGTTTGATAAGATTGATCTTTCTCTTAAAAGAATAAAGGTAAGCGAAGGGGATGTTAACAGAGCCTATCAGAGAATAGATTGTAGTTTTATTCCTTTATTACGCTCGGTGATAAACAATGTAGAGGAGTTTTATAGGAAAGAAAAAAAGAGAGAGTTAAGAATAAGAAGAGATGGGGTTGTTCTGGGAAGATTGGAAAGGCCAATAGAGAGAGTGGGGGTTTATATCCCTGGTGGCAGTGCAGCATTGATTTCCACCGTGTATATGTCTGTAATCCCCGCGAAGGTGGCAGGAGTAAAGGAGATTATCCTTACTTCTCCTGTTAGGGAAAGGGGAGAGATAGATGCTCATATTCTGGTTGTAGCAAATCTGTTAGGGGTGAAAGAGATATATCGTATAGGAGGAGCACAGGCAATAGCCGCTCTGGCTTTTGGCACTTCTCTTGTCAAGAAAGTGGATAAAATTGTTGGCCCGGGAAATGTCTATGTGCAGGAAGCAAAAAGGCAGTGTTTTGGGTTTGTAGACATAGATATGCTTGCTGGACCAAGCGAGGTAGTGATTGTAGCAGACGATAGCACTCCTGTATCTTTTGTAATTGCTGACCTGCATGCTCAACAGGAGCATAAGGAGGGCTCAGGGATATTGCTAACTAACTCTTCTAAACTTGCAGAAGTAGTGCAGAAGGAGATAAATAAAGGATGGATAATCTTATTGAGGAGATTAGAAGAAGCAGTGGAGGTGATTAACTTACTTGCTCCTGAGCACCTGCAGTTGATGGTAAGCCGAGCAAGAGATCTTATTCCTTTGATAAATAATGCAGGAGCGATATTTGTGGGCAGATACTCTCCCGTAGCAGTAGGAGACTATTTTGCCGGTCCCAGTCATATTCTTCCTACACAAGGAGGAGCGCGCTTTTTCTCTTGCTTGAGAAGAGAAACATTTGTAAAAGCCTCGCATTATATCTCCTGTTCACGCAAAGGATTGGAGAAAGCAAGAGAAGTGATAAATAAACTATCAGAGATAGAGGGGATGATAAGGCATAAGGAGTCAATAGAGATAAGGTTTAGAAAAAGTAGAAATGGAGATAAGAAGAGCGGAGATAGCCCGCAGGAGTAGAGAAACAGATATTAAGATATCGCTGAATATAGATGGAAGAGGAGAAACAGAGATAGATACTCAAATCCCTTTCCTCAATCATATGTTAGAACTATTTGCTTACTGGGGATTGTTTGATCTGAAGATTAAAGCAAAAGGGGATATAGAAGTGGATATCCATCATACAAATGAGGATGTGGGTATCTGTTTAGGTGAGGCGTTTAAACAGGCATTAAGAGACAAAGCGGGGATAAGAAGAATTGCTTTCTCTGTGGTACCGATGGGCGAGGCATTAGCAGAGGTAAGTGTAGATATAAGTGGACGGCCATTTTTAAGGCTTAATCCTCAACTTGCTTTTGCCTCCCGCTCAGATAAAGAACGCAGTGGGTATAACTTTGAAGACGCTAAACATTTTCTGCAATCATTTGTAAATAACTGCGGACTTGACCTGCATATCAATCTGAAGACTTCAGCAGATTTGCATCACACATTAGAGGCGATGTTTAAAGCCTTAGGCATAGCGTTGGATGGGGCAACTCAAATTGATCCGCGAAGAAAAGGGGTTCCTTCTACTAAAGGAAGGATATAGAGTTCAATAATTCAATAAGAAGAGAGGATAAAGTTTTTAAGATCTTCTGAGATTTAAGAGGGCATTTAGCTCAGTGGTTAGAGCGCTACGCTCACATCGTAGAGGTCAGAGGTTCGAATCCTCTAATGCCCACCAAGTTTAGATTATAAAAAGCCTTGAAGGAGAAGTGAAAGAAGCAAGTTTTGTTGTTTCTATTTCTTCAGTTATTTTGAGAGGATAGATGGACCTTTCTATCTTAAGACATAGTAGTGCTCATATTCTTGCTCAAGCAGTAAAGAGGCTTTATCCGGAGGCAAAGTTAGGAATTGGACCAGCGACCTCCGAGGGTTTTTACTATGATTTTGATTACTCTAAGAGGTTTAGTTCTCAGGATCTGGAAAGAATAGAGCAAGAAATGAGGAGGATTGTAGAGGAAGATCTGGTCTTTTCTCACGAACAGATGAGCAAAGAGAAGGCTATACAGATATTCAAGGAGTTAAAGGAAGATTATAAATTGGAACTGATTAAGGAAATAGAAGATAAGGAGGTATCTGTTTATCGACAGGGAGAGTTTGTAGACCTTTGCCGCGGTCCCCATCTTTCCTCTACAGGTAAGGTGAGATTTTTTAAACTGCTTAAGGTTTCTGGTGCTTATTGGCGAGGGAATGCAAAAAACAGGATGCTTCAGAGAATCTACGGGACTGCTTTTGACACAGAAGAGGGGTTGTCTACATATCTTAGAAATCTACAGGAAGCAAAAAAGAGAGATCATAGGAAGTTGGGAAAGGATTTAGGTTTGTTTAGTTTTCATCCAGAGGCACCCGCTACTCCTTTCTATCATTCTAAAGGGTTAATTCTCTATGAAAATCTGATCAACTTCTGGCGAGAAGAGCATAGAAAGGAGGGGTATTTAGAGATAAAAACTCCCTTAATCTTGCAGGAGGATCTATGGAAGAGAAGTGGGCATTATGAGCATTATAAGGAGCATATCTATTTTACTCAATTAGGAAATAAGAGGTATGTAGTGCGTCCAATGAATTGCCCGGGTGCACTCTTGCTCTATAAAGAGAGACAACATTCTTACCGAGAACTACCTTTAAGGTTTGCAGAGTTGGGTTTAGTGCATCGTCAAGAACTTTCCGGGGTAACCCAAGGATTGTTTAGAGCAAAAGCGTTTACCATTGACGATGCACATATCTTCTGCCTTCCTGAGCAACTCAAGGAGGAGATAGTAAAGGTAGTAAATTTGATATTAAGGATGTATAAGAAAATAGGATTTACTGATTACTCTATCCATCTTTCTACTCGTCCAGAAAACTTTATAGGAAGTGAAGAAATGTGGGAGAGAGCAACAACTTCTTTATCAGAGGCTTTAAAGGAGATAGGAATAGAGTATAAGGTAAAGCAAGGAGAAGGAGCGTTTTATGGTCCTAAGATTGATTTCCATATCAAGGACTGTTTAGAGAGAAATTGGCAATGTGGCACAATTCAGGTCGACTTTTCAATGCCCGAAAGGTTTAGGATAGAGTGTGTGGGCAAAGACGGAGGTAAGCATCCTGTAGTGATGTTGCATCGGGCAGTATTTGGTTCTATAGAAAGGTTTCTGGGGATCTTGATCGAACATTATGCGGGCGATTTTCCTTTCTGGCTTGCTCCTGTGCAGGTAAAAGTGCTTACTATTGCTCAGGAACACATTCCCTATGCTCAGGAGGTGGTAAGGAGATTAGAAGAGGCATCTCTGCGGATAGAGACTGATTTCCGAGACGAGAGGATAGAGTATAAGGTGCGTGCAGGAGAACTGGAAAAGGTTCCCTATCTTTTGATTATCGGGGATAGAGAGATGAAGGAGGGAAGTGTGGCGGTAAGGGAGAGAAGGAAAGGCGATAAGGGAAGGAGGAAATTGGAGGATTTTGTAAGTGAGGTGAGAAATTATTAGAGGGTTTGAGCGAAAGAGAGAGGATAAAAATAGGATACGGGTAAATACAGAGATAAGAGCAAAGGAAATCAGGCTTATTGATAAAGAGGGAAAGCAGGTGGGTATTGTTTCTTTGGAAGAAGGACAGAGGTTGGCTGAAGAAGCAGGCTTGGATTTGGTAGAGGTTGCTCCCAATGTTCATCCCCCTGTATGTCGGATCATTGACTTTAGTAAATTCAAGTATGAAAGAGAAAAGCGTCAAAGAGAGGCACATAAGAAGCAAAGGAAAGCGGAGATTAAGGAGGTGAGACTGCGTCTTTATATTGGAGAGCATGACTATAATGTAAAATTGCATCAAGCAGAGAAGTTTCTTTCCGAAGGGTATAAGCTGAAGATAAGGCTATTTTTCAAAGGCAGAGAGATAGCCTATCTAAAGCAAGGACAGAAGTTGATAGAGGAGTTTATAGAAAAGTTAAGAGAAAAAGGGAAAGTGGAAAGACCTCCTGCTCAGGAGGGAAAGCAGATTGTGGCTATTATTAGCCCCTTAAGTAAGTAGGTGAAGTATGAAAAAACTTAAGTTAAAAATTAGAAAGAGTGTAGAGAAACGATTTAAACTTACCGGGAAGGGAAAGATTAGGCGAAACAAGGCTTATGGAAGCCATCTGTTGACCAAAAAAAGGAGTAAGAGAATGCGCAGGTTAAAAACTCCGGATCTGGTGAATAAAGTAGAAACTAAAAAGATAAAAAAACTCTTGGGATTAGGATAAAGAAGGAGGGGAGAGAAGATGCCACGAGCAACAAATGCACCTGCTTCTCGCAGAAGAAGGAAGAAGGTATTAAAACTGGCAAAGGGTTTTCGGGGAGGAAGGAGCAAACTCTATCGCACTGCCGCAGAGAGTGTAAAGAGGAGTTTAGCCTATAGTTATCGGGACAGAAAGGTCAAGAAGCGCGAGTTTAGAAAACTTTGGATTGTGCGTATAAACAATGCGGCACGATTAGAGAACATTTCTTACCGTAGATTTATTGCAGGATTAAAGAAAGCCGGTGTGGAACTGGACAGAAAGATATTAGCAGAAATAGCCTTAGAGGATACACAGACATTTAAGAAACTTGTAGAGGTGGCAAAGGGAGAGGGATAGAATGCGTCAATTTGCCATAATTGGTTTAGGAAGGTTTGGTTCAAGCGTAGCCAAGACATTGAGCGAGAAAGGTTATCAGGTGCTGGCTATTGACCAGGACAAAGAGAAGGTGGAGAGCATCGCTTCTTTGGTTACTCAAGCAATACAAGCGGATGCTACCGATGAGAAGGTGCTCAGAAAGATAGGGATTAAGGATGTGGATGTAGCGATTATTGCTATCGGAAAGAGTCTGGAAGCAAGCATTTTGGTTACCTTAATTCTGAAGGAGATGAATGTGAAGGAGATTGTGGCGAAGGCAATCACCGAAATTCAAGGAAGGGTATTGAGGAGGGTGGGGGCTACTAAAGTAGTTTTTCCAGAAAGAGATATGGGAATACAGGTGGCAAACAGCCTGATATCCTCTCAGATTATTGAGTATATCAATCTTTCTTCCGAGCATAGTGTGGTAGAGATAGTCGCTCCCTCAACCTTTATCAATAAATCTTTGCAAGAACTGGATTTGCGCACAAAATACAAGGCAAATGTTATTGCTATAAAGAAAAAGATTCCTTCAGTGACAGATAAAGGGGATACGGAGATAAAGCAGGAGATTAACATCTCTCCTGCGGGTAAAGACATTATCAAAGAAGGGGATAGTCTGATAGTGATAGGAAGAAATAAGGATATTGAAAGACTTCAGAAGATAAAATAAAACTCTAACGTTTAACCTTTGAATATTCCCGGTGCAGGATAAATGCAATGTGTCTATGTTAATTTAGGAAAAGAGACCTATCCTATCCTTATCGGAAACGAAATCCTGAAGGATTTAGGTAAAACCCTCCTGACTCTTAAACTGAATCCAAAAGTCCTTATCATTACCAATCAAAGAATAGCAAAACTCTATCTTTCCTTTCTCTGTCAGAAATTAGAAGAAGAAGGGTTTGAGGCTTATGTGCTCAATATTCCCGAGGGGGAAAGATACAAAAATTATGTTCAACTAAGAAGAATATATACTGCCCTAATAAAAAGAAAGTTTGAGCGAGATTCGGCAATTATTGCTTTAGGAGGAGGAACAATTGGAGATCTGGCCGGTTTTGCTGCCGCTACCTTTATGCGAGGAATTGCCTATATTCAAATTCCCACATCTTTATTAGCCCAGGTAGATAGCGCAATCGGAGGAAAGACAGGGATAGACTTCCAGGGTATCAAGAATGTCATCGGAAGTTTTTATCAACCTAAACTGGTATATGCGGACATTTCTCTCCTTAGCACTCTTCCGCAAACAGAGATTTTCAATGCCCTGGCAGAGGTGATTAAATATGGAGTAATAAAGGATGAGAGTTTTTTCTCTTATCTGGAAGAGAATATAGAGAAGATTCTAAAATTAGACCCCTCTTGTTTGGAGGAGATAGTATCCAGATGTGCCCGCATCAAAGCAGAGGTTGTAGAAAGAGATGAGAAAGACAGACAAGGGATAAGGGCTATCTTAAACTATGGGCATAGTTTAGGCCATTGTTTTGAGGCGATAAGCAACTTTAGAATAAGGCATGGAGAAGCAGTGGGGCTGGGGATGCTCTATATCAGTAAGGTTGCTCAGAGAATGGGGTTGTTGGAAGAAAGCGCACTAAGGAGGCAGGAGAAACTACTCCAGAGGGCTCATCTACCTACATCCTTAGATAAAAGATATAACCACCCTGAGAGGATTATTTCCATATTAGAGATGGATAAAAAAAGGCAAGGAGGAAGGATGAGGTTTGTTCTTCCCATAAGGATAGGGGAGGTGGTAATAAAAGAGGATGTGCCAGAAGAATTGATTCGGGAGGTGTTAGGTTAGATGTTTAAAAAGATAAAAGCATTTCTTAAGAGGAAACTAAAAGGAGAGCAGATACTCTGTGATACCTGTAGATATAACTATGGGAATGTTTGCTTCAGGCGCGAGAGGCCAAATGCCAAAGAGTGTCCAGAGTATAAAGCAAAAGGATGAAAAGGGCACTAACCCTTCTTTCCTTTCTTTCCCTTGTTTTGCTTGCCTTTACCCATTCTCTTCTTTCTGAGGAGAAGTTAAAGGAGGCATATTATTACATTAAATTAGATAAAGGAAAAGTAAGATGTGTTCTCTGCCCCCGCCAGTGTCTTATTCCTTCAGGAAAGAGAGGATTTTGTGGGGTGCGAAAGAATATTGGGGGAAAACTATATACTTTAGTATATGGAAAGCCTTGTGCAGTACATATTGACCCTATTGAGAAAAAACCTTTGTTCCACTTTTATCCAGGAAGTAAAGCCTTTTCTCTTGCCACAGCAGGATGTAATCTCAGATGTAAATTCTGTCAGAATTGGCAGATTTCGCAGGCACGCCCCGAGGAGACGATAACCTATAACCTTCCTCCGAGAAGGTTGATAGAGGAGGTAAAGAAGAGCGGATGCAAAGTGATTGCCTATACCTATACAGAGCCTACCATTTTCTATGAATATATGCTGGAGACAGCAAAATTAGCCCATCAGAATGGGATAAAGAATATAATTCATTCTGCAGGGTTTATAAATCCTGAGCCTCTACGAAGGTTGTGTAAATATCTGGATGCTGCTAATGTTGACCTTAAGGGATTTCGTGAGGAATATTACCAGAAGACCTGCTCTGGTTCATTAGAGGCGGTTCTTAGGAGTTTAAAAATACTCAAAGAAGAAGGGGTGTGGTTGGAGGTAACCAATCTCATTGTTCCCGGGCTAAATGATAGCCCGCAGGAGATAAGGGAGATGTGTTTATGGATTAAGGAGAATTTAGGAGTAAACACCCCTGTGCATTTCTCTCGTTTCTATCCTGCTTATAAACTGAGAAACCTCTTTCCTACTCCAGTGAAGACCTTAGAGAGAGCGAGAGAAATTGCTCTATCTACGGGCTTAAAATATGTATATATTGGCAATGTGCCAGGGCATAAAGGCGAGATAACCTACTGCCCAAGATGTGGGAGAGTGTTGATTAGAAGAGTAGGATATACTATTCTGGAGAACAATATTATTTATGGAAGATGCAAATTTTGTGGAGAGGAGATTGCCGGAAGATGGCAAGAATAAAGATCCTCTTGATAGGCTTTTTTCTCCTAACCCTTATAAGTGCGCATAGTCAGGAGGAGGAGATGAAAGAAGTAAGGAAGGCAGCGGTAGCAGGAATATTCTATCCTAACACTGTCCAGAGCCTGAAGGAGCAGATAAAAAGGTATCTAAATATGGTTAAACCTTTAAAGATAGAGGGAAGGATTATTGCTCTTATCAGCCCTCATGCAGGCTATCAGTTTTCAGGCAGGGTAGCGGCTTATGGATTTAAAGCAATCCAAGCAAGAGCAATTTCTACAGTAGTGATAATTGGACCTAGCCACTATGTATATTTCCAGGGAAGCTCTGTTTATCCCCGAGGCTATTACCAAACCCCTCTGGGCGAGGTAGAGATAGATGAGAAAATAGCAGAGAAGATTATCAATCACTCCAATATTCATTTTTACCCTCCTGCTCATCAACGCGAGCACTCTGTGGAGGTGCAGATTCCATTCTTGCAGACAATATTAGAGAACTTTAAGATTGTACCTATTGTGATGGGAGAGTGTTCCTATCAGGATTGTATGGATTTAGGAAAAGCAATTGCTAAAGCCATCGGGGAAAGAAAGGATGTGCTTATCATAGCCAGCACCGACCTTTCGCATTTCTATACCGCAGAGAAAGCAAAAGGGTTGGATGAGATTACTCTAAAGGAGATTCAGAAACTAAATCCTGAAGAGTTGTATAAGAAGGTAAAACAAGAAGAATGTGAACTCTGTGGAGCGATGCCTGTGGTTGCTACTTTGATTGCCAGTAAGGAGTTGGGAGCCAACAAGATTAACCTTTTGAAGTATCTGCATTCTGGGGAAGTGAGCGGAGACAATTCTCGTGTGGTAGGGTATGCATCTTTAGTAATCAGTCAGGTAGACGAAGAAGAAAGCGAATCACAGGATCTATCCTTTTCCGAAAAAAAGAGGTTGCTGGAAGTGGCACGAAACTCTATAGGAGTATATCTGCGCAAAAGGGAGAGGATGGAAATAAAGGAGGCCAATCCAAGATTGTTGAAGAAAAGGGGTGTGTTTGTTACCCTTAAGAAGAATGGAAATCTGCGAGGATGCATCGGTTATATCCAGCCTGTTAAACCTCTGATAGAGGCAGTGCGGGATATGGCTATTGAAGCCGCGTTCAATGATCCTCGTTTCTCTCCCTTGCAAGAGAAAGAGATGAAAGAGATAGAGATAGAGATCTCTGTTCTCTCGCCTTTAAGACGCGTGGAGGATATAAAAGAGATCAAAGTAGGACGGGATGGTCTACTCATCCGCAAAGGTTTCTCTTCTGGTCTCTTACTGCCTCAGGTAGCAACAGAGTATAACTGGGATAGAGAAGAGTTCTTAATGCATACCTGCTATAAGGCAGGACTTTCCCCTGATGCCTGGAGAGAGGGAGCAGAGATATATACCTTTACTGCTGAGGTATTTACTGAGGGCGAGATAGAGAAAGATAGATAGTGTGCATCTCAGAGAGGTCTGGAGAGATTATCTCCGAAAGTCCTCGGGCGGAAGATTTGAAGAGATTGAAGAGCAAATTGGTCTTTTAAGGAGGAGAGATGGAGAGGATAGGGTTTTGGAAGAGTTTGGTGCGTAGTTTTACTCCGCGCTTCTGTAAGCAGATAGCCTATCAACCTTTTGGGCGGAGTTTCAAGTATCTTTCTTTGTTTGTTCTGCTGATAAGTATAATCGTGAGTCTCTTTATCAGCCTTAATATAAAAAAGGGTTTGGAGGGAGCAAATCAGTGGGTAAAGGAGAACTTACCCGGAAAGATAAAGGAATATTTGCCAGGAGAGATGAGGATAGAGAAAGGGAAACTTGCTGCCGACTTCCCCCAGCCTTTTATCAAGGAAGCGAGCAAAGGGGAGTTTGCATTTATTGTAGATACTACCGGGAAGATCACCTCTTTAGATGGATATAAGAATGGAATCTTACTTACCCAGGATAAGATTATCACCAAAGCGTATAAAGGTCCCGGAAGAGTAGAGATAGAGAAAATGGACATTAAAGAAATAGGCGACTCTTTGATTATTCAGCCCGGAGATGAAGAAAAAGGGGAGATTATTAGATTCATCTCCCCTCCTAAATCCTTTGTTCTCAGTTATGATTTAATAGAGAGATGGTCCAAAATCGCTTATAAGATTCTATTTTTCCCCTTCCTCATTTTTGTTTTTCTCTACTATCTCATTAGCAAACTTCTTCAGGTTATGCTATTCAGTCTTGTTTCTCTGAGTGCGAGAGCGTTTTACAGAATAAGATTATCCTATGAAAATTTACTCAATATTGGCATCTACACCCTCACCCCCATTACTCTGTTAGCAGTTCTGTTTATTCTGGCAAACATTAGAGTTCCTTTTTTTCCTCTTATCTACATTCTTGTTTACTCCATGCTCTTGATTCTTGGAGTATCAGCCTGCAGAGTAGAGGAGTAAAAGAAGATGAGTAAGCACTTGGTTATCTTTCTTCTCTTTCTTCTTATTACCTGCAATCTTGGCTTCGCCGAGAGTAAAGAGATTGAGCAGGAAGAGACAAAGGTCTGGCAAGAGGCAGTTAAGCATAATAACTTAGGAAATACTTATGAAGAGCAAGGAGACTTTGAAGGAGCGATTGCAGAGTATAAGAAAGCAATAGAGATAGACCCAACCTTGGTGATGGCATATAGTAATCTGGGCAATGTTTACTATAAAAGAGGGATGATAGGGAAGGCGATAGAGTATTTTAAGAAGGCAATAGAGATAGATAACAGTTTGCCTTACTGCCATAGCAATTTAGGGAATGCCTATTATCAGATAGGGGATTATGCCCAGGCAATAAGAGAGTATAGGATAGCCCTTTCCCTTGACCCTAACCTTGCTTATGTGTATAATAACTTGGCTGATGTGTATTTGCATAAGGGCAAGAAGGAATTAGCCATCAAGTACTTTAAGAAGGCGATTTCTTTAGATGCAAAGTTTGCGCTTGCACATCTTAATTTAGCCGAGGCTTATATGGCAGAAGGAAAACTTAGATGGGCAAAGAGGGAGTATCTGAGGGTTTTAAGGATGAGGGATACTGCTGAGGTGTATCGGGAAAAGGCAAAGAAGGGGTTGGAGGAGATACGAAAGAGACTGAGAGAAAGGGAGGAGTAGATGTCTCAACATCGAAGTCTAAAAACAAGCACTTTAAGCAGACACCGCAATGTCCTGAAGCGGATAGAAAGGATTAAAATTCTAAAGGAACAGGGGAAGTGGAAAGAGGGTGATTCTTTTTTTGCTCTTCCCAAGATCAAGAGTTTGAAGGTTAAGGTAAAGAAGGAAAAGGGAGCAAAATCTGAACAGGGAGCGGAGGATAATTCCTCTCAGAAGAAAACTTAGAGAGATCTGTCAGTCATTGCTTTTTTAGAATGCACATCCGTCAATTCAGAGTTGAGGATAGTAAAGAGGTAGAGGACCTTATCAGTTCCATTCTCAAGAAAGAGTTTCCAGATGTCAGGGAGGCATATCCAGAGAGCGATCTTAAAGACATAAATGCCCATTATGCAGGAGAAAGAGAAGGGTTCTTCGTCGCTATAGAGAAAGGCAGAGTTGTAGGCACAGTGGGGATTAAAGAGGATGATAGAAAGCAGAACAAGGCTCTATTGCGACGCATTTTTGTTCATCCCGATTATCGAGGCAAGGGTTATGGACTGGCTCTATTAGATAAAGCAATAGAGTTTTGTAAGAAGAAAGGATACCATAGCCTATCCTTTCGCTCCACAGATAAGATGGCTTCCGCAAATAATCTGGTGCAGAAGAGAGGGTTTGTAGAAAGAGAGCGGTTGTATTTTCCCCTTAGCAAGGAGAAAGGGGTGGAGATTATAAAGTTTGTTTTGAACCTGTCAATTTCTCCGAGGAGGGAAAATGCCTAAGAGGCTAATTATTTCTATTTCCATCATATTTATGATGCTTTCCTTAGAGAAAACCTGTTTTTCTGAGGAGATAGTTCCCTCCCGTATCAAGGAGGTTGTTTTATTTTCTAATCAAGCCTTAGTGAAAAGGGAAGGTTCTTGTAAGGTGAAGAAGGGATTGAACGATCTCTTTTTAGAGATTGAGCCTTTTAATTTGGATAAAGATTCGGTATCAGCCAAGGTTTATGGAGAAGGGAGTTTGTATAGCGTTCAGTTTAAGGAGATATATCTAAGAAAACCTGTGCAGGAGGAGATAAGAAATCTCCGGGAGAGGATAAAGAATCTGGAGGAAGATAAGAAGTCTATGCTCGATCAATTGAGAGTCTTGGATGCCCAGGAGAGGTTTTTAAACTCAGTAGTGGAATTCTCTCAAGTTCAAATACCAAAGGATTTAACCACGACTTTTCCTAAAATAGAGGATCTGGAGGGAATGCTTAAATTTTTAGAAGAAAATATGAAGGCAATCAATCAAGAGAAAGCAAGGTTAAGGAAAGAGATAGGAGATTTAGAAGAGGAGATGGAGGTGTTAAAGAAGGAACTAACTACATTAGAAGAACCGAGCCAGAAGACCAGAAAGGTGATAGAGATAGTTTTCTTTTCCGAGAAGGAGCAAATGATAAAAGTAGAGGCTTCGTATATAGTTTATAACAGCGGTTGGCAGGCTTTCTATAAAGTAGATGTGCCTTTGAGTTTGGAAGAGGTTAATTTAATGATGTTTGCCAAGATTAAACAGAAAAGTGGTGAGGACTGGAGCAAGGTAAAGTTATCCATCTCCAATGCCATTCCGCTTAAAGGAATAGATCTCCCCACTCCTTCCAGTTGGTATTTAGATATTATAAGAAGGAAAGAGAAG
>Ga0164311_10000213_pt1 | contig 23498 bp, 11 predicted proteins | sample GuaBasSedimGuay2_FD_121796 | JGI IMG/M metagenome (GOLD analysis project Ga0164311, IMG submission 121796) | Subseafloor sediment microbial communities from Guaymas Basin, Gulf of California, Mexico - Guay2, Core 4569-9, 9-12 cm | ecosystem: Environmental > Aquatic > Marine > Hydrothermal vents... | reverse complement strand
TATATATGAAAAAAATTCGCGTGGATATTCTTCTAGTACAGAGGGGGTTGATTGAAAGTCGATCCAAGGCTCAGCGGTTTGTGATGGCTGGCCAGGTCAGGGTGAATGGTGAAATTGTGCTTAAACCCTCAGTTGCTGTTCCTCAAAATGCATCAATAGAGATTAAACCCTCTCGCGAATATGTTTCACGCGGTGGTAAAAAGTTGATTGCTGCGCTTTCTGAATTCAACGTTCAGGTTGAGGGGCTAGTATGCGCAGATGTGGGGGCATCAACAGGAGGCTTTACGGATTGTTTGTTGCAGCATGGTGCTGCCCGCATCTATGCGATCGATGTTGGATATGGGGTTTTACACTGGAAGCTGCGCAATGATGCGCGGGTTGTTGTGATGGAGCGTACTAATGCCCGCTATCTGGAATCACTTCCTGAACTTGTGAGCTTGGTGACGGTTGATGCTTCTTTCATTTCGTTGAATTATCTGCTGCCTGTGATCAAGAATTGGTTCAAGGATCAACCTGGCAGGGTCATAGCGCTAATTAAACCCCAATTTGAAGCGGGGCGTGAACAGGCGCGGATTGGTGGCGGAGTAATTCGAGATAAAGCTGTGCATATAGAAGTACTAGAACGTGTGCTGCAAGCGGCGGGAAGTATGGGTTATATAATTAAGGGTCTGATCGCTTCACCTCTACGTGGACCTAAAGGGAATATTGAGTTTTTGGCAGATCTCGGGTTTAACTGTGAATTGAGCATTATTGATTTAGAAGCGTTGGTTTCAGGAGCAATTGGGAGGGCGCCTGCTTAAAACAAAATCGGTTATACTGAGTGGATATTATGGACCAGACACGAAATTTTTGCATCATTGCACATATTGATCATGGTAAATCAACCCTGGCAGATCGTCTGCTCCAATTAACTGGCACAGTTTCTGAACGTGAAATGACGGAACAGGTGTTGGATAGTATGGATCTGGAGCGTGAGAAGGGAGTTACGATTAAAGACTCAGCGGTGCGTATGCAATATGATGCAGCCGACGGCAGCAGCTATGAGTTTAATTTGATTGATACACCCGGGCATGTCGATTTTAATTATGAGGTCAGCCGAGCACTGGTGGCTTGTGAGGGCGCTGTGCTTGTAGTAGATGCAACCCAAGGGATTGAAGCGCAAACACTTGCAAACCTTTATTTAGCTCTGGAAGCAAATTTGGTTATTATTCCAGTGATCAATAAGATTGACCTTAATTCTGCGAGAGTTGATGAAGTTAAACAGGATATATCCAACCTGCTCGGAACACCCGAGCAAGATATTATCTGCATTTCTGCCAAACTGGGTACGAATGTCGATCAAGTTTTGGAAGCGATTGCCGAACATATTCCTGCGCCTAAGAAAGATATTGATAAACCCTTAAGAGCACTCATATTCGATTCGCATTATGATTCGTACAAGGGTGTGATTGCTTATGTGCGCGTTTTTGATGGTCAGCTAACGAAGGAAGACCATTTGATGATGATGGCGAGTGAAACAAAAATCCTACCTGTAGAGATTGGTATTTTCGCGCCAGATTTGAAGCCTATTGAGCATCTTGAAGCAGGTGATGTGGGGTATGTTGCGACAGGTTTAAAAACAGTCTCTGAGTGCCGTGTTGGTGATACGATCACAAATGCAACTAATCCAGCAAAGCATTCACTTGCAGGTTATCAGAAACCTAAACCTATGGTATTTGCTGGTATTTACCCAACCGAGGGTGAGGATTACCCTGACCTAAAAGATGCACTTGAAAAGCTGCAGTTAAATGATGCTTCGTTGATATATGAACCGGAAACATCCGAAGCACTGAATTTTGGTTTTCGCTGTGGTTTTTTAGGTTTATTTCATATGGAGATCATTCAAGAACGTCTGGAAAGAGAATACAACCTTGATGTTGTATTCACAGCCCCCTCAGTTGAATATGAGATTCAAATGCAAGATGGAACGACCAGACGGATTGATTCGCCTGCAGACCTTCCAGATGAAAATTTGATTTCGGAAATACTTGAACCCTGGATGCAGGTTACAGTATTCACACCCACAGATTATTACGGTGTGGTTATGGAATTGGTTAAGCGAAAACGAGGCATATTTGTCTCGCAAGAATACCCATCGGCCAGTAGGGTTCAATTGACTTTCGAAATTCCACTTTCTGAGATGATCATTGGTTTCTTTGACCAACTAAAATCTGGTACACACGGGTATGCTTCGATGGATTATCAATTCCTTGACTATCGAGCTGGACACCTTGTGAAGCTGGAGATACTGCTGAATTATGAATCTGTGGACGCGTTAACGGCAATTGTTCACAAAGAAGATGCTTACCATAAAGGACAGGCTCTTGTTTCAAAGCTAAAGAGGATCATTCCTCGGCAGATGTTCATGGTACCCATCCAAGCATATGCTCAAGGGAGGGTGATTTCCAGAGCAAACGTAAAAGCATTGAGAAAAGATGTTCTAGCCAAATGCTATGGGGGGGATATCACGCGCAAGAAAAAATTATTGGAAAAGCAAAAGCGCGGAAAAAAGCGTATGAAAAAAGTAGGAAGTGTTGAAATCCCGCAAGAAGCGTTCATGGCAATCCTTCGTTTGGAGAATTAATGCTCAAGGAAGGAAAGTGGTCACTGATTGATACACTGCTGCGGTGGATTATTCCATTAGCAATAAGTGGACTTGCTATTTGGTTTCTATTGAGCAGCGTTGATTACATTTCTTTAGTAGAAGCATTTCGAACGATCAGGATTGATATATTGATCTGGTCAAGCCTGATATCCTTTTGCGCTTTGTTATTTCGCGTCTGGTGCTGGTATTTGCTGCTACAAAAGCAGTTCTCTTATAAGCGTGTATTTTTTGTTATGAACGCTGGATATTTATTTAATAATGTGTTCCCTTTTCGTTTGGGGGAGGTTGGTCGTGCAATCATTTTAGGCGGTGGTGGTGGATCAGGACCCGGCATCTTGGAAGTATTCTCAAGCATAGTTGTTGAGCGTGTTTATGATGTTGCTTTAGCTGCAGCGTTCTTTTTGGGAACACTGTCTTTGGTGCTTGTTGAGGAATCAACCAGGTTCTTTGTCTTAATACTGCTTGGTATGGTTTTGGTCACTCTTTTAGTGTTAATTTTACTTTCCCGCAACCGCCAGAAGATCAATCGATGGCTTCTCTCCCAGCGTGATCGAAGGTATTGGTTAGCAAATTGGGCTGCGCCAAAACTGGATGCCATATTAAAAGGCTTTGCGGTATTGACCAATCCGCTTTTGTTTTTTGAAAGTTTTGGTTTATTAGTAATTAGCTGGTTGTTGGCTTTTCTGCAGCAATTTATAATCTTAAGAGCACTAATCCCGGATGCTCCTTTCTGGTGGGTAGTCTTTATTCTCGGAGCTGGAGCACTTGGGATGGCTTTGCCTTCTGCACCAGCGGGGTTGGGGGTCTTTGAAGCTTCTGTGGTAGGTGCGTTCTTGCTATTGAATGTTGATTATGCGACAGCTCTGGCATATGCGTTAATTGTGCATTCAATGCAGTTCACTTACTCAAGTATTTTAGGCGTCATTGGTTTGATCATTGAGGGCCAATCAGTCAGTGGTTTATATCGGCGGGCAAAGATGCGAAAACAAGATGAAAAGCAGGTGCTGTAATGAAAGTACTGGTAGCGCTGACATATTTTCAACCGAACAAATCAGGTCTAACAGTGTATGCACAGCGGCTTTCTAAGGCCTTGACTGAACGTGGCCATGAGGTGGTTGTGCTGACATCCCAACATGAGCATTCATTGCCAATTGAAGAGACCGTTGATGGTGTTCGTATCATCCGTATGCCAGTGGCGTTCCGCCTGTCTAAAGGTGTGATAATGCCTTCAGTCTTTTTCAAGGCATGGAAGCTGACAGCTTGGGCGGACGTGATCAATCTGCATGTTCCGCAAGTTGATGCTGCAGTAATATCACTGATAGCGAAAATAAAACGAAAGCCGATTGTACTTACATACCATTGCGACTTGAAAATGCCGAAAGGTTTGATCAATAAGTTGGCAGGCTGGGTCGCATTAATTGCGAATTACATATCGGCAGCGTTGGCGGATGTGATTGTGCATAACACACGTGATTTTGCTGAACACTCGGCTTTCCTTAGAAGGTATTTGGCAAAAGTGGAAGTCATCCCTGCGCCGATCATTATTGAAAAAGTCACAAGCAAGGAGATCAATGCATTCAAGGTTGCCTATGCGGTTGAAGATGACCAACCGATTATCGGTATTGCAGCACGTTTAGCGGCTGAGAAAGGTGTTGAATACCTTGTTGAAGCCATGCCGATGGTTTTGGCTGCTTACCCAAAGGCACGGGTTTTATGTATTGGGGAGTATCATAAGGTCTTTGGTGAGGAAGCATACCGGAAAAAGATGCTCCCTTTGATTGAAACTCTGGGCAGCCACTGGACATTTTTGGGTGTTGTCTCTGAAAGCGAAAAAGCCGCGTTTTTCCACGCTTGCCGGCTGCTCGTGCTGCCGAGCATTAATAGTACGGAATCCTTCGGGATGGTACAGGTTGAGGCAATGAGTTGCGGAACACCAGTTATCGCAACAGATCTTCCGGGTGTACGCCAACCTGTGAAGCAATTTGGCATGGGATGTATTGTTCCTCCCAAAAATTCAGAAGCGTTGGCGGCAGCGATCATTTCCTTGTTCAAGGAGTTAAAGCCAAAGCTGGATATTGAGGTGATAATTAAACACTATGCACCTGAGACAATCGTCAAACAATACGAAGATATATTCGCAGACCTCATTAACAGCAATTGAATTTTTGTTTTTTATTATCGCCGCTTTCTGAAATAAACGGCATGCAAGTATTTCGAACTGGAGAAGTGCATGAAAATTCTACGCACCACTTTTTATTACCTCTATTCAATATTTGAAATGCTGTTTGGTTTTAAGAATTGGCTTTTGATCGTCAAAATATTCCTGAGTAAAAACTCGGGCACTTATTACACAGTCAATGTGCGCGAAGCGAACCTTAAATTTATAGTGCGCAGTGCTATGGATGTATGGTCACTTAAAGAAACTTTTCTGGATGAATTTTATAAAAGGTGTGGTACAGCTATTGAAAATGGATGGAGAGTTATTGACATTGGGGCTGGTTTTGGGGATTTCACGCTTTATGCTGCATTGGACCGTCCAGATACGCTTGTATATGCTTATGAGCCTTTTCCGGAATCGTTTGCAATGCTTGAGGAAAATATCCGAAATAATCACATTGAAAATGTCAAAATCTTTGCTGAGGCAGTATGGAGTAAGTCGGAGCAGCTTATCCTAGACCTTTCGGGTGGGGGACCTCTTCAGGCACCTACGCAGGATTTAGAGATGGTTGATGAGGTCAAAACTGGGCAATATCGCGTGCCCGCTTTATCTTTAGAAAAAGTTCTTGAGCAAAACGATCTGGTTCACTTGGATTTACTCAAACTAGATTGTGAAGGGGCAGAATTTGAAATCCTAGGTGAAAAATCAGCAAATATATTAAAACGCATCGAACGGATTGTCATGGAATATCATGATGGATATCAGGGCCATCACCATCGAGAGCTGGTTGAATTTTTACATGCGCAAGGCTTTAAGGTGCGTATTACACCCAATTATGTGCATGATAAGATCGGGTATTTATATGCTTGGAAGTAAGTGAAAGAATAACCAGTTGCGCTAGTTAATTAATACACAAACAGCACAATTGGATTTCCTATTACATTTATTCCCGGGATGGAGCTTGAGACACTGTAAAAACGGAAGCACTATAATGTTATTACTGAGTTAGTCTAATTCTGATAAAATGAAATTAGAATCCCAAGTTCTTCCAGCTTGGAGAATCATAAACGGCATTCTGTTAACTGCCACGTATGTAATTACTATGTTCGGGATAGCAACATGAATCAGCCTGAAGAACACAAAAGCTCCCAAGAACCCAGCGTTCTAGATTATCTCACCTCAAAGATCAAGTTCTGGGAAAGGTCAACGCTTAGTTTAGCTGAAAGTGAGCTGGCAACTGATGATTCCTCATTAACCACTGCTGTCTCAAAAACCAAATCAGTAAATGCGGTTGAGCACAAAATGCTTTCAGAGAAGAAAGCCAAGGCGGCAGTTACTGAAGAAGTTATAGTTTCTGATCTGGCAATCTCAACTACCCATTATTTGATTCCCTGGTTGTCTGTGGTCGCTTTGATACTGGCTGTGATTGCCCAAATACTGTTGGAACCCAGCCCTAGCCGCAGTGCGATTCCCGGTCTTGCATTTTATTTGCTTGCGGCTGTGGTACTAATCTATGCCAATATCCGTCGAGAATGGGTTGTGGACAATCATAGAAGTGAAGTTCTGCCAGGTTTCAATCTGACCCTGCGCATTGATTTTCTGTTCATGGCGTTGATCATGGCGGTTATGGCCTTTGTCCTTTTCGGAAATGGACATTTTACATTCTTAAACACAGTTTTTTGGCTCTTTGCCCTGATCTTGGTCTTTCTCACTTTTAGGGACGGTGAGGCAGTATTATCGCAATGGCTCGATCGTATTTGGAAGGCTCTCAAATGCCCGCGCTGGCGGATTGAGTTTTCGCGTTGGACATTGATTGTGCTTGTAGCGATTGGTTTGGTGCTATTCTTCAGGTTTAACCAACTCGATACTGTTCCTCCTGAAATGATAAGTGATCAAGCCGAGCGGTTGTTTGGAGTTAACGATGTAGCACAGGGTGAATACCCGATATTCTTTGCCAGGAACTTTGGCAGTGAAGCATTTCAATTTTATTGGACAGGGGCGCTGATCAAGCTCTTTGATTTGGATATTTCTTTCCACAGTCTCAAGTTTGCATCTGCGTTAGCGGGATTAATTACCTTGATCTATATTTACCTCCTGGGAAAAGAAATTGCTAATAAGTGGGTAGGCTTGCTGGCTATGGTCTTCTGCAGCGTGGCATATTGGCCGAACGTATTTACACGTGTGGCATTGGGCGCAGCATTCTTTCCATTATTTCTTGCTCCTCTATTGTATTATTTACTCAAAGGTTTGCGGATATCAAATAGAAATTACTTCTTATATTCCGGTTTAGCCTTGGGCTTGGGTTTATTAAGTTATCGAGCATTTTTGATCGTACCAGTTTTGCTGATTATTGCAGTCGTGCTTTATTGTTTACATAAACAGTCTGCTGGAAAGCGAGCCCAGGCACTTTTTGGTCTCGCCATTATCCTGTTGATCGCTTTGATCGTCTTCCTGCCCTTATTGCGCACAATTCTCGCCGAACCCAGGTTGTATTTGTACAGTATATTCTCAAGGGTGTCTGATTGGGAACGTCCCTTGCCAGACTCTGGATGGTCAATCTTTATGAAGAACTTTTGGAGTGCGCTTGTGATGTTCTTCTGGTCCGATGGCAATAGCTGGGTTGATTCGATCGTCCAACGACCGGCTTTGGATTTTATCTCGGGCTGTCTTTATTTTATTGGACTATTGGTACTGATTATCAGATATATCCGTAAACGTCATTGGTTAGATATGTTTTTAATCGTGTCGATTCCAGTGTTATTACTGCCTTCGGTGCTTTCATTAGCTTTTCCTGAAGAGAATCCCTCATTAAGCCGAACAGCGGGGGCAATTATTCCTGTTTTTCTCGTGATTGGGTTAGCGGTGTATACTTTTATTTCTGCATTAATTAACAAGCTCTCTCAGAAATTGGGCAAAGCCATTGCATGGATTATTGGATTGTCTTTGGTGATACTCTCCAGTGTGAATAATTATGATCTGATCTTCAATCAATACAAGAATTCATACCAATCAGCCGCCTGGAATGCATCTGAAATGGCACAAGTTATTAAGGAATTTGATGATACGATTGGATCTTATGATTCTGCTTGGATAGTAGGCTATCCATATTGGGTTGATACGCGCCTGGTCGCTATTGAAGTAGGGAGAGCGGGGTATGACTTTGCTATTTGGCCAGAGCAAATTGGACAAACAACATTGATGACACAAGCGAAAATGTTCTTGATTAATATTAATGATGAAAGCGGAAAACAGGCATTAGAAGAAATATATCCCGATGGTGTATTTTGGGAGTACGATTCAGATGTAGAAAACAAGAATTTTATGATCTTCTTCGTCCCACCTTCACAAGGAGTTGAACCATAATGCAGGAAAAGGTGAACGAGGCTCAACGTAGAGAGCATAGACGCATTAATTGGCAGGTCATATTAATTGATGTGTTGTTAGTTATCATTATTATCGCTGGCGCTTATTTCCGCCTGGTGGGCGTAAATTGGGACGTAAACAAACATCTTCACCCGGATGAGCGTTTTTTAAGCATGGTGCAAGCAAGTATCAAGCCTGTTGAAAAAGCGAGTGATTATTTCAATACAGAGCTTTCAAGTTTAAATCCCCATAACCGGGGTTATGAATTCTTTGTCTATGGAACGCTGCCGATCTTCATTATTCGATATATTGGGGAATGGACGGGGCAAACGGATTATGAATCGATAACCATTCTTGGGCGGCAACTTTCAGCGATGGCTGACCTGTTGACGGTTCTACTTGTATTCTTAATCGGGAGCCGCCTTTACAAGCACCGAGTCGGGTTGATTGCTGCCACTTTTTATGCTTGTGCGGTTCTGCCGATCCAACTTTCGCATTTTATGACGGTAGATACATTTACGAATACCTTCGGCATGTTGGCTGTATATGCGGCGGTATTGATCGCAACTCGTAAAAAATCATCAGTATCTGTTGAAGAAGATAGAGCGATCCAAGAGGTAGAGCCCGCAAAGCAAAGTAAGGTTCAAGCGAATATAATCATTGCTAAAGAATCTCCAGCAAAACCGGAATTTGTAAAAATCAGGCAGCTGCTTAAAGCGTTGTGGCCCTATATACTCTTTGGTTTAGCTTTGGGGATGGCAACTGCCTCAAAGATCAATGCAGTAGCTCTTGCGTTTCTATTGCCGATCATTGAAGCGATCAGGTATTTCAAAACTTCACCAAGTGAACGCGAGCAAAGCCTATTAATTATTATTCGCAATGTGCTTATTGCAGCAATTGTAAGCCTTGTCGTTTTTCGCATATGCCAGCCATATGCTTTTAATGGGCCAGGATTATTTGGGCTTGAAATCAATCAAAAATGGTGGTCATCTCTGCAGAGTCTACGAGCTCAAGCATCTGGTGAGTCGGATTCTCCGCCTGCTTTACAGTGGGCTAGACGTCCAATAACCTTTTCGTGGACGAATATGGTTATTTGGGGTTTCGGACTGCCATTGGGCTTGTTTGCTTGGGTATCTTATTTTGGTATGGTCTGGTGTTGCTTTAAAGGTGAGTGGGAAAAGCATTTGCCCATTTGGGTTTGGACAGGGTTCTATTTTATTTGGCAGGCGACTTCTTGGGTACGCAGTATGCGCTATCAGATGCTCGTTTATCCATTATTAGCTATCATCGCCGCATGGGCTTTGGTCAGACTGTGGGACAGCCATAAGGAAGTTAAGTTCTGGATTGTTCGTATTAAACCACATGTGCTCAAATGGATTGGAATTATCTTAACAGTGTTGGTAATTCTGGGTACTGCTGCATGGGCGTTTGCCTTTACGCGCATCTATACGCGCCCACATACGCGTGTTGCCGCAACTGACTGGATTTACGAAAATGTACCTGGACCCATCAATTTGGTTATCAATACTGAAGACAGGCTGTTTACTCAACCGCTGCCTTATCGCAGTGGCGACACATTAATTCGCGAGGAACCCTATCTCATCCCGTTCCAGCCTGCGGCGGATAGTATCATCACGAGTGTGCGTTTGCCCTATGTTGTGGATCAATATGGCAGTACAGATTTGCAACGGATGCGGGTGAGCCTTCTTTCTATGGACGACCCTGCTGCCCAGCTTGCAACAGGCTGGGTGGAGCAATCGCTCCAAAGACCTGAGAATAACTGGCAGGGGTCAGCTTTGGATTTTACGCTTGATTCGCCAGTGACCCTTGAAAAGCAGAAAGCATATTATCTTGAAATCGCTTTAGATGAGGGGAATGGGTTGATCCTTCTGAATGGGGCAGCTGAGCTGCATTTGTTGCTCAGTGATGGCTCTTCATTCAATCAAATGCTGCCAAAGTTCGCGCAAACTGTAAGGCCAGGAATGGCCTATACGATGGAAATCGTTGTATTAGAATCTGGCAGCATCAGCGAGGTCACCTTACCCCATATCCTTGATTTCAGCACGAATGAAGATCCAAAGACAGTACGGCTGTTAATGCAAGCCGTCCGACAGGAAGGTACCCAGACCACCGAAGCGACATTGACGGATACTTTTACAGCGATAGGCGATGGGCGTGGTATTGCTTATGCATTTAAGATCAATCCACCCCTGGAGGTAGAAGCACCTCAGGCGATTATCCTTTCTCTTTCTATCATAGATGGGCAAGGTGTCCTTGGCATTTCGGGTTCTGCGCCTGTGCACGAAAGTTCATGGGACGACGCGCTTCCTTTAGGTAAGGATGGATATATTCCATATAGTGATAGTGGTGGTATTTACCGAGGGGATCTAAACTTTGAGTTGTATTGGCCTGATGATGAATCAAAGCGAACACGTTTTGAGACCAATCTTGATCAGGGAGATTATATTTTCATTAGTTCTAACCGCCAGTGGGGGACAACCGTACGGGTGCCAGAACGGTATCCCTTAACAAGTACCTATTACCGCAACTTAATCGGTTGCCCTGAGGACAAGGATATTGTTTGGTGTTATAACGTGGCAGAACCTGGGCTTTTTCAAGGCAGCCTTGGCTTTGAATTGGCAGCTGTTTTTGAGTCTTTTCCGAACCTTGGTGGCTTGGAATTCAATTCGCAATTTGCCGAAGAAGCTTTTACAGTATATGACCATCCTAAAGTTTTGATCTTTAAGAAAACTGCTGGTTATGACCCCATGAAAACACGCGAGATCTTGCGAGCTGTTGATCTTACTCAGGTGATCAGCATCACAGCGAAGCAAGCAGATGACTATGAAATACCTGCGTTAGATGGAACAATTTCGCCGCAAAGCACCTTGTTGTTGTCGGAAGATCGTCTGGAGGAACAGCGCGAGAATGGCACCTGGTCAGATCTGTTTGATAGGGAATCGCCCATCAATTCGAATGAGAGTCTGGCGGTCATCGCCCTTTACCTATTTGTATCCCTGTTGGGTATTGCTGTATATCCCCTGATTCGTTTGGCTTTGCCGGGACTACCTGATAAAGGCTATCCTTTTATTCGTTTAGCAGGATTGATGTTGTTGGCATACCTTGTTTGGCTAGCTGGATCAATCGGGATTGATTTTTCACATTTGACAATATTTATCACTCTTATTGCAATCGTGCTGACAGGTATTATTCTAGCCGTGATCCAGCGTAAGTCGATAGTTGAGGACATGCGCAAGAATTGGCGCTATTACCTCGTAATTGAGGGCTTAGCCCTGCTGGCGTTCTTGTTCTTCCTTTATATCAGGATGGGTAATCCGGATTTATGGCATCCATATAAGGGTGGTGAGAAACCAATGGACTTTTCATACCTCAATGCCGTATTGAAAAGCACTACTTTCCCGCCTTATGACCCTTGGTTTGCAGGCGGTTATATAAATTATTATTATTATGGGTTTGTGATCGTCGGTGTACCGATCAAATTTTTGGGGATCATCCCTTCAACTGCTTATAACATCATTCTGCCGATCTGGTACAGCATGTTATTCATTGGTGCATTTTCAGTAGGCTGGAATCTATTTACTGCTATACGAGGCAGACAAACTAAAAAGGATAATGATGGTGATGTACCCCATAAGAAAGTGTTTGGGGCAGCCTTTTGGGCAGGCCTGGCGACAGCCCTTTTTCTATCCTTATTAGGCAATCTGGGGACGGTGCAGTTGATGATCAATGTCTTCCAGCGTTTGGGATCGGGTGGAGCACCAATCGAAGGAGCAAGGATTGCAGAGCAATTGAATTGGTTGCTGCAAGGTTTTGTGATGTTCCTAAAGAAAACCCCTTTGCCACTGTACCCGGGTGATTGGTATTGGTTCCCGAGCCGTGTCATCCCTGGTGAAGCTATCACAGAATTTCCGTTTTTTACATTTATTTATGCAGATTTGCATGCTCACCTGATCGCATTACCAATGGCAGTTTTCGCAGTCGCCTGGGGTATATCGGTTCTCTTTTCAAGAGGGAGGTGGGGAGCGTCGGATGGTAGGCATAAAGTGTTAAGCTTCGTCCTCAGCTTTCTGTTTGGTGGGATCATTATTGGGGCTTTGAAACCCACGAATACATGGGATTTTTACACCTATTTGATCTTCAATATGGTTATTTTAGGGTATACACTCTGGCGTTATTACAAGCCGAAGGAGATGGAATTCACTAGACCAAATTGGCAGAAGATTGCCGTTGTCATTCTGCCTATTCTCCTGCTTGTTTTCATAACAATCGTGCTTTATCGTCCATTTACTTATTGGTATGGACAGGGATACAGTGAGGTTGGTTATTGGACGGGTGATAAGACGCCATTAAAATCATACCTGATCCATTGGGGTTTATTCCTCTTTGTGATTCTCAGTTGGATGATATGGGAGAGCTATCATTGGATGGCAACTACTCCCATGTCAGTATTGAAGAAGCTCAAGCCTTATAAACAAATACTTTTAGCAGCGGGTATTGTTATCATTCTTCTGCTATTTGGTTTATTGATCACAAAGGTTTCCGTAGCGATCATTATTGTGCCTGTTGGTTTTTGGGCCGTGATCTTAATTCTTCGACCAGGACAATCGGATGGGAAACGCCTGATCCTTTTTATGATAGGTACAGCCTTGGCGTTAACGCTTGCGGTTGAGTTGATTTATCTAAAAGGTGATATTGGCCGCATGAATGTTGTGTTTAAATTTTATATGCAAGCCTGGGTATTGTTTGCATTGAGTACAGGCATGTGTATAAACTGGCTGCTAAAGTCTTTGCGGCATTGGCATGTCTGGACGTTATTTATATGGGAATTGATTTTCTTTGGATTGATATGCGCTGCGGCTATGTTCCCGTTGCTAGGGGCGATTGACAAGATACGTGATCGAATGACATCGGATGCCCCACATACACTTGATGGTATGACTTATATGGAATATTCGAAGTATTATGACATGGGTCTGGAAATGGACCTCAGCCAGGATTATTGGGCAATCCGCTGGATGCAGGATAATATTCAAGGTTCTCCGGTTATCCTCGAGGGTCAGGCGTATGAATACCGCTGGGGGAACCGCTATACAATCTATACGGGTTTACCCGGTGTTGTAGGCTGGAACTGGCATCAACGTCAGCAGCGCGCAATATTAAGGTCAAATATTGTCCAAGAGCGAGTGGATGAAGTCGGAGAATTCTATCTAACTGAAGACCGCATGTTTGTTGAACAATTCCTCGAACAATATGAGGTCAGTTATATTGTATTTGGACAGCTTGAGCGAGCCTTCTTCCCGGGCCCTGGTTTGGATAAGTTCGAGATTTGGGACGGTGTCCTTTGGGATGAGGTCTTCAGATATGAGGACACGGTAATATATGAAGTGAGGCGCTGATATGATTGATTTCTTGCTTTGGTATTTGTTTATTAGCTTGTTGGGATGGTTGAGTTTCCCGATCGCTCACCGTTTATTATCTGGACTCCCAGGGAAAGGGTATTCGCTTTCTAAAGCACTGGGATTGTTGTTGTGGGGTTTCTTCTTTTGGTTTTTAACATCAGTTGGTTTATTGCAGAATGATCTGGCAGGGCAATTATTGGCATTAGTTATCTTGGTTTGCCTCAGCCTTTGGGCGGGTTGGAAGGATAAGTTTGCGGCACTGCGAACATGGATAAAGGAAAACGTTAAGTTCATCCTGGCTATTGAGATACTCTTCTTGATTGCTTTTGGCTTATGGAGCTTTGTCAGAGCATCAAACCCTGCCATTATTGGTACCGAAAAGCCAATGGAGATGGCATTTATAAATGCCATCCTGCGTTCACCTGGATTCCCACCGAATGACCCTTGGCTTTCCGGGTATGCAATCTCTTATTATTATTTTGGATATGTACTCATTGCAATGCTCATACGCATTACTGGTGTTTCTTCAGGTGTGGGTTATAACCTGAGTGCGGCTTTATGGTTTGCCTTGACTGCTATTGGGAGTTATGGTGTTATTTACAATCTCGTAAAGGCGCGTTGGTTGGATAAAAAGAAAGATAAAAAAGCAGGCACCCCTACCTGGCTTTATTTTGCAGCGTTGCTTGCACCATTTCTGATCTTGATCGTCAGCAACTTGCATGCGGTTCTAGATGTGTTACACGCGCGCGGTCTTTTTTGGACTACAACATCTGATGGAATTCAGGTCTCAGAATTCTGGGAGTGGTTGAAACTACGCGAGCTTGACCAGCCGCCCTCAAGTCCTTACAGTTGGCTGCCTACCCGCCCTGGAGGTGTGCAGTGGTGGGGTGCTTCGCGCGTGTTACAGGATTTTCGATATAATCATGAAGCTATTGAAGTAATAGATGAATTTCCGAACTTTTCCTATTTGCTTTCCGATCTTCATCCTCATGTCCTGGCGATGCCTTTTGTGCTGATGATTATCAACCAGGCGCTGAACTTATTCCTGGGTGGCATGCAGGGGAAAATTAAGATATTTAAAATAGAAATTCCATTTAGTTTTCCCGGGTTGCTGCTGAGTATTGTTTCATTGGGTGGACTTGCGTTCTTGAACACCTGGGATTTTCCGTTTTATCTCGCGCTGATGGGTGCAGCATTTCTAGTGCAGCGCTATTACTCAGAGGGATGGGAATTTAAGCGTATTCTTGAATTTGTTTACTTTATGCTTGGGCTGGGTATTCCCAGTATATTGTTGTATTTACCCTTTTTCTTGAGCTTTGCTTCTCAGGCAGGGGGAGTTTTTCCAAGCTTAATATTTTATACGCGTGGTGTTTACTTTTGGATAATGTTTGCTCCCTTCCTTGTCCCACTGCTGGTTTACTTGATCTATGAATGGGTAGGGCATAAAAAGGGACGTCAGATTCTCAAGGCATTACTGTCCACTTTAGGTTTTATATTTATGTTATTCGGTTTGACGTGGTTGCTCTCCTATTTTGCAAGCCGCTTGCCGGATTTAGCCCAACAATTCATGTGGTTGCAGGGTGCAGGAGATATTTCTATCAGTACGTTATTATGGGAAGCGCTCCGAAGGCGATTGGTTGATCCGGTGACATTGATGACGTTAGGGTTGATGATGTTCCTCTGTTTAGGGTTACTGATAAAAGAGAAAATGCCAAGGTCTGAGGAACAAGACAATGCCACAGCCGAAGCTGTTTCCCATCCTGTTAATCAGATGACGTTATTTGCGCTGTTGTTAATCTTGTGGGGTGTGCTCTTGACGATGGGACCTGAATTCGTTTATTTGCGCGATCAATTCGCCGTCAGGATGAATACGATCTTCAAATTTTATTTCCAAGCTTGGATCTTGTGGAGTCTGGCAACGGGATATGCTATTATCGTTTTATGGCGAAAATCAAGCCGTTGGGGTGTTTTAGTCAATGGTTTACTTGGGTTGGTTGGAATTCTATCGATATTTATACTTGGTTTTACGATAGCGTCAGGATATACAGACACTAGTTCGTTTACAGGCTTTGACGATAAACTTTTCGGCGTTTATCCCCAGGATTGGGCAATGGCTGCAATTGGATTGATAGTTGTAGCCCTCATTATCGGAACACTGATTAGAAAAAAGTGGTTGTGGACATTGCGCATAGTCATTGTTTTAACAATAGGTTTAGGCTTGGTCTATCCGATTATCGCTTTATGGAACAAGACAAATGGATTTAAACCTTACGGGGGACTCACATTGGATGGAACAGCCTATTACAGATTGGTCAGCCCTGACCAAATGGATGCTGTTGACTGGTTGAAAGAGGCACCACTTGGGGTTATGGTTGAGGCAGTCAGCCCTACAGGTGGCAGTTATACGGGTTATGCACGAGTTTCCACACTTTCGGGTATGCCTACTGTTTTAGGCTGGATTGGGCATGTTTTGCAGTGGCGCGGGGGAGGGGAAGAAATGGGTACCCGTCAAGCGGACATTGAAATGCTTTACAGCACGAGCTCGTGGATGGAAGCAAAACGCATCATAGACAATTATAATATTCGATATATATATATTGGAGATTTGGAGCGCAGTACATATTTAGTCAATGAGGAGAAATTCCAGATGCAGCTTCGGGCTGTTTTTGAAAATCCCAATGCAATTATTTATGAAGTACCTGCTGGTCAATCAGATTCCTGGCAAGGCTTTAAGGACAATTAAACATGAAAAAAAACAAGGAATACTTTGAACCTCTATTGTACACAGGAATTTTCTTCCTAGGCCTTTTGCTGCGTTTGTGTCGACTAGGAAGTTTACCTCTTACCGACTATGAAGCCACATGGGCTTTTCAGGCGTTTTCAATTGCTCAAAGAAGCGCAGTTGTGGTTGGCTCACAAGCAAGTTATGTTGGACTAACCAGTTTAAGCTTTTATCTTCTTGATTCGAGTAGATTTGTGGCTCGGTTTTGGCCTGCAATAATGGGTGGCTTGATTGTGCTCATTCCGTATATTTGGCGGGAAAAGATTGGAAGATGGCCGGCATTGACGCTGGCGTTTTGCCTGGCAATTGACCCAGCAATGCTTTTTGCAGCACGTCAAACTGGCGGTCCCATTTTTGCGCTTATCGGTCTTATTACAGGTCTGAGTTTGTTATATCATAAGCAGCCTGCCATGGCAGGAGTTTCGCTGGCATTGGCTTTGATGGGGGGCGAGTCCTTTTGGATGGGGGCGTTGATTCTTGGTACTACCTGGGGGCTTAGTGTACTGTTAAACATTCAACCTTTTTCCGGTGAAGATCAACAGAAAACCAGTACTGAGGAACCATCTTTAAAATCGGGAATACCGTGGAAGGCGGTTGCTTACTTTGCAGGAACGCTCATCATTGTGGGAAGCAGTTTCTTCCTTTACCCATCTGGGTTAAGCAGCATATTGGCAGGCTTCCCGGAGTTTATTAAACGGTTTTACAACTCTTCAGGGATTGCTTTTTGGCAGCCATTGTTGGCTTTGTTTACTTATCAGTTTCTTCCTCTCGTATTGGGGTTATGGGCTGGTATCAAAGCATGGTTTGTCAAGGATGACTTGGGGCGTGTGTTGAGTGTATGGTTCTTAATTGCTGTCATCTTTGTATTGATCCAACCTGGCAGGCAAGTGATTGATCTCGTTTGGGCTATCATTCCCTTGTGGGTATTAACAGCCCGTCATATTGTAGGTAATGTTAAATGGTTTGAAGAAAGTAGAATTGTTCAATTAGCCGTGATCCTTTTCACTGTGGTCATGTTCGTTTTTATAGCTATGAACCTCAAGTCACTGGCTGATCCCGCGCTACAGCAGGGGGATGCATTGAAGTACACGATTGCAGTTGCTGCGGGTGTCTGTCTGCTGATCATTACGGTCATCTTGATCGGCCTGGGCTGGCGATTTGACGTAGCTTTGCATGGGTTTATGATAGGTTTTGGCGTTTTCCTGCTGGTTTATATGATCTCGTTCGGCCTAAGCAGCCTTGGGATGAAAAGCGGTCAGAGCGCAGAGCTATGGAGGCGCGGGCGGAATATTCCTCTGAATGACCTGATGGTAAACACGATTGAAGATTTATCTAATCTGTCGATTGGCGAATCACACGCAGCGGATATTATTGTAACCGGTTTGAATACATCTGATCTCGCTTGGGGTTTGCGGCGGTTTGAAAATGTAGAGTTTATGACCTATATACCTGCTGAAAGACAACCGATGTTTGTCATTACAGAGCTTGAGGACATGCCTGGACTCTCAGCGAGTTATCGGGGGCAGGATTTCTTGTATTATCAATGGCCTGCGTGGGAGCAGATGAAGCTAGTCGACATCTTACGTTGGGTGGTCAATCGGCAGGTTGTTCTCTATGAAAGCAATATTCTCCTGTGGGCGCGGGGTGATATCTTCCCGGGCGGACAAACTAACAAGTAGAAAGAAATAATAGGATCTCACTTTGATGAAATCACCGAACATAATTGCAATTGATGGGCCGGCTGCTTCGGGTAAGTCTACTGTCGGAGCAATACTAGCGAGAGATCTTGGGTATTTGTTTTTTGATACAGGAGTCATGTACCGCGCTGTAACATTAGCAGCGATAAATTCGGATATACAAATTGAAGATGAAGCAAAGGTCACACATTTGGCAGAAACGATACAAATTGATGTGAATCCACCCTCGCTTGATGATGGGAGGGCTTATGATGTGCTTCTGGATGGCTGTGATGTAACGTGGGATATTCGTTTACCTGAAGTCAATTACTCTGTTTCGCCAGTCTCTGCTTATCGAGGTGTCCGACTGGCGATGACCCAGCAGCAGCGCCGTATTGGTATGCGCGGCAATGTCGTTATGATTGGACGTGATATTGGTTCGGTTGTTTGTCCGGAGGCTGAATTAAAGATCTATTTGGATGCTTCTATTGAAGAACGCGCAAGGCGGCGGCTGATAGAGATGCAGGGGCGCGGGAAAAAAGTTTCCTATAAGGAAACACTGAATTCTCTTATAATGAGAGATCGGATTGATTCAACACGTACAATCGCGCCCTTGAAAATTACTGAAGATGCTATTGTAATCAATACCGACAAGCTTTCAATCGAAGAGGTTGTGATGAAAGTAAAGGAGCTGATTGAAGATGTGTGATACCTTTGTTGCCTTGGCAAACGCTACTGAAGATGGATCGGTCATTTTTGGCAAGAACAGCGATCGAGATGCGAATGAAGCGCATGAATTGGTAATCATTCCGCATATCCAGCATCCTGAAGGGAGTTTCGAACACTGTACATATATCGATATTCCTCAAGTAGCGGAAACTAATGCTGTGCTCTTGGCTAAGCCATTTTGGATTTGGGGTGCTGAAATGGGGGCGAATGAACACAATGTGGTGATTGGCAATGAAGCTGTCTTTACGAAAGTTCCTTATGGTAAAAAACCTGGGCTTATCGGGATGGATTTTTTACGCTTAGCTCTGGAACGCGCCGAAAGCGCTAGGCAGGCTTTAGATGTTATTGTTAATTTATTAGAAAAATATGGTCAAAGCGGAAACTGTGGTTTTGCACATACGCTTTTTTACCACAATAGCTTCCTGATCGCTGATCTGCATGAAGCTTGGGTATTGGAGACTGCTGGGAAACACTGGGCGGCTGAAAAGGTCAAGGATATTCGCAGCATTTCAAACGCGATTACGATTAGGAGCACATGGGACCTCGCTTCTGAGGATCTAGTAAGCCACGCGATTGAAAAGGGATGGTGTAAAGACCGCGACACTTTTAATTTCAGCAAGTGTTATTCTGATCTTATCTATACGCGTTTTTCGGATTCTCACAAACGTCAGTGCAGGACAACTGAATTGCTGAAAAGACATCTGGGTAAGATATCATTGAACAGCGCGATGCAGATACTCAGAGACCACGGTGCGGAAGCCGGTAAGGATTGGTCGCCCGATAAGGGTTTGTTTGGCGCGGAGGTTTGTATGCATGCTAGCTCAGGACCAGTGCGCGGAAGCCAATCTACTGGATCAATGATTTCTCATCTCAAGGATGGAAAGGCGACTCATTGGCTTACTGGCACATCTGCACCATGCAGCGGGATTTTCAAACCTGTTTGGCTGGATTCTGGCTTGCCTGATCTTGGGCCTGCGCCAACAGGCACCTACGATGAAAACACACTCTGGTGGCGGCATGAAAACCTGCATCGTGAGTTACTGCGCGATTATGCACTTCGCATTGAACTTTATCAAAATGAACGCGATACTTTGGAGCAGGAATTCATAACTGAAGCTAAAAAAGCATCCAGTTCTACGAAGACTAAACGTTTCAAAACCAGTGAGGTTTGCTTTGGTAAAGCCCTAGAGGCAACTGAAAGATGGGTAAGTTCAATAAAAACAGCTAAACTGTCGAAACGGCGTTCATTCATCCATAAGCTTGTTTGGGACAAGTTAGATCGCCAAGCGAGAAGGCAATAATGCTTTATAGGAAAGCGAACCGACCCGAATAGTGATGCAGAATTCCTTTAGATTAGTCCTTAGAATGATATGAGGACTTTTTAATCTTTCAGCGAACTTACTTAAAAGCAGTATCATCTAATGCTATAATCAAATATATTGACAATCAATAGATAAACTTAACATCAAAATGCCGCTTAATCCGCCCTTCTTTATTGATTTTTCACAAGATGCCTTAGCATGGTTGGTATGGTCATGCCTGTTGCTGGGGTTATTTACCTGGGGATATTCAGCGCGCAAACCCGAGTGGAAACTTACACGTCGCGATCTAGTCTGGCTTGCTACACTCAGCATTATGATACTTATCACCACAGCATTTGGGGGTGTTACGCTTAATCTCGATATTAGTAAGGGTATAACATTTGAGGGTGAGGCATTTTCCGTGCCTACTCTGATGTTCTTTGCAGCTGTGCCCTGGATGCTGGCTGCCGGATTTGTAGGTACACTGCCGGCCATGGCTCTTGCATTGGCGTCAGGCTTTCTATTTGCTTTTTTGGATAATCATAATATTTTTACACCACTTATATTTACAAGCATTGCGTTGATTTTCAGCTTAAGTATCGGGCGGGATAATAGCTCAAGGCAAGGCAGGCTGCTTAGAAGTCCGATAATCTCCTCTTTGATAACGATAGTATCTTTCGCTCCATTGCTGTTCTTAATCCTATTTTTTTCTACTTCAGGTTCGTTTGGTGAACGATTTGATATCAGTGTCGGTAGCTTCTTTCCGTCAATCATTGTGTTCGGGACGATGGTTTTAATTGGAGGTGCATGCTGCCAGTTTAGTACGTATTTTCTGCCCACGAGGTGGGGTTCTCGAGGTGCCGCCGAATCGGGCACTCAAAAAACAGAGCCCAATACAGGATCCATATTTATATGGATTGGTGTGCTAGTAATTGTCTTGATCGTGGAATGGTTGATTTTCACGGCTTCAGCAACTGAAATGCTCGTTAATCGTATTGAAAGTACTGGAAGGCTCAGTGCTGAAAGATTTTCGCAATTCATGAATACAGGAGCGGTATTGATTGGCGATTGTGCAGATGACCCACAGGTAGTTTCTTCAAGCGAAGAAGAACTGCGGGGTTTATTAGATACCTGCCTCGATGGAGGAGCTTACTTTCAGCAGCTAATGTATTTTGATGTGCAAGGTAATTTGCTTGCGGTTTCTCCAAAGGTTGAGGGCATGACAATTATGCCGATCCAAGAGGAGGTTGAAGTTATTAACCAGGTTCTGACCGGAATTCTTGCTCAATCCTTGGCGATCCCTCGATCAGCCAGCACTGATTCATCTGTTATCAGTTTCGTTGTCAGAAGTAATTTGCCTGCAGGTGAAGTAGCGGGAGTTATGGTTGGGAGGACATTTCTTGAATTGAATCAGTCTTTTTTGCCGGTAATCCAAACTCTGGGTGCTCTTGAAACTTATTCTGGAAGTTTAGGGATATTTGATCCCAAAGGTGGTTTATTCTATCAGGTTGGACCTTCAGATGATTTATTTAATTTTGATAGGAGAATACTACAATCTGAGGTTGGCCTTATTCAGACAAGTGTGAGTGGTGAGCGCTTCTTGGTTTATTACCAGAATAGCGAAGAATCATCATGGGTGATAAGCCTTTTTATACCAGTTGACCAAATTCGCTTGAAGATCTGGAAAATGGCAGCTCCAGTGCTCATTATCACAGTTGCATTGATCATTGGGTCATATGCCCTTGTGTTTGTTAAGACACGAAGATTTGACCATGCATTAAATGCGGTTATCGTTCAAGCTCGAAAAATGACAATTGGAAACTTTGATGAGCCATTGAGTCTTCAAGGTAGGTGGGGGAAATCCAAGGATTTAGAAGATGTTTTTGAGAGGCTACGGAACACCATACGCATGCACAATGATACACAGCATCGACTTCTCTCAATAGATCAGAGCCGGCTCATAAACCTTGAATTTAATGATGTTCTTATTTCGATATTACGGGCTGCTTTGTGGCGGGAAGCTTCTTCAGCACGCATCATCGTGAATAATCAAAAAACCTCAAATGCACTATCTGAAACGTGCATTCGAATTGGGCAAGGAGAGCATAGTACTCTGTATGCATACTTGGATGAGGAAATTAATAATAAGATACAAGGTTCTCAAAACCTGATTTTAAGTGACCTGAAGTTGAATCAGGTGTTTAACCTTACTTCGGGTATGCCTTACCCGGATTCGCTTGTGGGGCTGCCTTTAATTCACACCGGGCAAAGGCTGGGTGTGTTATGGATTGCTTTTGATCGCAATCGTTGGTTTACTGCGGAGGATGTATCGTTTTACGAGAACCTTGCTCAGCGGGCTTCAGCGGTAATTTTCAACACCAGTCGATTTTACGAGGAACGCCTAGATAAGCAAAGGTTGGAAAAGGTGCTTGATTTGATCCCGGATCCTTTGCTATTCTTTGACCAGCAAGGTCTGTTAGTGTATGCTAATCATTCTGCAAGTCAAATCGTAGGTATAAATACCAATGAAGAACGCGGGGCATCCTTACGTGAGGTCGTCAAAGACAAGAGCCTTTTGGATTTGATTGAGCAGGCAACTGATATACCCAAAACTGCAGCTATTGAATTTTCCAAGTCGAAAGTATTCAAAGTAACTACCTGTGCTGTAAAGATAGATCAGCAGCAAATTGGTGTTTTATGTACTTTTAACGATCTTACAAGACTACAAGAGTTAGATGTACAGAGAACCGAATTTGTAACTACAGTGAGTCATGATTTGCGAACACCGCTGACATTGATGAAGGGTTATGTGGCTATGCTGAAGAATATTGGTAATTTAAATGACCAGCAGCAAACGTATATACAGCGGATATTAAGCAGTGTGGACAGCATGTCGCATTTGGTCAATAATATTTTAAACATTGAGCGCATTGAATCGGGTGATGCCTTGCAAATTTCCAGTGTTCCAGTCAGGGATATTATCCAGCAAGTGGTCGAATCACTTGAAATGTATGCTCAACAACGGAAGATCGTGATTTCAACAAATCTTCAAGAAGTTGAATCGCTGGTGATCTCAGCGGATCGAGCATTGTTACAACAAGCGTTTTATAACCTATTAGACAACGCGATCAAATTCTCTTCCATGGGGGGGAAGGTCGAAATCAGGGTCACCAAAAAACAAAGAAGGTTTATCTTCTCAATTACAGATTATGGTGTTGGGATAGCCCCTTTAGATCAACCGAAATTATTTGATAGATATTCACACCCAGAAATTGGTATAACAGATAGTAAACGCGGAAGCGGTTTAGGGCTAACAATAGTGCGCTCCATTACCGAAAAACATGGGGGGAAGGTATGGGTAGAGAGCCAGCTAGGAAAGGGAAGCACTTTTTATCTTGAAATACCTGATAATTAATGGAGCGCAT
>Ga0164311_10000212_pt1 | contig 23512 bp, 46 predicted proteins | sample GuaBasSedimGuay2_FD_121796 | JGI IMG/M metagenome (GOLD analysis project Ga0164311, IMG submission 121796) | Subseafloor sediment microbial communities from Guaymas Basin, Gulf of California, Mexico - Guay2, Core 4569-9, 9-12 cm | ecosystem: Environmental > Aquatic > Marine > Hydrothermal vents... | reverse complement strand
GGAAGAACTAGCGGCTCTGTTGGTGTACAGGTTAAAAGACCAAAATCCCTACGGAAATGTTTACCTTGTGCCTCCGGTTTGGCCTCCAGAGGATTATGGTCAAGATTACATATGGGTGGTATTGGGTAGAGTTGGTGAATGCGCGACAGTTTACTATACTCATGCGTGTAACATTAAGTGGCATCACTGGTTTGGCCCTCAAGTGGACTTAGCTCGGCGAGGGTTCCCATTTGCTATTTAGAGCGCGCTGTGCACGTCTTTGGTGGAATGTAGTGGTGAGGGTTTGAAGGAGTGTGAAATGGGTACGAAATGTTTAACTTACGTGTTTGATGAGAAACGCAGACCGATTGTTTGTGTTTCTAGACAGTTTGATGGAGACCCAAGTAGTCATGGGGAGGATTTGAAGTCAATCTTGTTGGGAATACCAATTGAGAATGGGATCCCTGTTGGAAGCGAAAACCGGTTGATGTTTAACGGTATGGAGGAGCTAGCGGCTATTCTAGTACGGAGGCTAATGGACGAATGTCCACGGGGTGACATTGATCTTGTGCCTCCAGTTTGGCCCCCAGAGGACCATGGTCAAGAGTATGTATGGGTAGTACTAGGCAGAGTTGGTGAGTACGCGACGGTTTACTACACTCATGTGTGTAACGGTAAGTGGGTGTACTGGTTTGGGTTGCACACAGTGCCACCCAAATGGTTGAACTATACGTAGAGGATCAAGAAGGAGGTAGGCTATGGACTTCCTTGGTCAAGTAGAGGAATTTACGAAGGGATGTAGGGACGTGACTGCTTCTCTTAAATTGGGTAGTAGTGGAGGTGTAGTGTATCCTAATGGACCTTTAACCTTGAATGATACTGCGACGTCGCAATTGTGCTCTTTTGCAGGCTGTACCGTGAAGTTCTTTGAAGTTCTGAAGGAAGAGGGTTTATGTGAAGTAATAAACAAGGTGTTGAAGGAGACTCAGTTTCTGTTGAGGTTACGTGAGCAGACGGTTAGAGGTGTTCTTTCAACGAGTTATAAACCAATTGATAACATTATTGTTTGTCGCGAGTTGCTCCCTCACCTTAAGTTGAGTAAGGTTTTCGGTAAGGTGACAGACCCTGTTTGGGAAATGTTGACCGATGAGTTTTCGATTATGCGAATTGAAGGTGTGCAGCGGTGCGAGATGAATGTTACGTTTACCCCCTCATTGGTGATTACGAACTCTGAAGTTGGTAAGGCCGCGCTTAACTTACGGCTTGCGGTTCGGACGCATGAGTTCAGGATTATTTCTGATCCGATTGTGCGCAAGGTTCATATTGGTCCTTATGCAGGAGTCCTTGTTGAAGAAGATTTGGTAAAGGCTTTTGAGGGCCTTGTTAAATCACTACCACAGGTTGACTTATCTAGAGAGATTCAGTTTCGCCCAATTGATTTTAAGCTCCTTCATTATCCAAGTGATGTAATGAGAGTGATTTTTGGTATGACCAAGAGTGAGTTGGTAGAGATGCGTGTCGCGAGTTTTCCACTTCGCTCACTTGTACAATCAACTGTGTCAACAGAGTTACCAACGTATTGGAAGTATATTTTAGCTCGAGATTTCTTTGACTTATTATTAAGGTTCAATTACTACGTGCATGATGGTTGGGTTATAAGGTGGCCGCATCATGTGCGGTAGGAGGAGAGGGATGGAGAAAAAGTACTACGCTATTAATTGGTATGAATACCATGTATGGGTGGAGAGTGGTTACTATAGCGACGATGACGAAGCAGAACGGAACCTGACAAGGAACAACCCTCAGATTATCCTAAACCAAGAGGAGATGGAGGCGGTAGTAGAATCAGTGATAACCGACTTCCCCAATCTGAGAGCTAAGTTGAAGAGCATATAGGGCTGAATAAGGAGGTGATCTTATGGGGGTACAATTGTTAGTAGTTGGGCTGTGTTGTTTTGGGTTAGGTGTTTTCATTGGAGCTGTCATTACTCATACTGCTTCAGAGAGGATGTTGAGGGAGTATGAACGAGCGTTTCGGGTCATGTTAAATAGGTGCTCTAACCTTAAAGATGACAAGCACGTGTCGTAAGGTGAGTATCTTTTAAGGTGTACTTAGTTGGGGAGCTGTAGAGGGAGGTTTTTGGATGCATTATCATTGTGAGGTTTACCTTGAAGAATTACCTAAAAATGTGTTTGAAGCTATTTCAGAGATCATGGAGCCTTACAAACTATGGCTTGATGAGGCAACTGGTGAATGTCGTGGTTTTTGGGACTGGTTCGTTGTTGGTGGTAAGTGGTCCGGTGTTCATACAGTAACGACACTGGATCCGTTGAAGGTTGAGAGGTTTTACAAGATTTGTGAAGAGAAGAGATTGTTTTGGTATGGGGTTAAGAAACCGGCAAAGGTTCAGGAGGCCAAGAGGCGCGAAGAGTTCTTGAAACTTTTCCCAGGTTTCGAGGGACCTATACCGACTTGTCGTGACAGGTACAGGGATGAAGGTTACGTTGATGATGTTGTTTCTGTCGGGAAGGTATCACCCCGTTTGACATGTTATACGTTAATTCTTCCGAACGAGGTACTTCACCATAAAATTTGGGTTGGTTTCGGCTTTTGTAGGACTGACTTTGATGGCCATGTGAAAAAGGCTTTGGAAGAGAGGGGTATAACCACTGGATATCTGGTTACGGTTGATTATCACCGCTGATTACCATGGAGGTGTTTGTGAAAGATGTATCAGGCTTTACTGGTTAGCTTTGAAGGAGATTATGTAACTGATTTCGAGGCCTCAACAGTGGAAGAGGTGAGGGAACTCCTGTCCAACAGGGGTTCAAGATGGATCTTTCACCCCTTTGAGTTTGTGATAAAAAGTCCGTTCAGCCAGAATGGTCGGATAATTGACGCACCAAGTGAGCTTAGCTTTATAAAAGGAAAACGGATCGGTCGCGTTTTGCAGGCGTTTCGTGATGTTGTAGCGTCTGAATTAGAGGGTTTCGTTCAAGGGATTGCTTCTCAACTTTGTAATTCAAAGGCAGCTTTACGTTGGGATGTGTTATATAATTCTTTTGAACTTAACGACCTTCACATAGTTCGCGGACCCGAATCTAGCCTTGGTCCCGCTTTTGGGGTTTGTGGTAGATATGGAGACGTACGCGCTGAAGTCATGATTGTTGATGGCATCCCTACGATCGTAAGGCTATCAAGGGGTGGGGTGGTTATTACGATGTCGGCTCGGAAAGGGAGACTGCGGCAGAAGGTGTTAACTGATGTTATTCGTGCTATAAAGACCTCCCCTAAGGGTAGATTGTGGAAGCTTCGTGTTGGTGTAACAATATGGAAGCGCTTGATACGCTAATATATTTAGCGGTTTTTGAATAAGTTGGTTTGAGAAGGAGGTACCTTGAGTGTTGCTTCAGTCAAAGATTCTGTCCCCTGGTGGGGTGTGCATCGCACACCAACCTCGAATTAGTCTCCGTCGGATGTGTGACCGGGATCGCCTCGGAGCGTTGGGAGTGGAAGAGAAAGACATACTGCCACTTGAGCCAGGGCAGATGAAGTTGATTCCTCTTGGACGTGGGTGTGTATTATTTGTGAGGAGGATAAAATAGAGGAGGTACAGATCAATGCTTGGAAGAGCGCTTTTTTACGGTAGAGATTGGGGCGACGGAGATGAAGTACTTGTGTCTACTCCCACAGACGAAGAACCATGGTGGGAAATAAAGTTAAAGGGGAAGGATGAAGACGAGCCTTGGTTTGAGGTAAGGTGTAGCGAAGCAGTGGTTGTGTACGAAAATGGGAAAGTGGTAGAGATTTATTATTAGGTAGCTGAGTTTGCGGTAAAATAGGGGGTGTTATAGTGGCAGGTCAGAGAGAACCTAAAGGTCGGAGGCTAGGCAAATTTGAAATCAGTAAGAGGATGTTGGATTTAGCTATAGGTAATGAGAACTTTGAGTTGCTTGGGGCGCTTATGTTGGTGTTCTCTAACTTTATTATACTGGACGCGAACTACAAATATGAGTCTGACACTATAGAGTACTTAGCATACTGTCCTAAGTTCAAGTTGGTACGTCCGGGCGGTGTCGCGCCTTCTTACACAGTGGAGGTAGTTTCAAAGGGACGTGGTAGGTATGAGATTAAAATAAGGTAGTGAAGGGGGTAGGTCCATGAAGGGGTGTTCGAATGAAAAGTTAGTGATCGGGAATGTGTACTGCTGTGAGGATGACAGCTACCGTGATGTGTATATGGAGTTCCCGAAAGACGAGGCCCCTCAAGTGTACTTTACATTTCCAATTCGGGTCCTGGACGCGTACATGGATGCTACTATATGTGTGTGGGTGCATAAGGAAGCGATTGACAAGCTGATGGAAGTGTTAAAGGCTTTGAAGGTACGCTATGAGAAGCTTGGAAGAGGGGAGTAATTTTGATTAAAGAGGTGAGAAGCTGTGTAATAGGGACACTCTTGTGTTTTAGTGTTGCTTGCGCTTACGGAGATGAAGTAGATTGGGTGTTAAAGAATAGTCGGTTAACGAGATCACAGGCATGGCTGGTTGTGCAGTGTGCACACCAAGAAGCGCACCCTATCTTAATTTTAGCTATATGTAAAGTTGAAAGCCACTTTGACCCATATGCTGTGTCCCCTATGGGTGCGATTGGCCTGGGTCAAGTCATGCCTACTTGGGTTCCGGAACTCAAGAGGGCTGGGATTATAGAGACGCGAGGAGACTTATTTGATATTGAGATGAACATACGGGCTGTTGGTTATATACTACAGAAGTTGTTCGCTACCGAGCCCGACTTAGTCCACGTTTTGTACCGATACTGTGGGGCGCGAAGTAAAGAGTATGTTTGGAGAGTATTACTCGCAATAGGGGAGATTGTGTGTGCGAAGTAAAGAGGTCAATGAAGTTATTGTGTCTCACACCATTATGCCAACACATGTGAACTTTTTGAAGGACCAGATTAGGTATGAACTTGGTATAGAGCTTTCTTTTAATGCTGTTCGGTGTAGGTGCGATCGGTTAGTGAAGAAGGGGCTTCTAGAGAAGTACGCCCCTTATACATATGTGGAGAAGGGATGGTCTGAATTTTACCGACAACTTGAGAAGGAGGAGGAAGAATGAGACTAGTAGCTATTTTGTCGTCTGTGGTGGCGACGGAGGATGGCGTGTATAAAGTTAGAACGAAAAGATTTGAGGAGGTAAAACCTTTAGTACACGGGCTTACTCATTACGTTGGGCACGTGTCAACCCGTGAACTTTTAGAGAGGTTGGGTGCCGTGAGGAGTAGCAGTCCTTTCTTTCGCGGCTTACGAGTGGGTGAGAGTGCTTTGGTTGTGACTTTGAAGCGGAACACATCGCGTGAGGTGAAGGGGTTCACGACAGGGGTGTTTGGTGTGAAACCTGAAGATCTAAGGTTTCGAATTTTAACAAGGATGGAGTAAGTGACCTTGTGAAGGAGGAGATGTGGTGTGAGTAATATAATGTTGGACCTTGAAACGCTAGGCACGGTTATTACACAGATCGGTGCAGTGTACTTTGATTGGGCAGGAAAAACCGGAGAGACTTTTCTTGTAAACGTTAATATAAAGTCCTGTTTGGATAAAGGCCTTGAGATCAAATATAAAGAACTCAAATTTTGGTTGGAGAATAAAGACAGGATTACTTGGGATAAGGATACTATTCCTTTGACAAAGGCTCTGGAAGAGTTAACGACCTTCTGTAAGATCGATAAAAAAGCCTACGTTTGGTCGCATTTTTACGATATAGAAATTCTTGGGTGTGTTTGTCAAAAACTTGGGCAGAAACTCCCATTTCACTACACCCGTTGGAGGGATATTAGAACTTTGGTGTTTTTAGCAGGGCTTAAAAGGGAGGAGAAGAGTAGAGACCCAAAAACACATAACGCGCTAGACGATTGTTTATACCAAGTGGACTACTGTTGCAAAGCGTATAAATTATTAGAGACAAAGTCAGGGTGCGGAGGATCGCGTTAAGAGAGGATGAGGAGAGATGGATTTCAGGAAGGCAACAGATGAGGAACTTTTTGAGGAGATTTATAAACTGAAGTCGAAATTTATACAAGTTGGAAGCTCGCATGTATATGCTCCTACTCTGAGATGCATGGATACGAATTTTGTTCGGGGTCAGAGTTGCTCTGTAACTACGGCCGAAACGCTTTGCATGTGGGTGATGCGGGGATATGTGAATCTGAGTTTAACCCAGCAAGGACGTGAATTCATTAGGCAATGTCTTGAATCGTACGAGCGAAATGAGCGGAATCTAGCACTTGAGCGGAAGAGACGTGCGGAGATACGCGCCCAAATCCGACGAGCCGCGCTTCGCGCCACTTTTGAGTTAGAGTCAGTTGAATTCACAGACGCCAAGCCTGTTGTTTTGCGGGGTTGGTATAGGGGTGTAGTAGATGTAGAGGTGGTCGTTAGCTTTGGATGGTCGTCACCTGGTAACAGCACCTATTGTTCTATGCGGCTTACATTAGCTAAAGGTCAAACTGTGGTTGGACCTCAGAAGGGGGAGTTGTTCAAGAAGGTGTTACGCGATGTCATGTGTGTACTAGAGTCGCCAAGTGGAAGGTTGTGGCGATTGAGGTCGGGAAGTGAAGCGTTTTGGGCTAAAGCACTTGAAGTTATACAACGAGAAATCTCGGAGGTGAAGAAGGATGAAGTTTAGTGTAGTAGCAAAATATCGTGGCGATGCGGTAAGCTTTGAGATTGATGCTCCTAGTGTAAAGGAGGCGTACGAGCTAGCTAAAAAGGAAGCGGTGGAGATTTTTGAGTATAAATGTTTCTTGGGTAGGGCTCCCCAAGTAATGGTTAAGCAACTAGAAGACCCGAGAGAGTTAAAGAGGTAAGAAAGTGTATGCAGGCCAAAGGTTGTGTAAAGTGGCCTTTATTAACGTGTGTGTTACAGTCAGTAAACCAAGATGTACAAACAGCTTCAATTAATGTTTTGTGGGGGTGGGACCCTCCTCGTTACTACGTAAAGGTCGAGCCTTACTCTCACGAGTTCTGGAGGATATTTAAACTAAAGTTTCCTGACTGGATCGTTCATGCGAAGCGTTATAGATTCGATCACTATTTCTCTCTTTACACCCCCTGGTTTTATTCGGTGTCAGATTTGATCGCATGGTTGTCAGATACGATAAGGCGACCAGGAGTTAGGGGCCTGCTTCTGTTAGAGTGTGCGAAGTGTAATATAGAAACGCGGGTTAACAGGTGAGAAAGTGTAATACAAACCGGAGACTATTTGGGTGGCCTTTCTTAACAAGTGTGTTGCGTTCAGTAAGCTGTGATGTACAATCAGCTTCGGTTGATGATGTATGGGGGTGGATTCCTTCTCGTTACTATATAAAGGTTGAACCTCACTCTCGCGAGTTTTGGAAGTTGTTTAAGCTGAAGTTTCCTGATTGGATTGTATATGCGAAGCGGTTTGAAGTCGATCTTTTTGCTCCTTATACTCCGTGGTTTTATTCAGTGACGGATCTCGTCAGTTGGTTGTCAGATACAATGAAGCGTCCTGAGATTAGAAACCTTCTTTTGTTGGAGTGTACGAAATACTTAGCATATCAGGGTGTAAAAACATAGGTTAAGATGGTGAAAAGCAATGTGGGCTGGAAGACGTGCAGAGTGGCCTTTATTGACGTGCGTGTTACGGGAAGTAAGTAGTGACGTCCAGAAAGCTTCGGTTGATAAATTGTGGGTTACTTCTAGGTACTTTATAAGGGTTGAACCTTACCCTTTTAAGTTCTGGAGGATATTTAAACTAAAGTTTCCTGACTGGATCGCGCACGCGAAACGATATAAGTTCGCCCCTCTCACTCACTGTACCCCTGTGTTTTATTCAGTGTTGGATTTGGTTAGTTGGCTATCGGACACAATGAAACGGCCTGGGATTAAAGGCCTTCTTTTACTGGAGTGCGCGAAATGCTTATCATATCAAGGTGTAGAAGGAGTGGGTTAGGTGATGAAGAAGGACGACAATGACTTAAACGCGGCTAAGGGAATTCTTCTTGGGTGTTTAATAGGACTGATTTTGTGGATCTTGATATTGTTGATGTGTTGTTGAGCGAGAAGACACATGAAACGTTTGTTTTGGCAGTTGAGGTTGCTCCGTCTGCAGGGGTCTATCCCGTTTCGGAGTGGATCGGCTGTACGTAGTTGGGTTTCTGTTACAGCAGTGATAAATCCACATAAAACTTCAATTACTGTAGATGTGACGTCAGGCATCCATAAGCAGGTTGACTTGGAGGACTTTCAAATCGGATTACCTGACAGTAAGTGGGAGTTGATGGAGCTTACCCGGCGGTTTGGATCAGTTTTGGCGAGTGACAATGTTTGTAAATGGGCGAAACTAGGTATGCTTGACTTTATTAGCCATGCGACGAGGGACGCTTTGAAACAGCCAACCACACATACGTCTAGTGAGAATGTGACCTGCTTGATGAAGTTTCGGACGCTAATACCTGAGCTTGATATCACAGGTGAGTTAATGTTGAAAGGTGTGAATTTTATACTTGATATGGTGGAATTTGCTACACACCAGTCGTTTATGGCTTGGTTTCTCGCGCGTTTGGGTTACGAACTTGCTGTAATGGAATATCGTACTAGGAGGTGGAAGGTCTTGGGGCCTTTTGGTTCTTTTCGGACAATCACCGTTGCGCCAGATAGAAAGTTAGGAGTTGCAAGCATTGTACTGAAAGAAGCGGTTTGTGTACCGCTTGTATCACTGACCCGGTCAGTTGTGCGGGGTTTACAGTTGCTTGAACTCCTCGAGCAACGTGGGTGGAAGTAAGGTCTCTTTTTTAATATTTAATAATAATTTTTTTCAAAGAGGTAGGGTCAGATGCGTGTCAGATGCAAGAGCTGTCAGAGTGTGGTTGAGAGAGATCGGCTTGAGGGTCTCTCCTATGATCCTGGGTCCCTTATGCCGGATTCATTTGCATGCCCAGTGTGCGGTGCTGTGGATAGCTTTGAAGTAGTGCGTGAAGTGACGGTTTATCTGATAGAGGATACTGAAGGAAAGATCCCGGGTTTTTATTTGTCGTGTACACCTCTTAGTGAAGGCTCTCCTGCTAGAGTTGTTTGTAGGTGGAATGTGGAAGTAGTAGCAGGAGCTGAGGCTCTGAAGGACGCTATTGAAAGAACAGGAAGATTCTAGCGAAGCTTGTAAGAGAAGGAGGTGAGAAAGATGGGAAACGTTTATGACTGGATGGAAGACGAGATCGGTAACTTTGCCGGAGACGCTGGAATTGAGTTTGATGAGGTGATATTTCCTTGGAGGGGGAACCCGGAATGGGATCCAGCAACGTTTGCGAGGAAAGATTTGGTTGCCGTTTTGAAAGATGAAGATAGTCGGACTGTGGGTGAAGTTTGTTTTAGGATTATTGTTAACCCTGATTATGGAAAGACGTATGAGTACTTGTGGAAGATTGATGAAAAGTCAGTAAGGGTTACACGGAGGAGAGATGAAAGGAAAGTTTAAGAATAGAAAGGAGGTGAGGGATGAATCAAGAGAAAGAAGAGTTTGAAGAGTTTGGGATGTTTAGTTCCGAAGGTGAGGAAAAGGTGAAAGAACTGATAAGTCATGTCAAGGGGGAACTGCGAGCAGGTATTGAAAAGATAGCAAAGGAGGGGCACGGAGAAATATATGACAGTGCTGTTAGAGATGCGATACTGGATGAGCTCGCAGATTGTTTTAGATAAAGGAGGTGAAAAGAGATGAGGGTGAAAGTTAGTAGAAAGCCGGAGTATGTGGTTCTAGAGGCTACAGTGGAGCTTGAGGTGGAAGTCGCGTTCAAAGACAGGGTTAAACTAGAGGTTCTGCAGGGGAAGTACTGTTACGACAAGGAGGTACTAGAAGGGGGGAAGTCGTTCGTGAAGTTAGAGTTAGTGAGCAATCCGATTTCTGACTCTGAAACTGCGGAAAAAGCTGTTGAGGAGTTAATGAAGCTGAAATCTGAACTTGAGAGGATGATAGTAATGAAAACCAGAAGGATTAACGCTAAAATTAGCGCTCTCGCTGGGTTCTTTGTAGAAGCGCTGAAAGAAGGGGGAATAGAAACGGAGGTTGACTAACCTACCTTACATGAGTAGGGAAGAACTTAATGGTCCGATCCTAATTAGGGCCAGAAGGAGGTAAGAAGAAAGATGCGAACAGTTTGGCAGGGTATAATAAGGGTTCGATCAGTTGAAGTGCCGGTCAGGCTTTATAGAGCGTTTCCGAGTAATCATGGGACTCCACTACACTTAATTTGTCCTACGTGTCACCGAAAGCTTAAATACCGCTTATTCTGTGAGTCATGCGGTCGAGAAGTGGACCGGAGCGAAGCGATGAGAGGCTATGAGGTTTCAAAAGGTCAGTTGGTTCCTGTTGATCCTGTTGATAAGTTGATGGTTGTTGATGATAGAACGATTCATGTTGATTACTTTGCTCCTCACGTTCCCGAGATTTACCACGATACTGCTTACGTAGTAGGTCCTGATGGTGATGCGCATGCTTACGTGTTGCTACGTGAGGTCTTGAGGAAGCGCGTTGCTGTCGGTCATATGACATTTCGCGATAAAACACGTCGAGTTTGCCTGAAACGCGTTGACGACTTTATAGTAGCTTTCACACTTACTTCAGAGGAGCTAAGACGCATAGACGTGGTGGGAAAAGTGAAGAGAAAAGAACTCTCGGTCATGAAAGAGCTTGCTGTTAGACTTACTCGTCCGTTTCAACCAGTTGAGGACTCCGCTCAGTGGAGTGAGAGTGGAGTTGGCTCTATAATGTCAGGTAAAGGAGGCAAGCTATGAAGTTGCTTAGAGTTAGAGTTAAAAGCGCACCTCCTGGTTATGATGGGCAGTCGACAGTTATTGTTTTGGATGAGGAGAGTGCTAGAAGGGTAGCAGTTTGGCTTGAAAGAGAAGTTGTGGATTTAGTATACGATACTGCTGAAGCAGGATGGGATCGAGGGGAGCTTAAAGTAACACTAGAGGAGTAATGATTGGGGCTAGTGTTAAGAACAGTAGATGCGATCCGGAGTGTTGTTTCTAAGGTCTCATCTGGAACGCTGGGTGATTTACCAGCCTAATCACGTCATTACGTAGTGCACAGTAGGGGGATACTGAGTGAAAATAGTAGAGATCTTCAAGTCCCTACAAGGTGAAGGAAAGTACGTAGGCTATCCTGCGGTTTTTGTAAGGTTCGCGGGGTGTAATCTTTACTTAGATATTGAGCGGTTTGGTCGACCGCGTCCATGTGTGTTTTGTGATTCGAAATATAGTTGGGACGACACTGACGCTGCTACTATGCCGGTGAGTTCAGTGTTAGCACGTGTGCACCAACTTGGAGCGAAGATGGTCGTTTTGACGGGAGGTGAACCTCTGTTTCAACCCAGGGACGAACTGGTGGATTTGGTGACTCAACTGAAAAAAGAGCGTTTTGTGGTTTGCGTTGAGACAAATGGGACGATATGCCCTCCGCTTATGCTTGAGTTGCTTGTGGATCATTATGAAATCTCACCAAAGCTTCATATAGGCAAAGACGAGCTTCGTTGGGGCGCGAGGCATCATGATATAAGTTTGAAGTTTGTGTATGATGAGGCGGAAGATAAGCTGCGCCAATTTATCACGCATTGTGTTGACTTTTTTAAGTGTTCGGAAGTGAGAGTGATGCCTCAATGTAAGAACTGTGAGGAGTTTTTGAAGGTAGCAGAAAAAACTATTAACTTTTGCGGACGTTATGGTTACATCTTTGGATGCCGTGAGCATATTGTGGTGTGGAATGGAGAACGGGGGAAGTAAGTTTTTGGTTTATCTCAAACAAATCTATGCGGAGAGATTTGGCTTGGGTCTTGAAGTAGAGCGAACTGTACGTGGTATGCGTGTAACTATAGTAATTGGTTACTTACCCCCACCAGCATCTCTTTCGGCGGCTAACTTGTTGCAAAAGAAGCTTGAGAAGGACTCTAAACTTTTCTCAGTTGGTTTTGAGATGGACGGCGTACGAGTCCTGCGAGGGTGGTGGATTGTGGGCGATCCTGTTAGCACAATTCAAATGTTGGCTTCCTTTGTTGGCGTTACATGTAGTGACGCCGAAGCCCGGCTGGTTTGGATCGGGTTATGATCGTACGAGTAGGAGGTAGTACTATGGAGGAGAGAGAAAAATTGTATGTAAAGGTAAACAGTGAATCTCTTGAGGGTCATCTCGCTGATTACGTATCATGTGATGTTAAGTTCAAACCTCTCAGAGTGACAGTGCGTTTTGGTGCGAAGCTTCTGAAAGGTGTTGTTGGGTTGATTAAGAGAATGAGAGCCCAAAGTGGGAAAACGAGAGAAGGATAAAGGAAGTAGGTTTGAAAGGCAGTTTTGCCGTTTGCTTTCCTTAGCTTGGTCTGAAGGGCGCGATGACTCTGTTTTTTGGAGGAGAGCGACTTTTAAGCAGAAGGGAAGAATGTTCCAATTTTGTGGCGATGTTGTGCAGATAAATACCACAGATTATCCGAGGTGTTACTGTACGTTTGAGCTAAAAAACAGGAAGGACTACCGGGTTGAAGATTTCTTAACTGGTGCATCTTCAGGAATTGTTTCTTGGTGGCACCAGACCGTCTCGGAAACGCCGGTTAATAGTACACCCGTGCTAGTAGCGCATAGAAGTCATGGGCCTACAGTAGTAGTTACGCCTTTGAAGTGTGAGCTTGAGGTTTGGATGTTAGTAATGTTGGAAGAGAGCCGCTTGTACGTATATAAGTTAGAAGACTTCTTAAGTTTATGTTTAAACTGCTGTAAGGAGGAGAGGAATGGCAATAATAGGTGTTGATAATGTATGTACTGTTGACTGCTGTTACGTACACTTTTTAGCTTTTTATGAAGGTAAATGTCGTAGTACACATGGCCACACGTCACGTGTCTCTGTTGTTATATGTGGTACTCCTGATAAGAATGGGATGGTTATTGATTTTGTGATTGTGAAGAGGGTATTAAAAAGTGTTTTAGATGAATGGTTAGACCATAAATTGATAGTCTCATCCAAATACGCTCAGGTGGTAGGTGAGTCTGTCGAGATTGAGTATACAACAAAAGTGGGAAGGCATTACATGCTTTTGCCAAAGTCGGAAGTTACGATAATCGAAGGTGAGCCACTAGCGGAGACTTTATCTAATTTAGTAGCTGAGAAGGTTCTTCAAAAGCTTCCTCATTCTGTATCGTCAGTTTTTGTGACTTTAACAGAGGGTTTGGATAATTACGCTGTTGGTAAAGCGAGTAGAAGTTGATAAGATTGCTCCTTTTAGTTCTGACTGGTTTCTTCTTGGTTGTTCCTATACACTTGTGCCCTGAGTGTGGTTCTCTCTTGGAGCCTCGTAAGGCGAAGTCAGGAGGTGTTTTTTGGGTTTGTCCACAGTGTGGGTATGAGGTGATCCATCCGTGCTAGTTGACTTGAACGCTTGACCACGGAGTGGGAGTGTCATGATAAAACCTGTCGATGATTGAACTTATAAAGCCACCTCATTTTGAGTATGGACCTTTATGCCTAGGGTGTAAACACTTTCAGTCACGTAAGCTTGCTTGCCCTGCATTTCCTAACGGAATACCTTCTGATGTATTAGAGGGTTTTCTTCCTCACGTTGAGATTTTACCAGACCAAAAAGGAGCTTACGTTTTCGAGCTTGAAGAAAAAATCCCTGAATTGACACGCCGGGGTGAGGAACAACGAATTCGCTTCCCAAAGGAATGGGTTGAGAAATGGATTACCTATCGCGGTAGGCGGATTCCGATCATAAAGAAAGAGTACCGTAATGAGTGGTATAAGTCAACGAGAGCAATCTATACTGGTTTGGCTCTTGGTGGTGTGGTTGGCGCTGGGGTCATTCACCGGGTGCTTTTTAAGCGTGAAGCGGAGAAGCTCGCACGGTTACTTACAGAAAAAGGTGCGAAGTGGGTTTTACCAAGTAACCCTCAATGGATGAAAGTAGTTCAGGAAATGAAGTCGTCGAGAACACCAAATCCAGTTCTTAATTGGTTGGGTCGACATACAGGGAAATATATGAGTTTAAAAGGTAAGTTGACTTTACCTCAAGTACGTCGGACGAGAGTCGCTTTGTCAACCCTTGAGTCACGGCTTCCAGGTCTACTAAAAGACGTTCACCTTGTTAACTATAAAATGCCGCGTTTACCTCTGATTGGGGGACTAGTTGCTTCTGACGTACTTAAGGCAGAAGCTGGAAGATTGGCGAAAAGTAACTTTGTCTGGGAGTCTTATGAGAAGAGACTTTTATCACAGTTGACTAAGGCTGGGGTTAATAAGGACGTGGCAGAGATGTTAGCCTTTGGCACTGGTGGTGCACACCGTTTGGGTTTGACTACGTTAGGGGATACGCCACTGAAAATAGGTGAAAGTCTTTTTGTGGCGTTTCCTTCGTCTCGTATTTTGGGAACTGTGTATCCTTCAAGACGTTTAGTGTTTCACGAGTTTGGTCACGTGCTTCAGGCGAAGCACGATAGTTTGGAGAAGTTTATGACGGAAGTGTATACACCATATGTTGAGAGAGTGCTGATGCCTATGTCGAGGCTGACCGAACGTGTAATGGCTTTCACTAGTGCAAAGGGCTTTAAGGATTTGTTTCGGGAGCTCTTGAAGGTTCTTAGATTCTCTCGTGAGACACGCCGTCGTCTCATTACCCCTTACTCTGTGACTAACCCAGTAGAAGGTTATGCTGAGGCGTTCTCGTTCTACATGCATAAGCCTTCTCTTTTAAAAAAGAAGTGGCCGGAGGCATATGCATACTTCCGTGACTTAGAGAAGTCATGGGGTAGAGGTCTATAGGTCTTTGGTCGTCTTTTTATTTCTCGATGAAAGGAGGTGATATAAGTGACCTTGAATGATCTTGTTAGTTTGCACTTAAAGGTTCAGAAGCTACGAGTTGGTCGTGAGTTAAGACTGATTCAGCTTTATGGGGTTGAAGAGTATGATCGGATGAAAAAGAGGCTTAAAACTAAAGCGAAAGTGCGGAGTGAGTTGTTGAACAAGACGCGTGTTAAAGACCCAGTTACTGTTAGTGTTTATGAGCAGTTACTTACTGTTGAGAACAATTTGGGTGATGAAATTAAGAAGAGGGCCGAATCTCATCCAGCGTGGCCGTGGCTCCAGCGAGTAAAAGGTTGTGGGTACGAGAACACTATGAAGGTAATCGGGCTTATAGATGGAATGAAGGAGAAGGTAGAAATCACAAAAGCAGAGTATGAGCGGATGAGGAAGGAAGGGGCTAACGTGATAGAGAGAGTCGTCAAGGGAAAGAGAACATATTATCACTACACTGGCCGTTGTGGACTTGCTGTCTTTTCAACGGTCTCTAAGTTATGGAAGTACGCGGGTCTGCACGTAGTTGATGGTCACGCTCCAAGACGAACAAAAGGTGCAGTACTTGACTGGAATTGTGAGCTACGAACCATGTGCTGGAGATTAGCACGTTCACTTATACGCGCGCGCGGGGTATACTATCAGGAGTATCTAAAGGCTAAAGAGGGTTACTTAGCACGGTTTAAAGGTAAGGTTGTGAAGTCGAAGAAGGGTGTGAAAGTACCAGAGGGTTGCATTTCCTTAAAACACCTTGATAATATGGCTGGGCGTAAAATGATAAAGCTGTGGTTAGCACACTTGTGGGAAGTGACAAGGAAGGCACAAGGTCTTCCTGTGAGAGCCAGTTATGTGGTTGAGAAGCTAGGTCATCATTATATACCGCCGTTAGTTGATGAAGAGAGGGTGGGTACATAGAACGAGCCTACGAATCCACGTGAGGGCCTATGAAAAGAGCACGTGTTGAGTGTAAGCACGTAAGCTTAGCCATGATGAATAGTGTGGCCCAATTGAATGGTGTGTGGTTATGAGTCCATGAGGATGTGAGAACCTATATTACCGTACGAGCCGTGGATTGAGTGTGCTCCTTGTGGAGAGACGCGAGCCGTGGAATAAGTGTGCTCCTAAAGTAAAACTACGAGCCCTAGACAAAGTGAGTACCTAATTTGCTAGCGCGTAGGCCTATAGAACAGGGGTGACCCATATTGATAATGCGATCCAAAGAAAAAATGCGACCCCGAGTGATTATGTGAGCTAGAAGATTAGTGTAGACCCACTCGAAGGATGCGAGCCTTAGAAGTTGTGTGACTTGTGCCAACGGTGTGTGTATGCCTGATCATAAATGGGGCCCATGAAAAAGACGCGACCCCTTAAAATTTGTGTGACCCGTGTCAGGAGTGTGATGTTATGATGAGCCGTAATGGATGTGAGGCCCCAAACAATTGGTGCGGCTAACTGATGTATAGTGCCTTGGAACGGGTGAGATCCATGGAAAAGGCTGCGATCCATTAAGATCGTGAGTTCCATGCTAATAGTGTGTTTTTTTCTTGAGCCCGAATGAAGGTGAGACCCAATTGATCAGTGTGTATATTTGTAGGACGGTTTTTTCAAAAAAACGTTAAAGGAGGTTAGTGATGAGTGATGCAATTAAAGAAAGACCACTCGCAACAGAGTTGTGTGTTTTGGAGAAGACGATCTCGGGTTTGGAAGAAGCGGTAAATGCCTTAAGGAACAAAGCCTCGATTTACTTGAAGGACGCTTCGGCGGAGGATGAGGCGGTGGAACCAGGAAGTGAGTTTTGCCCTACAGCATTCATTCTTGATACGTTGCGGCATCTTACAAATAGAGTTGACTTGTTGAGAAGTAAGGTGAACGATATGTATAACCGATTAGTATGATCTTTAGGAGGCGTTCATGGATTTTACATCGTTAAGTCACGAGGAGCTTGTTCATACTCTTATGAAAGTTGTATCGCTTTTGGGCGATACGGACTTTGAAGAGGTGACAAGTGGATTTACAAAGACGGGGAAGCCCTTGAATCACGAGGCAGGTAGTTTGACAGATGCTATTGGTATAACTAAAGATAAGCTTGACGAGATAACTTCGCTCGCGACAGGGTTGGTGAGCGAAACCCTTATGACCAGGACACGGTCCAGGAGAGTAGAGTGGCTCCACTTACGTTGGAGGCAGATGAGCAGCGTTGAGAAAGCATGCGTTGCCGTTGCAGCTGTTGAGATGGCTTTCGTAACTGTAGAGGGGATGATGCGTGCCTTGAGAGGCCTGAGTGAGGATGCGGAAAGCTAAAGATTACTTATTAACTATCTATACCTTGCAACGCAAGTACAAGGTCGCCCGGGTTCGCGACGTTGCTAACTACCTTGGGTTGACAAAAGCTGCTGTGACAATAACTGTTAAGGGGTTAGTGCGAAGAGGGTTAGTTAAACATGAGAGGTACAGCTATATCGAGTTAACCCCACAGGGGGAATCGTTGGCTGTGCCTCTATACACTTCTGCACAGAGGTTGGCAGCTATTTTTCGTGAGCTTGGAATGAGCTCAGCTATTGCTAGAAGTACGGCGGAATATATAGTTGTCAGTGCTCCAGGTAACGTTTTAAGTCAGTTTTTGACAGCGCTTGAAGCATTCAAGAAAGGGGGTTGATGGATTGGACGATCTAGTTAGATTTTGTGACTCAGTGTCGGTTTTACCTCTGTGGATTTCTGAAACAGGACACGTTAACGAGTTACCAACATCGGTACTTGTGTGTTCATCATTGGGTAGGTTCAGTAAGGGTGTACCTGAAGATTTGGTCTTGATCCGCAAATACTCAGATGGTACTGAAGTGGTGGCGAGGTATTCGATAAATCCTGAGGAGATACATCGAATGGCTCCTAAAACTAGGTGACGAGTTGTACTTTATGTGGTAAACTAAGAGTTGGGTTAGCGTTTCACTGTTGTGACCCGAGGAGTAGGGATGAAAAGAAGATTTCCACCTGATGTTACCCCTTTAAAAGTATATGTCGCAATCCGGTATGTTCCAGATACGGACGTTATTAATATCTCTAAAGTTGAGGCAAGTGATTTTGAGAACGCTTGGTTGAAGACGGAAAGACGCGCTCGGAAGCGGTTATTTTCCGAATCGGTCTTATTAACGAATGAACAGTTTGTAAAACTAGTTAAGAAGATAAGGGGTTTTCTAGGTGATTTGAGAGAGGTTAGAGATGACACCAAGTGAGATTGACATCTTACGGTCTCAAATAGCAGAGGTTTTGAAAGGTAAAGCGTCATGTTGGTGCTTGGCCGCGTGGAACCCAGGTCAGCCAGGCGATTATTTCTCGTCCCGAACTGCGGATGTAAAAGAGCAGTCAATTCGTCTTCTTGCTTGCATCTACGATCTACTGAACTCAACACTTTCGGACAGTACACCTCAACAACTGACAGCGAAGACATTGATCTTAACTGATATTCGTAAGTTGATTTGTCAGCTGCATTACTACACGGAGGTAACTCCCTCCACGCTTATGTAGAGGGTGAGATAATGTCGACCAAAGTCTATACATATGGTACAAGGGGGATGATTGAAGAGTGGTCGACGTTGAGAAAGTATCACTCCTGCACTGTAGTGAGTGTGGAGGGTGTGAAGATTTGTATTGACTGTGGCTCGCCCGCGTTGTTTCGTCATGTTTTGGATGCAGACGCTTTTGTAAATTCACACTCGCACCCTGATCATTTGCTAGGACTAGTTGATAAGAAGGTTGAAGTACCGACTTTTATGGGGGAGTTTTCGACACATATGGATCCGGTCCCCTCGTACTTCAAGAAGATAGAGTTTAAGAACCTGAAGGTTGTTAAGCGTCGTGTTAAGGTGAAAGGGCTCACGATTGAGTTCGTCCCTGTACATCATAGTGTAAGGTGTCCCATGTGCGCGATCTACTTCCCTGATTTGAGACTTATGGTCGCCACTGACATTGTAGCGCCTGTTGGTGGCTGGTCTCAGTGGAAGCAGAAAATCCGCTTTTATGTCGGTGACTGTAGTAGCCCCGCTACCCCTATCATGCGGCGCAGAGGTGGTAAAGTCTTCGGTCACGCTTCTGTTGTTTCACAAATTAAAGCATTGGGGGATAAGCACTATTTGTTCACTCATCATGGAAGGCGAACGATTGAGTTAAAAGAATGTGAGGTTATAAGACGGATTGGCGCACCCATCAAAGTTGCGAAAGATGGAGATGTATTTGATTTAGATGGTGAGAGAGGTTTTGTAAGGAGGTGAAAGTGAAAGAGCTCCTAATGTTAGTACCTGATCTGCGTAGTTTAGACAGGGCGGTTATAATTGACCCAAATGGGGAACGTGTTTGGTTACAAAATGGTGAACAGAGGGCGGAGTTGTCACTTGAGGGTGACTTCTTTACATCGAAGTCCGATTTAACCCCCTTTCGCGATCAGGTTCGGTTACTGGCTGAATGGATGAAACGAAGCGAAGAATAACACGGGAGTCAGTTTTTTGCCCGCGGTGTGGTTTTGTTTTAGCCCAGTCCCTTCCTTATAGGATGTTGGGTTGGTTTAGTTTATGTGCTTCTGTGTGTCCTAAATGTGGCTACATAGGTTTTATGAGGTTAGGATTTTTGGTGAAAGGTAATGCTGGATCGAATAAAAGCTTTTAAGAAAGGATGTTTCGATTTTGTGGCTAGGGTTGAGCTGACTGACAGTGGCTATGTGGTGTATAACGGGCAGCTACTTACGTTGTCACCACGAGCTAAGCAACAGTTATGCCGCATAGTTGGGTGTACACCAACGTTTTTGGATTTACTGTCGGACGAAGGCTACGCGTCAGTTTGCAACGCTTTTTTGGAAGAGGACCTCCTCGTCCGTTGTAGGGATACAGAAGTGCGTGCGATCTTACCAGCTCGCACAAGAGTTAATTATGAATCTGTCGCGTCAGTCCGTTCAGGTATGAAGTTGGTGTACTTGAGTGACGACTTTATGATTCTAGAGGGTGTTGGGAATCCGCGTCTTGTTGTATTGAGTAGTGAGGTCGGATATTGTTCGGTTTGCTCTTTGCTGAAGTTTAAACTGTCTTCAGGGTATGTATTGAAGAAGGCTCGTGCAAGTTACATGGACGTGGATAAGGTGAATCACGCTCTCGACGCAGCTAAAGACAATTTAGTGGTTTTGGAGGGGAATGTGAGTAGAGTAGTGGTTAGGTTTCGGAAGATTGATCTGAGAGTGTTACCGTATTCTATGAGAGTCAAACAGTGTTTGATTGGTTCTACCGAAGCTGAAGTTACATACGGGAATTTAGTGGCTAATGCTATGGAAATACCTAGTGTACGGGATCGACTTATTGTGCAATGCGACTTATTTGATATTGGGTTTACACCAAGTAGGTACATTAAAGATGGTCACCTTGTGAAGTGGCCAATGCGGGCCAATTGGTTAAGGGGTTAGTATGGTACATTCTGAAACGCTTAGTCGGTTTTTTGAGTTTGTGGTCAAGAAGTTGTGTAGAAACCCTTTTGATTTAGAGTTGCTTCTGTTCAGCTTTAAGTATCGGGGAGTCATTGGGATTGATGAAGCAGGAATCGGTGCTATTTTTGGACCTGTTGTGGCAGCTGCGGTCTTAGTTACACCTTCACATGAAGTGATTTCAGGAGTAGCTGATTCAAAGTCATTGAAGCCCAAAATGAGGGCGACCTTGAACAGGTTGATTCAATCACAGTTAACAGTAGGGATTGGTGTGACGGAACCAGATGAGGTTAACTATGTGTCTAACATTGAAAAGGCAGGGGATATTGCGCGGCAACGGGCCTTGAAGGACTTGTTGAACAAGACAACTGGGAAGTACATTGTAGTGTCAGATCATTTCTCTGTGGATTCAGAATTGGACTCGATTGGCGTAACACGTGGTGATACGCTCATCTATTCCATAAGTGCTGCGTCAATTGTCGCGAAAGAGGTACACGATGAGTTGATAAGTAAGATCGTTAATGAACACCCAGAGTGGGCGGTTTATGGTCTACGGACTAATAAAGGATACAGGACGAAGGAACATTTGAACGCGCTTACTACTCATGGATGTACCCCTTATCATAGAATGTTTATGAGAGAAGTAAGTCACGCAGCCCAGATTACTAGTAAGTCTGATGAATAAAAAGCGAATTCATTCCGTTTTAGACGGTAGTTTTTTGGACTTTCCAGGCGAGGTGCCTGTAACAGTCTTCTTCTCGGGGTGTAATCTACGCTGCCAGTATTGTAGTAATGCGGATGTTGTAGTGAAACCTCCACAAATGACAGTCAAGCAGGTTTTAGATTTCGTGAAAGAGGGAGGTGGTTTTTATACAGGAGTGTGCTTGCTTGGTGGTGAACCGCTGAATCAACCCCTAGATGTACTGGTCGTGTTTTGTGAGGAGTTGAAGAAATGGGGTTTTAAGGTGAAGGTCGATACGAATGGAACGTTCTTTGATAAACTTAAAACTCTGTATTCTCGTGTCGATTACGTAGCTATTGATGTTAAACATCTCTGGGAAAAATATGAACTTGTGACGCCGATCACACAAAAGCAGCTACACAACATTCGAAAATCAGTAGAGTTTATTCGTACTCACTCTAAGCCATATCAGCTTCGCACTACGGTTTGTACACCTATTCATACAGTTGAGGATTTGTACACACTCAAGCGTCAGTTCCCCGAGCTTATGTTTCAAGAGTATTCGCTTCAGGGTCCCCAACTTTTTAAGCGGAAGCCCCTTTCACCCCTTACCTTGCCGCAGGATTTACGCTGACCTACAATCGAGACCTAGTCACAGAGTTAGGAGGGGATTATGCAAATTGCGGTTACTTTTTCGGATGATTTTGACAAGTTGTACTACACATTTGAGAAGGAGTACCCAAAGTGTTTGGCGTTTTTAGGGATTTCACAAAAGCACTTAGATTACTCCCGAAGGTCAAAGGAACACTTCCAGTGTCCCTCAGTAGACTTTTCGATCGATAAGAACGCAAACACGAACAATAAAAGGGACCTAGCCAGCTACACTAATGAGCTGACGAAACCGTTATTCAAGCTACATGGTTTTTTTCTGATATGGAAGGTTTGTCGTAAGCTTTACGGGGCCGAACGAGCCACACAGCTTCTGACCAGAATCTTGTTGGGTGACTTCTATTTCCATGACGCGTCGGGCCCGTTAGTTCAAGTACCTTACTGTGTATCGTTCGCTACTTTGCGCGTCGCGGTGGAGGGAATGCCTTATGACGCACCACCAGTACCAAAACCTCCCAAGCACTTAGATTCTTTTGCCGGCCAGGTTGTTGAAACGATGTTCAATTTGGGTAACACAGTAGCGGGTGCTGTTGCTGCACCGGACTTCTTGGTAACACTGTCGTTTTACACAAAAGGGGTTTCTGATAGGGAGATTAGACAAGTTTTGCAGAGCGTGTTATATAAGCTTAATAGGAATATGCGAACTGGCGGATTTCAGAGCTTGTTCTCGAATCTATCAATTTACGACAAAGTACATTACGCGTCCACGTTTAAAAGTTATTCACTGAACGGAAAGACTTTGGATTGGAAAGAAGTGGACCGGGTCCAAAGAGTCTTTGCTGAACTCGTGTCTGAGGGTGTTGATGGTGTTCCTTACAGGTTTCCAGTCCTTACAGCTAACATATCGAACGATTTGTCCGATGAGCGTTTCTTGGATTCATTAGTTGAGTGGAACACACCTTTAGGCGTGTGGAATATTTATTGTGATACCGCCGCTAAGCTAAGTATGTGTTGCAGGCTTAGCTTAGATCTTGAATCTCTTCCTCGCTTAAACGCATTTGGATCAGGTGATATTGGGACAGGCTCGCTTCGGGTTGTAACGTTGAACTTGCCTAGGCTTGCATTACAGGCATCCTCGTTTACCGACTTCTTTGATAAATTGAGTGAAGCAGCTAATGACTGTTGTGATATTTTATATGCACACCGCCAGTTAATTGAAGAGAGAATTCGTCAGAACTTTTTATGGCCCTTTACGTATAACTATCTCTCAACTAAACGTATGTTCTCAACTATTGGTATAAATGGATTGTATGAAGCAGCGGATCGTTTAGCACGTGTAAACGGCCACGAGTTATATGAAATTATGTTTAAGGTGCTGACACGGCTTAATGATATATCTAAGGACCGTTCTCGGCGCGATGGTGTGTTTTACAATGTGGAGATGATCCCTGCTGAACAAGCGGCGTTTACTTTGGCAGGGATGGATAAGTACTTGTTTGACGACGCTTATGGAGTAGAGGGTTATAGTAATCAACTTTTGCCTCTTAGTCTTGATGTTCCGCTCCGTGAGCGGATAGAAGTAGCGGGTAGACTCGATAAATTGTTATCAGGGGGTGGGATACTACACATAAACACAGGTGAGCGACTTGATAGTCATCAGATGCGTAAAGTGGTTAGATTCGCAGCGAAGCATACAACGTACTTCGCGGTTAATTACGTTATTTCACAGTGTTCCTTATGTGGTTCCACGTTTGTTGGTACTGACGCCTGTCCTACGTGTGGTAGTACACAGGTTCAGAGGATGACTAGAGTAGTGGGCTACTTCTCACCATTACGGGCATGGAGTAGTGAGAGACTACGTGAGTATACAACACGGAAAGTGTATTATGGAGGTAATGGTTATGCTTCGGCTTATGAGTAATGAGGACATTAAG
>Ga0164311_10000210_pt1 | contig 23542 bp, 24 predicted proteins | sample GuaBasSedimGuay2_FD_121796 | JGI IMG/M metagenome (GOLD analysis project Ga0164311, IMG submission 121796) | Subseafloor sediment microbial communities from Guaymas Basin, Gulf of California, Mexico - Guay2, Core 4569-9, 9-12 cm | ecosystem: Environmental > Aquatic > Marine > Hydrothermal vents... | reverse complement strand
GACAAGTAATGCAAAAAAGCATTTGCATCATCGACTAGTAAGTTAAACACCACTTGACCATTTTTCGACAATATCGATCGACATTGCTGTAAAAACTGGCGTTCAATAATCCACTCAGGTGTTTTTTGATCCACCGCAATATCAATTACAATTAAATCATAACGCTGCTGACATTGATTAATATAAGTCGTAATATCTGCTGTGATAATTTGCCAATTATTTTGATCTTGCTTCGGAAAATAAAAAAATTCACGAGCTATAGTAGCAACCAAATCTGACTTTTCTATTGCATCACCAACAACATCAGGGAAACGACTGGCAAAATAACGTGCCGTTGCCCCTCCACCAGTACCAGCTAATAATACTCGTTTCGGATGTTCCACAAACATCGTCCCAGCCAACATAGCCTGATTAAGTGGTAATGGTAACAAATCGGGTCTATCTAGGACTATTTCTGACTGAATCAAACTATCGTTAAAATCTAGCCAACGCCGATTATTGTGCTGCCACACTCGAACTTCTCCATCAGTTGTATGCTGATTGAAAATAAGCTTTGGTTCGCTTTGGCTCATTAGCCTTTCTGTTTGGCTTCTAAACTATCCCAGCGTTCATAAGCTGTTTCTAGCTCTATGGTAATAAGATCTAACTCTTGTTGGGTTTTAGCAATCTTGTTTTCGGCTTCCTGATAAAACTCTGGCTTGCCGATTGTCTCATGTAATACTGCTTGTTTTTGTTCCAATTGTTCAATCATTTTAGGTAATTCAGCCAAGTCCAATTGTTCTTGATAGGTTAACGATGATTTCTTTTTAACAGGTTTCTTTTCGGTCTTTGCTGTCGTTTTTTTCATGGTTTGAGCTTGTTTATCCTGCTGACGCTGATGAACCCAATCATCATACCCACCAACATATTCACGTACTTCGCCATCATCATCAAATACAATGGTGCTGGTTGCGACATTATTCAAGAAAGTACGATCATGGCTGACTAATAATAAAGTCCCTTTATAATTCATCAACAAATCTTCTAGCAAATCTAAAGTTTCAGCATCAAGATCATTGGTCGGCTCATCCATCACTAACAAATTGGCTGGTTGAGTAAATAATTTAGCTAATAACAGGCGATTACGTTCGCCACCTGACAATGATCTTACTGGTGTTCTTGCTCGTTCAGGGGTAAACAAAAAGTCTTGCAAATAACCAATAACATGCTTACTCGCACCATTAATCTCGACATAATCTCGACCTTGGCCAACATTATCGACCACACTGACATTTTCATCTAATTGACTGCGTAATTGATCAAAATAGGCAACTTCAAGCGTGGTACCCAATTTAACTTCACCTGATTCGGGTTTAGCTCGGCCTAATAAAATAGACAGTAGTGTACTTTTACCACAGCCATTTGGTCCGATAACACCAATACGGTCACCACGTTGAATAACGGTGCTAAAGTCTTTAAATAATACTCGGCCATCATAGCTTTGAGTTAAGTATTCGGCATCAATTACCAGCTTGCCACTACGTTCAGCATCTTGCAGTTGCATTTTAACATTACCCAGCTTTTCTCTACGTTGACCACGTTCACGGCGTAATTGCTCTAATGCCCGAACACGGCCTTCATTTCTCGTGCGACGCGCCTTAATCCCTTGTCGTATCCACACTTCTTCTTGTGCAAGCTTCTTATCAAATAAAGCATTCTGCTGTACTTCTTCTTCTAGCATCGCTTCTCGTCGTTGCAGGTAATTTGCATAATCCCCAGGAAAACTGACTAATTGACCACGATCCAGTTGTACAATTCGTGTTGCTATGGCTTGCAGAAAGGTACGGTCATGAGTAATAAATAAAATCGTACCTCCATAACTCTTCAAAAACTCTTCCAACCAAGTAATAGATGAAATATCCAGATGATTGGTTGGCTCATCCAATAATAAGATATCGGGTTCTTTTACTAAGGCCTGAGCTAATAACACTCGACGTTTCATTCCACCGGATAAGGTTGAAAACTCAACATCTGGATCTAGGCTTAATCGTGAAATAACAGCTTCTACACGTTGCTCAACTGACCATCCATCCACTGCTTCTAATTTATGCTGTGCTTTTTCCAATGCAGCCAATACCTTATCAGAACTGTCTGTTTCTAATTGATGGATCACGTGATGATATTCAATTAGTAAAGGAGCAATATCACCTAATCCTTTTGCTACTACATCAAATACACTGCCTTCAGTTCCAGCAGGGACTTCTTGTTCAAGACGTGCTATTTTCAAACCTTGCCCTAAAATCTCACCACCATCAGCTGTGAGTTCACCAGCTATCAATTTCATCAAGGTCGACTTGCCTGCACCATTACGACCGACCAGACAGACACGTTCACCACGATCGAGTTGAAAATCTACTTTATCCAATAGATTTGGACCGCCAAAACTGACGATAATTTGTTTTAATGATAATAATGCCATATGGGTTCTCTAGAAATTATGCTTCTGCTTCTTGCAATGCTTCACTGGCTTCAAACCAGTCCATTTCAACTTTCTCTAATTCTGCTTTCAAATCACCCTGCTCAACTAACAAGGCTTTTAATTGGTCTTTAGCACTGTCTTCATACAGGCCATTATCGGCTAACTTTTGTTCCACCTTGTCTAATTTAGACTGCACGGTTTCCATTTTCTGCTCTGCTTTTTTAACCGAATTTCGTAAAGGCTGCAGCTTTTTCCTAGCAACAGCGGCAGTACGACGATCATCTTTTTTATTATTGATAGTTGCATTCAGCTCTGCCTTAACAGGCTTATCTTTAGTCATTAACCATTGACGATAATCATCTAAATCACCATCAAACACAGCTGCTTTACCATCTGATACCAGCCATAATTCATCGGCTACAGTACGTAATAAATGTCGATCATGTGACACAACAACTAGAGCACCTTCAAAATCTTGCAATGCTAACGTCAAGGCTAAACGCATTTCCAAATCGAGGTGATTGGTCGGTTCATCAAGTAATAATAGTGCTGGCTTTTGATATACTAACAAAGCCAATACTAAACGTGCTTTTTCACCCCCGGAAAAGGGTCCAACTGGTGCCAATGCATCATCACCATGAAAGCCAAAACCACCAATAAAGTTACGCAGATCGGCTTCGGAAGCTTGTCTGTCTAAACGCTGTAAATGTTGCAACGGACTTTCATCCACCATGAGCTGTTCTAATTGATGCTGAGCAAAATAGGCGATGCGAATATCTTTCGCTTCTTTTCGCTTGCCTTGTAAAGCCGATAATTCACCTGCAATCAACTTTATTAATGTCGATTTACCCGCACCATTAGGTCCTAATAAACCAATACGGTCACCCGGCGCTAATGATAACTTCACTCCCGAAATTATCGGCTGTTCGTTATAACCCACGGCCACTTTATCTAAACTTAATAATGGTGCAGTTACTCGTGTTGGTGGAAAAAAGCTGAAGTGGAACGGTGAATCAACGTGAGCTGGCGCGATCAATTCCATTCTTTCCAATGCTTTAACCCTACTTTGTGCTTGTTTGGCTTTAGTTGCTTTAGCTTTAAAACGAGTAACAAAACTACGAATATGAGCAATTTCACGTTGTTGTTTATTGTGTGCGGCTTGTTGATGTGCTAAATGTTCGGAACGTGCTAATTCAAAGGCAGAATAATTACCGCTATACATTTTCAGTCGCTGTTGTTCAATATGTACAATTTGATTTACAACCCGATCAAGAAAATCACGATCATGTGATATCAGAACCAAAGTACCCTGATAATTACGCAACCAATCTTCCAACCAATAAACCGCTTCTAAATCAAGATGATTAGTCGGTTCATCCAGTAATAACAAATCTGAACGACACATCAGCGCCTGAGCAAGATTCAAGCGCATCCGCCAACCACCAGAGAATGAATTAACTGGCAATTGTTCCTGTTCACCATTAAAGCCCAAACCATGCATTAAACGACCGGCTCGACTTCGCGCTGTATAACCCTCAATTGCGGCTAACTTATCATGCAATTCACTTTGAAGATGGCCATCATGCTCTTCTTCCGCTTTAAGCAATTGCTGTTGCAGATGCATATATTCAGCATCACCCTGTAATACATAATCAATTGCAGGACTATCAATGGCAGGTGTTTCTTGAGCAACATGAGCAATTACCCATGCATCAGGAATCGATACACTACCGTGATCGGCATGTAATCGATCTTGGAATAGTGCAAATAAACTAGATTTCCCAGTACCGTTTGCACCTGTTAATCCAACCTTTTGTTTTGGGTGAATTGTTAGATTGGCAGACTCAAATAATAATCGTGTACCACGGCGAACGGAGAGTTGATTTAGCTTTATCATGATGTACATCCCTGTACATCACCGCTTCGCGGCGGCCGATGGCCGTGCAATTTTAATCCCGTTAAAATTGTCATGAAACATCCTTGTATGCCACCACTTCGTGGTAGCCTGTTGCTATGCAATTTTAATCCAATTAAATTTGTCATGGCGCGCATTGTAGCAGGGCGAGCTTGTCTATGCTGTATTGCTCTAGCTTAATCAATAAATCTCTAATGTTTACCTCGTATTCGTTTCAAAGCTTGTTTGATTTTTCGCTTGGTCCGTTGCTTCCTTTCATAATTTCCGAGAGGCTTTCTCCAACCGGGGCCAAAAACTTGGCCGTACTCATCGAAATAGGCTTGCATAAAGATTTCACGATTTGGCCAATCCAACTTATAACAAATACGTCTTAAATCTATTAATCGCATCTTTTCTGTTATTTTCTTACCTTCAAATATCGCTGCACGACCTATATCAATCGCAGTCACATCAATTTGACCATGATCATTTTTAGTCATCAGAAGATTGCCACCCGACAAATCATAATGAATGATTTGATTGTTATGCATTTTGCAGGTGTAGTGAGCTATCGCACGAAAAATAGTGTCCTTATCAAACCCAGAATATTGCTCTTCTCCCTGAGCAAAAACCACAAAAGCATCACGCGCTGAAAATGCATCGGCAACAAATTCACACACATAATAATTATGTGTGATGGCTGCATTTTTTGTGCGTTCAAAGTAGGCTATTGGTTTTGGACTGTTAACGCCTCGACGGATCATCTCTGAGGCATTATTCCAATGCCGCTCGCCTTTACTGGCTTTAAAGCGATAGCTGAATTTTTTCAGGCCTTGAACACGGTTTTGTTTAACTATCAGTGTTTCATCTGGATTAAGTGGGTTTTTAATACTCCACACTTTATTGCGCTGATCTCGGTGTACACCTAGTTGCGGTAAGCTAAGTAAGCTTTCAGGCAACATGCTATCAGCTTTTTCTAACAGTTTTTCTCCGGTTTTAACTGCAATAGCACCAATCCAGTCACCCTCATGCCATGGAATAAACTCAACACCATCAACATAGGGATAGACCGTATTTTTGGGTATAACTAATCGTTCAATCTGCTCAACATTAATTTTGGTTGCTTGTGGTTCAACAAACTGTAAAAACAGTGGTTGTTCACTAAAGCTGATGGCTTGATGGTCAAGGGTTTCACCACAGGTATCCAGAAAACTCGCTTCATCAATCTGCTGTTGTGTATAAAGTGATTGTAAAGGAAGGACATAACGATCACGTGTCCAACCTATATGTAATTGTGTATTTTGTCCGGTATTGAAAATAAAATGGTTGATACCATTGTCGGCACTTACCACCTGCACACATTCTGCACCGCTCAATAATCTTACTAAATTCTGTAATGCATAATATGCATTCCCGGGCTGGAACTGTTCATAGTCACCGCGCACTTCCTTATAGAAACTGACATTATCTATCTTGGGATAACCCTCTGCTCCATCAGTAATCAAGCCATCACGACTACAAATTAATGGCCCCCAATACACTTTATCTAGTGCTCCACTAGTAGCTGCAATCACTAGATAACGGACCAGGTAATTAGCTTTTCTAATTTCAGGTGTATCTGAAAATCTGCTTAAACGTTTAGTAGTCCAACATTTGTAACTACAAACCGTTTGTTTCACCCCAAACCGGTGCGTTAAATCTGCATAAATTCGGGCTTTCTTAACCAGGTTAAATTTAAAGATATTTGTCATCCAGCGACCAAATACCCGATGATCATACGCCTCCGGTTCAATCACCCGTTCAACAAATAAGTTATCGGTATGAATATCAGGTGCATTGCCTTGACGTTGCATCTCTGCCAACAAAATTATGTTTGAAATCGGCTCAAAATCTGAAACATTGGGACCCGCCAATAAAATATCTTGTCCTGCCAATTGCTTGCAGGCTATCTCCCAAGCTACAAGATAGCTTAATGGTTCAAAACCTGACCAGCGACCTCTATTTGGTGTTGCACCAATTTCGAAACAATTGACTTGTACGCCATATCGATCAGTTACTGTTTCAATAAACTCACGCCAACGTTCTTGAGCGACACTATCATCTGCCAGCACAACAGCATCATCAAAGGGAGGCAGTAAATCAAGCATTACCTTGAAACCTTCTGCTAATACTCGTTGCAATAAACGTTCAGCATCACTACCCAAAGAAGCGTAAGTAAAATCCATCCGCACATTTTGAAGATCTAATTCTCTCAGACGCTCTACAATATAATCATCGGCACGTGGGTCACTGGAAGGCGCAATATTAATACCAAAAAAATCATTCTGGATTTGTGCACCAGCTTGCAGCTTTGGAGAACAGTGAAACCACAAACCTGCTTTAACTAATGTTAGTAACGCATCTTTTGTAGCACGAAGACAATGCTGTCGCAGGCTAATGCGTGATTTCAAGATGATTCCTGATACTGTGAAAAGAGGCAGAAATTATAACATGGACATATCGTTATCCAATATCAGATAATTGCCAATTTATGGTTGTTTTACCATGCTGTTGGAGATAATTATTTGCCCTGCTGAAATGATGACAGCCAAAAAAGCCACGATGTGCTGATAAAGGTGATGGATGAGGAGCCTTCAATACTAGATGTCGCTCTGAATCAATTACAGCACCTTTTTTCTGGGCATAACTGCCCCACAACATAAACACCACATGCTCACAGCGCTCATTAACAATAGCAATAACCTTGTCGGTAAATTGCTCCCAGCCTTTGCCCTGATGGGAATTTGCGTTGGAATCTTCCACAGTCAATACAGCATTCAACAATAATACACCTTGTTTTGCCCAACCCTCAAGATAACCATGACTGGCAGGAGCGATACCCATATCTGTTTGCAATTCTTTATACATATTTTTTAAAGACGGAGGTATTTTCACCCCCGGTAATACTGAAAAACATAAACCGTGTGCCTGTCCGTGTTGATGATAAGGATCTTGACCCAAAATAACGACTTTGACTTCGTCTAAAGGTGTTGTGTCCAAGGCATGAAACCAGTTAGACGAATGTGGGTAAATAACCTTCTGTAGGTCCTTTTCTGCCCGTAAAAATTGTTTCAGTGTTTTCATATAAGGCATTTCAAACTCCATACTAAGTTGTTTCTGCCAACTGGGAGCATTATCTAAAACCATATTGTTTACCTATTGAATTCCAAAAAATACATTAAAATCACGACGTTTTTGTTGTGCTGTTTCAATATCCATTAATTCAAATGACACTTTATTGCCTATTTGCCGTTGAGCCAACTTTGCCAAATCCAGTGAAAATACAGTGCCAATCTTGGGGTAACCACCAATTGTTGGACTGTCTTTAAGTAAAATTATAGGGAAGCCTTCTGTTGTTATCTCTACACTGCCATAGCTAATTCCCTCAGAGATCATCTTGGATTGTGAGTCTTTAATGCTCTGCCCTTCAAGACGGCAACCTGTTCTATCATATGCACTACTTATCGTATAATCTTGATTAAAAAACACGTCTTTTTGATGCTGCTCAAATTGATCGAATTGATATGTGGGTAGTAATCGAAGTATTAAGTCTTGCTCATAATTAGGAAAAAAGTGTGATGGCATAGCGTGGTGAGTCATTTCAGAGCTAGTCGAGTCATAAGAAAGTAGGTCACCATCTATCAACTTCGCTCCAATTTGTTCACGTAAATTAGACGATCTCGAATTAAAGAATTCTGTGGTCTGAAATCCACCTTTAACCGCCAAATAAGCTCGAACGCCGCTTTTGGCTACAGACCACGTCAAGTTATCTCCTGAACTGACATTAATCACCTGCCATAGTGGTTGTATTTTGTCATTAATTTTGAAACCTAAATCTGCTCCTGTCACTACGATAGAAATATCACTTAACACGGTTAATTCACAACCACCAAAAGTGATTTCTAACACGGCATCATTAAAATCATTATCCAACAAGTGATTAGCCCAACAGTAGGCGTGTTCATCAGCCACACCTGATTGGCTAAGCCCATACTGAGCCAGTCCAAAACGGCCATAATCTTCCACTAAAGATAAGAAGCCTGATTTGATGACATTGATACTCATAATATGCCGCCCAAAGCCAGATATTTGTCTTTATCAATAGGTACAAAGCGAATGCTACCTCCTACGGCAAAGCGTTTGAGGTTGTCAGGATTATCAAGTGAAAAATCTAAAGGAGATCGTCCAATAATATTCCAACCACCTGAGGAGTTAATTGGATAAACTGCTGTTTGATTATCTGCAATCCCGACACTTCCTGCTGGAATTTGGATTCGTGGACTTGGTAATCTATTTTTTCTTATTCGTTGATCTACTTCACCTAAGAAGGCAAAAGCAGGGCTAAAACCAATCGCATAAACCAAATACTCTTTTGAACTATGTATGGCTATAAATTCTTCCAGACTTAATTGCTTTTCACTTAAAAGCTCTTCTAAATCTAAACCAACTTCAAAATCATAATACACCGGGATTTCAATTAGCTTTGAGCTGCTCTCTACGGTATCAATATCATGACTTAAAAGATATTTTTCTACTCGATCACACATATCCTGTTGATTAATTAAATTGAGCCTATAACTGATCAGTAAGCTTGTATATGACGGTACAACATCAATTATGATATCAGCTAATTTATCCGTTAGTAGTTGGCAATAAAAGCTAATTTTTTCGATAAGAGCTGGCGACATCTGATCGCCAAAATAGATAATAATTGAATTTTCACTGGCCGATTTAATGTTAAACATTATTTGGCCTTCAACATTGTCAGCGCGAACGTCGAGCTCGGGTTATCTGAATGGAAGCAAATTATATCAATATGGTTTGAGCTATCTGTGGAGAAATAGTGATACTGATCAACAATAGCCTGAACATCGTCAAGCACAGCGCCTTGTTCACCTCTCGGTATCATTTGAAAACCACGGTAAGCTCTATCTGCAAAAGCTTCGTAGAAAAATTGAATACCACTATCTTTAGAAACACTCTCAAATAGCTCAGTATTAATACCTGCATGTACTACCAAAGATAGTGTTGATTCCACGTTATGAATAACATTGCACAATACGTCCAACACTTCCGCATCATTCATCATATCGTGATACAAAGCACCGTGTGGCTTGATGTATTGCAACTCTACACCCTGCTGTTTACACAAACTCTGAAAATAAACAACTTGCTCAAAGATATGTTGAAATAACTCATCTGATGAAATTGAATGACTTATACGACCGAAATTGTCCTTATCGGGATAACTTGGATGAGCACCAATTTGGACTCCATTTTGTTTGGCCAGCTTAATCGCTATTGTCATGCTCTCTTCATCACCGACATGACCCCCACAGGCAATATTAGCCATATCAATCAATGGCATAATCACCCCATCCGGGTCAGGAATTAAACATTCTCCTAAATCACAATTAATTTGTTTCATAAAGACTATGTTAATGAAATTCAAAATCGTTGGGTATAATTTTTTATCATACATATAGTCTATTGTCAGCAGATCATTTACAGGGCATAATCAATTTCGTCATTAAATTAGAAATTAGATAACAATGTCTAAACTTCATAAAACTGATTCTCAATGGCGCGACTTGCTTAGCGATGATCAGTATCGAGTTACTCGCCAATCAGCTACCGAACCTCCCTTTTCGGGTATCTATGTAGATCATAATGACCGTGGAAATTACCACTGTATTTGCTGTCATCAACCACTATTTTCTTCTAATGATAAATTTGATTCTGGCTGTGGCTGGCCCAGTTTTTCATCACAAGTTGAACATGGTGTAGTGACACATCATGCCGACCATAGTCTTGGCATGGATCGCACGGAAGTGCGTTGCCAACATTGCGACGCTCATCTTGGCCATATTTTTGATGATGGTCCGGAACCTACTGGCTTACGCTATTGTATTAACTCACTGGCTTTAAACTTTGATACCAAAAAGTGATTGGTTTGTTTACATCATAGAGGCTGAAAATGGTCATCTTTATACAGGTATCACAACAGATTTAAAACGCCGTTTCTGTGAGCATCAATCAAAACAAGGTGGTGCTCGTTTTTTTCATACCAGTGCTGCAAAAAAGATGGTGTTTAATGAAGTTCATTCTGACCGAAGCAGTGCATCCAAGCGTGAAGCGGCTATCAAGAAACTTTCCCGTAAAGCCAAAATTGAACTTATAGCACAGCAGTAACATAAGACCATGTATAATGGTCGGTTTTTCGCGATTTGAGTTTGTACAAAACTCCCATACAACAGGATCACAATCTTGCTTACTACTGCAAATATCACTATGCAATTTGGCGCAAAGCCATTATTTGAGAATGTCTCAGTCAAATTCGGCGGAGGCAACCGCTACGGACTTATCGGAGCCAATGGCTGTGGTAAATCCACCTTTATGAAAATCCTGTCTGGTGAACTGGAACCTACTGCTGGTAATGTCAGCCTTGATGTTAATGAAAGTTTTGCAGTTTTAAAACAAGATCAGTTTGCTTATGAAGATCAGCGTGTTATCGATGTTGTTATCATGGGTAACCCAGAGTTATGGGAAGTACATAAAGAACGAGATCGTATCTACAACTTGCCTGAAATGTCTGAAGAAGATGGCATTAAAGTAGCTCATCTTGAAGGTGAATATGCTGAGATGGATGGTTACACTGCCGAATCCCGTGCAGGTGAATTACTGCTTGGTGTAGGTATCCCAACTGAACAACATTATGGTCCAATGAGTGAAATTGCTCCCGGGTGGAAACTACGGATCTTACTGACTCAAGTATTATTTGCAGATCCTGATATTCTGTTACTCGATGAACCAACTAACCATCTGGATATTGTTACTATTCGTTGGCTGGAAGAAGTTATTAACCAGCGTAACAGCACCATGATCATCATCTCGCATGACCGCCATTTTTTAAATAGTGTCTGCACTCACATGGCTGATATGGACTTTGGTGAATTACGTGTGTATCCAGGTAATTATGATGATTACATGCTGGCATCAACCCAAGCTCGCGCTCGCCAACTATCTGATAATGCCAAGAAAAAAGCGCAAATTCAAGAGCTCCAAGAATTTGTACGTCGTTTCTCAGCAAATGCATCCAAGGCAAGACAAGCCACATCACGAGCAAAACGGATTGAGAAAATCGAACTGGATGATATCAAGCCTTCCAGCCGAGTAAATCCATATATTCGCTTTGAACAAGAAAAGAAACTTTTCCGAAATGCTTTGGAAGTAAAAAATATCAGTCAAAATTATGATGACGAGCCCCCTTTATTCCATGACTTCAAATTCATGACTGAAGTAGGTGAGCGTATTGCGATTATTGGACCTAACGGTATTGGTAAATCAAGCTTAGTAAAAACATTAGCGGGCGAATTGCCGCCTAAAGATGGCTCTGTCAAATGGTCTGAAAATGCCAATATTGGTTATTACGCTCAGGATCATGAAAATTTCTTTGAAAATGATCTAGATCTATTTGAATGGATGACCCAATGGGCTTCCCCTGAAGATGATGAACAAGTGATTCGAGGCACTTTAGGTCGCCTACTATTTTCTGGACATTCAATCGATAAAAAAGCCAGCATATTATCCGGTGGTGAAAAAGGTCGGATGATGTTTGGTAAATTACTACTGCAAAAACCAAACATCCTAATTATGGACGAACCAACTAACCACATGGATATGGAATCTATCGAGTCTCTTAATATGGCATTAGAACAATACGATGGAACATTATTCTTTGTCAGTCATGACCGTGAATTTGTATCTTCACTGGCAACACGTATTTTTGATATGACAGCTGATGGTATCGTTGATTTTAAGGGCAGCTATGAAGAATATCTTGCTAGTCAAGGTATCAACTAAAACAACTTTTTGAGCCAGATTGAGAGATCTAGCTCATTTTTGCCTTATTTATCCTTTTTCCAGTGTTGGTTCCATGCTAGGTTGTGGATTATTCATATTAATTTGGAAATTATCATGTCTACAATACGATTCTCATTACCGATATTTTTTGCAATTCTAATAGCAGGCCTCAACTTATCTTTCAGTTCAACTATTAATGCAGCATCTGCTTCAGAAATTAATATTGGTGTAACCGAAGCCATGAAGCGTTTTAAAACAGATATATCTGGAGGCCAAGAATTTCTGAAAAATGCCAAAGGTATATTGGTTTTCCCAACTGTCTATAAAGCAGGCTTTGGTATTGGTGGTGAATATGGTGAAGGAGCATTGCAGGTCGATGGTAAAACAATTTCTTATTACAACACGGCGGCAGCATCAATTGGCTTCCAACTTGGCGCTCAATCAAAATCTGTTGTCATCATTTTTATGACTAATGATGCTTTAAAACACTTTCAAGCTAGCAAAGGCTGGAAAGCAGGTGTCGATGGTTCCGTTGCTGTAATTGAATGGGGTGTTGGTGAAGACATCAACACCATTGATATTGAAGACCCAATTGTCGGTTTTGTATTCAGTAATAAAGGTTTAATGTATAACTTAACTTTGGAAGGTTCCAAATTTACTAAATTAGAAAAATAAAATATGAATAGTTACCCTGAAAAAACTTGTGAAATTGATCGTTTAATTACCCATCCAAAATTAGTTGAAGCAGCTTTGTCTGGCTCCAAAACAGAGCAACGTCGTGATGGTATTTACGCTTACCCTGGTGAGACATTTGAATTAGATGGTATTCAGTTCACTGTTACTGATCTGGAACGTAAAACCTTAGGTGATATGACAGATAGTGAAGCACAGGCAGAAGGCTACCCTAGTATGGAAGCATATAAAGCACTTATTCTACGAATGCATGCTGGCATGGTCTGGGACGAAAGCCATCTTGTATGGGTGCATAAATTTGAGAAATCAGCCTAGCGAATACAACCTCATTAATTCAGATGCTTGGCAAAAGCATTTTGAATAGCTCAATCAGAAACTTTCCTGCTGTACTAGTTATACGTATTACTTAACTGCACATGCTCCAAACACCACCATAACAAAGCCATCACCAGTAGCACTAAGAATCATTTTTCCACTATCTTCATTGATCGTCATCGTCCATGCGATACCATCTCGCACATCCTTGAAACCATCATCAGCACCTTGTAAAACAAGTTTACCATCCAAGTGTTCAATGCGTTCTACTGTAGTTACATTCTTAAAATCTATCTCACTAATGCTTTTATTAGCCGCATCAACAATTATGAAATCAGGTATGTTGGCACTTGCAGGATATACCTCGGTACAATCTAGACCTTCATCACACTGATTAACAATCTGCGTAGCGCACAACAATACCTTTTCACCATCAAATGGTGCAGCAGACACCCCTGCAAATAGCCCTAGAAGTCCCATCAGTAAAATAGTATTGATGATTGTTTTCATATAATTCTCCTCTGTCATCTGATTGTATACCCGTACCTATTCTAGGCAGATAGAATAGGTACAATTAAAATTATTTCAGTTAAGGAATGTCAGAGCAAACTTAATCTCCAATTCTAAAACCGACTTTTATTGTCACTTGCCAATATTTCACACCACCATCTTCAATATAACCACGGGTATCAACAACCTGAAACCAGTGTAGATGCTTAACTGATTCCGATGCCTTAGCAATGGCATTTTGAATAGCTTGATCAGAACTTTCTGCTGAGCTACCCGTTAATTCAATATGTTTATATGTATGTTCAGTCATTATTTTCTCCTTCAGAAACTAGTCACGCAAATAGATAAACCAATAAAAAAGACCTACAAAAACACTGCCACCAACCAAATTTCCTAGCGTTACTGGTAAAAGGTTGTTCAATAGAAAGTTAGTTGTGGTCAAGTTCTCCAAATTCAGTGATGGAACTAATTGGACAAATTCTGGCTGTTCCTGGAGTAACAAACCAGCAGGAATAAAATACATATTTGCGACACTATGTTCAAAACCTAGTGCTACAAATGCAGTGATTGGAAATAAGATGGCTAACACTTTATCCACAACTGTCCTACCAGCAAAGCACAACCAGATAGCAAGACAAACCAATATATTGCACAACATGCCCCGACTAAAAGCTTCCATCCAGGTCAAATTAACTTTAGCATTGGCAATAGCAATTGCTTTTGCCCCAACAGCTCCACCATCAATATTCCAGTGTCCACTCAGATATATCAGCAACATGATTCCCAATGCTCCAATAAAGTTGCCAATAAATACAATTCCCCAGTTTGCCAATAATTGCTCCAGCGTTACTTTTTTCTCAACATAGGCCATCACAATCAGGTTATTACCAGTAAATAATTCTGCACCAGCTACTACAACCAATACTAAACCAAGGCAAAACACCAGTCCACCAATAAGCCTTAATACACCTGCATTGATAAGGGACGAATCATAGGTCACTACCGTAAAAAATGTAGACCCCAATGCTATAAAAACACCTGCCAATATAGCCAAAGCAAAGACTCTTAATGGATCTGTAGTACTTTTACTTACCCCTGCGCTCTCAATCCTTGCTGCTATTTCTTTCGGAGCATAAGCATCAACAGAAAAATGATCCACAATTTTTGTCCTTGAATATAATTGTTATTGATTCAATTTTGCCTGAAATCTTCATTCCAGAATACCCGTATAACTATAATTTTTATGGCAAGGTCATTGAATGATATTTAACAGACTGATTTAACTATATTTTATTGCTGAATTCGCGTATAATAGCTCGATTATTTTCCCCCTCCCCCAGTTTTGAATTCAAAACTAGTTTTCACAGGCGCATTCATGTCAGACACAGAACAAACTCCAGTTGTACTCTTTTCAGAATTAGGCTTATCAGAACCCGTTCTTAAAGCTGTTAATCAAGCTGGTTACGAAACACCTTCTCCAATTCAAGCACAAAGTATCACACCACTTATCGAAGGACGCGATCTGTTAGGTCAAGCCCAAACAGGTACAGGTAAAACCGCAGCTTTCTCATTGCCGCTATTGAGTCGTCTTGATGTAAAAGCTAAAAAACCACAAATGTTAGTGTTGGCACCAACACGTGAACTTGCTATTCAAGTTGCAGAAGCCATTCAAAGCTATGCCAAATATATGAAAGGCCTTCATGTTCTACCTATTTATGGTGGTCAAAGCATGGGCATTCAATTACGTCAATTACAACGTAGCCCTCAAGTTATTGTCGGTACACCCGGTCGTATTCTTGACCATCTTCGCCGAGGCACTTTAAAACTAGGTGAACTTAAATCACTTGTTTTAGATGAAGCTGATGAAATGTTACGCATGGGTTTTATTGATGATGTTGAAACCATTCTAAAAGAAACGCCAGATTCACGTCAGGTTGCTTTGTTCTCAGCAACAATGCCTGGACCAATCCATCGTGTTGCTACACGTTACTTGAAAGATCCTGTTGAAATCCGCATTAAATCTAAAACATCAACGATGGAAACCATTAACCAACGTTACTGGCAAGTAACAGGAATGCATAAGTTAGAAGCATTAACGCGTATTCTTGAAGTTGAAGAATTTGATGCAATGATCATCTTTGTTCGCACAAAGAATGCAACAGCTGAATTGGCAGAAAAGTTAGAAGCACGCGGTTATTCTAGCTCGCCACTAAATGGCGATATGAATCAGGCAGCCCGTGAAAAAGCAATAGAACGAATGAAAAAAGGCAAGCTTGATATCTTAGTTGCCACTGATGTTGCTGCTCGTGGTTTAGATATCGATCGTATAAGTCATGTTATTAACTATGATATCCCTTACGATACTGAATCATATGTTCATCGTATTGGTCGTACTGGCCGTGCAGGTCGTACCGGTACTGCAATCTTATTTGTTTCTCCTCGTGAAAAACGTATGTTATTTGCTATCGAAAAAGCGACACGTCAACCGATTGAGAAAATGCAATTACCGAGCACAGAAGATATTGCTGATCGCCGTGTAATGCAGTTTACTCAAATGCTAAGCGAAACTATTGAGTCTCAAGACTTAAGCTTCTTCCAAGAAGTCATTGCTCATTATCAAGAAGCACATGATGCTGACCCTCTTGAAGTGGCTGCAGCATTAACGTATCTAGTTCAAAAAACACGTCCACTTAAACCTGTAGTTCATGTTCGCCCACCTAGAGCAGAACGTGAACAAGGTAGTCGTAGAGATCGTTCGGATCGTAGCGAACGTCCAAATCGATCTGAACGCACATCTCCACGACGAGGCAATCAACCAGAAAGACATCGCAGTGAAGATGGCATGCAAACCTACCGAGTTGAAGTCGGCAGAACGCATGGCGTAGAAGTCAAAAATATCGTCGGTGCAATTGCTAATGAAGCAGGTATCGATAGCAAAGATATCGGTCGCATTAGCCTTCAAGATGAATACAGCACTGTTGATTTGCCTGAAGGTATGCCAAAAGACTTATTCCAACAGCTACGCAAAGTTTGGGTCTGCAATAAACAGTTAGAGTTGAGTCTTGTAAACAGTAATGAAGCTTCTGGTAGTGAATCACGCCGTAAACCAAAACGTTCAGGCAAGCCTCGTACTCGAGCTCGTGATAAAGCAAGACGTCCAAGTCAGAATCGTAATAAAGATTAAAGTCTGAGGTATAAGACTTTCACAAGCTTTTTCGAATTCAATAAAATCTGTTACTGTTTGTATTGAAGCCATAAATAACCAAAGGATGTTCAAGTGAAGCTATTCGTAATTACTCTATCTTTCATTTTGATGTTTTTACAAACAAATATTGTAACTGCAGCAGAAGATCGTGCTGCAAAACAGCAAGGATTAGATAAAGCTTGCGAGATGGCTAGAGAAAAAAAGCTTGTTCCTATGCGTAAACAACTTATTGAAGAATGTATGAATAAGGATAGAGAAAAAAAGGATATTAAAGAGTGTGAACGTCTCCACGGTAATTATAATGGACGACCACATGGTCGAGCTCCTTTATTTTACGATCTGCCAGAATGTGAACAAGCGACTGAATTCCAGAAGAGTTACCGACAAGCGAATTAAAACAGAGCCTGTAAAACTTTAATTCCTGATCGCAGCATGTAAAAATAACACTCATGCTTAATATCATCTGGATCTTCTTTTTCACCTCCGCCTTTGTTGTTGCATTAATAAAGCTATTTGCTTTTGGTGATACCGAAATATTTAGTCAATTAATGACTGCAATGTTCAGCCTGTCAAAAACAGCCTTTGAAATATCTTTAGGTCTAACCGGTGTTTTGGCATTATGGCTGGGTATTATGCGGATTGGTGAACGCAGTGGTTTCATTGATTTACTCACCCGGGGTTTAACGCCACTTTTTGAAAAGCTGATGCCGGAAGTCCCAAAGAATCATCCTGCAATAGGTGCAATGGTGATGAATATTTCAGCCAATGCTTTGGGGCTGGACAATGCTGCTACGCCACTAGGTATCAAAGCAATGAAAGAGTTACAAAAACTCAATCCGCTTAAAGATACAGCTAGCAACGCCCAAATCCTATTTCTAGTCATTAACACCTCAGCTGTAACCTTATTTCCAGTCACTATTTTTACCTATCGTGCTCAAATGGGTGCAGCTAATCCTACCGACGTCTTTATCCCGATTTTAATTGCTACTTATGCCTCCACCTTGATCGGCTTATTAGCCGTAGCATCAGTACAAAAGATCAATTTACTAGACAAAGTGATCCTTAGGTATCTGGGTGGATTTACATTATTAGTGCTTGCCCTTCTATTATACTTTTCCAACCTTTCTCAGGCAGATATGCTTGTTCAGTCAGCCTTGGTCAGCAACGTTATTTTGTTTTCACTAGTGATGCTATTTATTGCTGGTGCAGCTGTGAAAAAAGTAAATGCCTATGAGGCCTTTATTGATGGGGCTAAAGAAGGATTTGAAACAGCCATAAAGATTATTCCCTATCTTGTGGCAATGTTAGTTGCAATTGGTGTATTTCGTGCCAGTGGTGCATTAGATTTATTAGCCAGTGGCCTTCGCAACATTGTCCTTTCTATGAATCTCGATGACAGATTTATTGATGCACTTCCTACTGCATTAATGAAACCATTTAGTGGTAGTGGTGCTCGTGCCATGATGGTGGACACGATGCAGACTTTTGGTGCTGATTCTTTTGCAGGTCGTTTATCTTCAATAGTACAAGGAAGTACTGAAACAACTTTTTATGTACTTGCGGTTTATTTTGGTTCCGTTGGTATCAAAAATATTCGCCATGCGGTTGGTTGCGGACTGGCAGCAGATATTGCCGGTATTGTGACAGCTATTTTTGTCGCTTACTGGTTCTTTGGCTAGATATACTCGTAATGATGTTACGCACTATCATCAGCACAACTCGACCGACATTTCTATTGTTAACACCAGCTGTACTGGCATTAGCCTACGCAATCAGTTATTGGCAACAAGGTTTCATCGATGTCACCTTATCAGTACTCATTTTTATTGCAGCATTATCGGCACATATCAGTGTCAACACCTTTAATGAGTATCACGATTTTCGATCTGGGCTTGATATGACTACTATTCGCACCCCATTTAGTGGCGGCAGTGGTGGTTTACCTAAAAATCCTAGTGCAGCAACCTTAGTGTTATTCGTAGCTTGGATAACGCTGACTATTACAATAATTATCGGCCTGTATTTTATTTCTGTATATGGCCTTACACTATTACCTTTAGGACTTCTAGGTAGTATTCTAATTATCAGTTATACCGGTTGGATTACTAAGAAACCCTGGTTATGTATGCTCACTCCAGGCCTCGCTTTTGGCTCTATATTTATTGTAGGCAGTGACTTTGTATTAACAGGTAGTTATTCAGTGACTGCTCTTATCGCTTCACTACCGATATTTTTTCTAGTCAATAATCTGCTTTTACTCAATCAATTTCCCGATGAACAAGCTGATCAGCAAGCTGGACGCAATCATATTGTAATTCAATATGGAAAGAAATTTTCTAGCCAATTATTAATTGTTTTCTATATATTGGCTTATTTAACACTGATTCTGGCAGTCGTATTAAAAGTATTACCTGCAGAGGCATTACTCGGCCTTTTATCGATTGTTTTTGCTATTAAATCTAGTCATATTCTACTAACAAACCATCAAAACATTGCTGGCTTGTTACTGGCAATGGCACTAAATGTAGCTGTTACTCTGCTCACCCCCTTATTGATAGCATTAGGTATAGTGTTATCAATATAGTCCTTCAAAAATGAGATTTATAGATTGAATATCACAGAGTCAATAACGCAGACTGTCTATGATCAGATTGCCAATGCACTTGTTGAAGATGGCTATATTATTCTTGAAAACTTTCTGCCCAGTAAATTAACCCAGCAGCTGTATCAGCACGTCAGTACCCTACCCAAACAACAATTTAAACCAGCAGCAATTGGTAGAAACAATGATCGCCAGCTCAACCAAGGAATTCGTAGTGATCAAACTCGATGGTTATCTGAAGAAACGCCTTGCGAACAAACTTATCTTACTGTTATGGATGAATATCGCCGTCAATTAAACCAAAATCTTTTTCTGGGCTTACACGATTACGAGGCTCACTTTGCTCATTATTCTGCAGGTAGTTATTACCAACGCCATACTGATGCATTTAAAGGAAAATCAAACCGTGTTGTCACCACAGTTTTTTATCTCAATCCTGAGTGGACACAAAATGATGGCGGAGAGTTGATTATCTACCAAGCTGACAGTGAAGATGTACTCTGTCGTATTTCACCACAATTTGGCACCATGGTAATATTCTTGAGTGAACGCTTCCCACATGAAGTATTAGCTGCAACTCGCGATAGATACAGTATTGCTGGCTGGTTTCGAATTGATAGGCAGCCATAAAGTGCTCAACATAGCAAACAGATTTCATTATGTATGATAAAAACCTCCAAATTTTATTACTAGGCAATCCAACCCTGAGAAAAATAGCTCAGCCAGTTGTTGATATTGCCAGTAATCACACGCAATCTTTTTTAAAAGATCTATTACAGTTTGTGAATGATCAAAATGGCATGGGCATAGCTGCACCACAAGTGGGCATCTCTGAAAGAATATTTATTATGTGTTCCAAGCCTAATAGTCGTTACCCATATGCTCCAGAAATGGAACCAACTGTAGTCATTAATCCTGAAATTACTTGGTTTTCACCTGAAGCTAAAAAAGGCTGGGAAGGCTGTTTAAGTGTACCCGGGGTTAGAGCATTGGTGCCGCGTCATACATCAATAAAGGTGAGGTTTTTATCACAATTGGGCGATGTTATTGAAACAGAATATTCCGGATTTCTTGCTCGGATTTTCCAACATGAATTCGATCATCTACAAGGAAAGGTTTTTTTAGATCGAGTCGAAAATAGTCTCGAAATAATGATGGAACAAGAATGGCTTAAAATGATTAATCAATCATAGTGAGATATCAATTTATCAATAAACTAAAACCCCAGTCATCACCCAAACATTTGTCCAGCAGCCTGTGATAGAGCTTTAGACCGTTTGGATGATCGCAAGGCATTCATAATATGAGTTCTCATGCCTGGCATAAACATTACATCAGCCAATAATTGACTAAATCCATCCTGACCGGCATCATTTTTAGCCAGTTGTTCAACAAATAACTGACAAATGTGATCTTGTTCCAACACCCGCCAAATTCGTCCGGAAATTGTCGCTAATACTTCAATATTTTGACTGCATTGATGCTTCAACACATGCATTACCATCTGATCTACTAACCCTTGGGCTGGGCTATTTGATGCTGCACGTAGACAAGCACAAAGACGTTCAATATCAGGCTGTTTTTCCTGCAACTCCATATCAACACGCTGTGCCAATACTTCAACAATACCTGCTGCCGGTTCAGCATGCTCAAGAAAGGTACTTAATACCATAAAAGGTTCATCAGACAATTGTGGAATGGTTTCAATCAACCCCAAAGTTTCTTCACTTTCATCAAGTCTGATCGCTACATCAGCCACACCTTGCATGCCTAGAGATTGCCAGTCACTGATATCTTTCTGGCCGGTAAAATACGCCAGTGCATCAGCATAATATTGTGATGGCTTTGAAGCTAAACTATGAGTGGCCTGAGCATTAAATGCAGCCATTTTATCTTCACGTGGACTGAAAGTGTATGGACAATCTTTCAATGCCCCTTCGATATTTTTGCCATCTGCCGCTGCCAACATGCATTCGCCGACACGTTCGAGTAGCATAACCAGAAATTCATCCCTCGCAGCTTGTAATAATAAACCTTGCTCATCCAGTGGAAATTTCAAAAACCAGACATAGTGTTTATCAGGTGATGCCGGATTCCAGAAAATCACTCCAAATAAGGCAGTTTTCTGAAGTGGGTAAGGATAAGGTTTTTTTGCCCATTCAAAACTCACAAATTCATCTGGGCTTAACTTAACAACGCGACGTCCCATATCAAAAACGCGGTATTTAGCACCACTTTGATGGAGGAATTCACTTAAAGTCGTAATCTTATGCGCCGCTGTCATTGCATGATATGTCCTTGTTACCACGGTAAGTTGATGTGATGCTCAGTATACGATTCTGAACCATAAGATGAATTCGCTGAGTATTACGTTCGGTATTCAGCGTTTATTTTGACATAATCGTAGGAAAAATCACAGGTCCAGACGGTATCTTTTGCATTGCCACGGCCAAGTTCAACTTTAATGGTGATTTCATCTTCATCCATCACTTGCTGACCTTTTTGTTCAGTGTAATCACTGGCTGGTTGACCGCCATTAACAATACAGACATCTCCCAAATAAATAGTCACTTTGCTTAAATCAAAGTCACGAATTTTACTGCGTCCGATTGCAGCTAGGATCCGCCCCCAATTCGGGTCTGAAGCAAAAAAAGCTGTTTTAACTAATGGTGAATGGGCAATGGTATAGGCAACTTGACGACATTCTTGCGTATCAACACCTTGTTCAACCTGAATTTCAATAAATTTGGTGGCACCTTCACCATCACGTACTATTGCTTGTGCAAGTTGTTGGCTGATTTGTACGATGACTTGATATAAATTTTGTGCTTCAGCACTATCAATATCATCAATCGTGTTATTAGCTGCCTGACCAGTTGCCATTAATACACAGGCATCATTTGTTGATGTATCGCCATCAACCGTTATTCGATTAAATGATTGTTCGACAGCATTGTGTAATATGGTATCTAACACTAATTGTTCCACTGCCGCATCTGTTGCTATATATGACAACATAGTCGCCATATCAGGCCGAATCATACCTGAGCCTTTTGCCATTCCTGTTACTGTAATGGTGTTACCATCAATTTCAACTTGCTTTGAAATAGCTTTGGCTACGGTATCGGTGGTCATGATCGCATGAGCAGCATCAAACCAATTATCAGCTTTTAGATCCTGAAAAGCATCAGGCAATGCTTTCTTTATTTTATCAACGGGCAATTGTTGTCCTATTACACCTGTTGAGAAAGGTAATACCGCATTCTTTGTATCATTGGTCAATTCAGCAACTGCTGAGCAACAGTCTTGTGCTGCTTGCAGACCTGCTTCACCTGTTCCAGCATTGGCATTACCTGAATTAATCAGCAAATAACGTGGTGAAGCTTCATTTTGATGTTGCTTTGCTAACATCACAGGTGCAGCACAAAATACATTTTGGGTATAAACCACTGAGGTCGTAGTACTTTCTGCTAACTGAATCAACACCAAGTCTGTACGATCAACTGTTTTAATACCTGCACTGGCAATGCCGAGCTTTATACCCGATATGGCTAATAAGTCTGAATGTTTTGGTGCAGGCAGGCTAACGGACATGTTAGCTTATTGCACCATGGCACTGTTTGAATTTCTTACCTGAACCACAAGGACAGGGATCATTACGACCGACTTTACGACCATCACGTGTTATAGGCTGTTGTGATGTAGGTAGATCATCGACATTTTCTTCACCCACCATACCTTCAGCTTCATCATGTTGATACTCAATATTACCAGACTGGCGACGTTGTTCTTCGACTGCTTCTACATCTTCTGGATCACGTACTTGCACCCGAGATATCAATGAAATCACATCATGTTTGATACGTTCCATCATCTATGTGAACATTTCAAAAGCTTCACGTTTGAATTCTTGTTTCGGGTGTTTTTGTGCATAACCTCGTAAATTAATACCCTGACGGAGAT
>Ga0164311_10000209_pt1 | contig 23573 bp, 31 predicted proteins | sample GuaBasSedimGuay2_FD_121796 | JGI IMG/M metagenome (GOLD analysis project Ga0164311, IMG submission 121796) | Subseafloor sediment microbial communities from Guaymas Basin, Gulf of California, Mexico - Guay2, Core 4569-9, 9-12 cm | ecosystem: Environmental > Aquatic > Marine > Hydrothermal vents... | reverse complement strand
CTTACCTCTGAAGAGATCTTCTCTTCCATCTTAAGTTGTACGTCTTACATCTCCTACATCTCTCAGCAGATGGAGGATTCCTAGCCCCGCACTTTCTGCATATCTTAACCATGAGCAGCTTCTTTTGGGCTATCTGCAGCTTAACTGGATCCGTTACAGGCATCTTTATACCTCCCTCTCTGAGGTCAGAAGGTCTCTTCAACTGTTTGAATAATAAATTTATCTCTTGTGGAGATGTGTAGTGAGGAGGAAAGACTTTAATCCTCTAACTACAGTTAGAAGAGGAGTCTACCCTAGCGGTGAACAGCTTTATGAGTGAGAACACCGTAATAGTGGGGCAAAAACCAACTATGAACTACGTCTTAGCCTGCCTCACGCTCTTCCACCAAGGGTTTAACGACGTAGTGATCAAGGCGAGGGGGAAAGCTATATCAAAGGCTGTTGATGTTGCTAATATCGTGCAAAAAAAGTTTATCCCCACAGTTAAAGTTAAAAGCTTGGAACTTGGTAGTGAAAGACTTGTAACTGAGAAAGGAAATGTGGTCAATCTAAGTACCATAACGATAACCCTGACAAAGCGATGATTTAAGGGGAGAAGAATTGCAATTTCCAATATGTTACTTCTGTTTGAAGAGCGGGTTGCTATGTAGAACATGTGATGAGAAGTTGAGAAGAGGAGAGATATCTAAGCTAGACATAGAAGTAGCTAAGTGGTTTCTAGACAATGAAAACAAGTATCCTCAGATGAGGGACTGTACGTTCTATAAAGCTGTACAGAAGAATAACTTACTCGTCATCCTAGTAGGCTGTAGAGGTAAAGCTTTGGGGACGTTGTTTTGGAGAAAAATAGGTAAAGCGATAGGTGACGAGAGGAAGGTCAACGTAAGGGTTATAGAGAAGTCGTCTTCACTTCGAGGTTTACTAAGTCAACTACTTTTCCCTGCTAAGGTGATAACGCTAAATACCATATGGTTACCGGACGGCACATGCGAAAGCACTGTTAAGATAGCTCCTGAAGATGTCAAGAGGCTACCAGCTGACATTAAAGTGCTTGAAGAGGTCATACGAGAACTACTTGGAGAGACCGTGTATATAGCCACGTGAAGGGGGCACAGGAGTAACAGATGAGGAACACCATAACCCAGAGGGGTCACTGGAAGAAGACACATTACAACTGCCAGCTTAGCTCACTTCCTGATGGTACAGAAGTAACAGTAATGGGCTGGCTTCAGGACGTCAGGGACCTAGGTAAAATAAAGTTCTTAGTTTTAAGGGACTCCACAGGCGTAGCTCAAGTGACAGTTAAGGTCGACGCAGCCACCAAGAACATCGTAGACCTCCTATCTAAGCTCACAAGGGAGAGCGTTATAGCCGTTAAAGGTGTAGTTAAACGCACAGAGAAAAGCAGACTGGGGTTTGAGGTAATTCCGTCAGAGCTGAAGGTCTTAAACTACGCTAAGAAGCCACTTCCACTAGAGGTTACAGGCAAAACTCCTGCTGACTTCGAGACTAGAATGTCGGTAAGGTTCATGGACTTAAGGAGGAGGAGTGAGCTATTAATATTTAAAATACAGCATGAGGTGCTCAGAGCTATAAGGAGCTTCCTCCACGAAAAGGGGTTTACTGAGGTATTTACACCCAAGATCTTGGCCTCGGCAACTGAAGGAGGAGCTGAACTATTTAAGGTCAAATACTTCGATAAAGACGCCTACCTAGCACAAAGCCCCCAATTATATAAGGAGGTCTTGACGAGCTGTTTTGAAAAAGTCTACGAGATAGGAGTTTACTTCAGAGCTGAGGAGTCCAATACCCCCTACCACCTAAATGAGTTCGTATCCGTAGACATTGAGGCGGCCTTCATGGATTACGAAGACGTCATGCAGCTCTTAGAAGAATGCATTAAGCACGTCTACCATCACCTCGCAGCCAACTGTTCAAGAGAGTTAAGAGAGCTAGGCGTAGAGCTAACTAAAGAAGATGTGACAAAACACTTCCCCAGAATAACTTACTCAAAAGCCCTCGAAGTACTTCAAGACAAAGGGTTTGCGATAAACTGGGGAGAGGACTTAACGACGCCTGCCCTCAGGAAGTTAAGTGAGGAATTCGAGGGCTACTACTTCATAACCGACTGGCCGACTGAGACGAAGCCCTTCTACATAAAGCCTTCAGTAAAGGACAAGAATATATGTGAAGCATTTGACTTAATGTGGCGTCACATAGAGCTTGCCAGCGGCGGAACGAGAATCCACGTGAGGGAGGAGCTTGAGGAGAGCCTCAGACTTAAGGGTTTAAACCCCGAGAGCTTCAAGGAGCACCTAAAAGCATTCGACTATGGAATGCCTCCTCATGCTGGGTGGGGGTTGGGGCTCTCGAGGCTCATCATGGCGATAACGAGGAGACAAAATATTAGGGAAGTAGTGCTATTTCCACGTGATAGAACGAGGCTTACACCTTAACTCTACAGGTAGAGATGCGCTGAGGTCCTACATATCATGAGGAGGTTCTTCCCTCTATACTGGTGTGACAACTGTAACGTCCCGTTACTAGTGAGGAACTGTTGCCTCTGCGGCAATAATAGAGATGCCAGAGAAGTTGCAATAACGCCTCCTGGCGACGTAAAGCCCGCTTTTAAAGGAGAACTTCAAGAACTTCGCAGAGTAATATATCAAGAGTTTGGAGAGGTAGGACCTAACCTCACACCAAGCGATAGGGTTGTGTTATTAAACAAGGTGCCTCACCAGGACCTAGCCTATGAGGTGATAGTGGATGGTTACGTAATAGGTCTCTGGAGATTTGAAGTGGAAAGTTCCTCGTGGAGCTTCCTCCCCTCCATGGAAGGGGCTCGTAGGTTGGCGTTGCTGAAAGCTAGGAAGTGGGTTATTGCAGATAGAGGGGCTGAAGAGGCTGTAGCTAAAGGTGCTAACTTACTGGCGCCGGGAGTTGTGGCCTTAGATGACGGTATAAGAGGAGGAGATCAGGTCTACGTGGTTAATGAGGAAGGGCTTGCCATAGCTGTGGGAAAAGTGCCTCGAGACTTTAATGCAAACCTGGAGAGAGGTAGAGGCATCGTAGTCAAGGTTAGGCAACATGCCAAGGCCGAGGAGGCTAAGGTGAACACGAAAAGCAGTAGCTGGGAAGATGTCATAGTAGCCAATAAGCACCGCCTAGAGGAGATCGAGGAAAGGGCTGCTAGGCTGGTACGCGATGTGTATAGTAAAGAGGCCAAACCCGTTGTGGTGTCGTTTTCAGGAGGCAAGGATAGCCTCGCAGTCCTGCTATTAGCGATGAAAGCCCTCAGCAAAGACTTCTACGTAGTCTTCTCCAATACTGGAGTTGAGTATCCGGATAACGTGAGTTACGTGCATAGAGTCGTTAAGGCCCTAGATCTTCAAGATAAGTTTCTAGAGGTCAAAGCGAATGTTAACTTCTTCAACGCCATGGAGATCTTCGGACCACCAGCCCGAGACTATAGGTGGTGCTGTAAGGTATGTAAGCTAGCGCCCACAGCCCGCGCTCTAAGAGAGGTGTCAAGTGGAGAGAGCCTAGTCCTCGTGGGACTAAGAGCCTTAGAGTCCAGCAGAAGAAGAAGCCGTGGAGCCTTTTGGAGGAGCATATGGATCAAAGGGCAGGTAGCCCTATCACCCATCTACGATTGGAGCACGCTAGAGGTGTGGCTCTACCTCATGTGGAAAAACGTAGAAGTCAATCCTCTCTACGAAAAAGGCCTTGAGAGAATAGGATGTTGGGTCTGTCCAAGTATGGAGTTAGCTGAAATCTCTAAGACCATGAACATCATGGGGGAGGAATGGCATAAGTACATGGAGAAGGTATCTGGCATGTTGAATATGTCGGAGCAACAGCTCAAATACGGCTTATGGAGATGGAGGTACAAGGAGCCATTTAAGAGAAAGCAAAGAAAAGCCAAGGGAGTATTGGACTTCATCGCAAAGAAGCTTAGAAGGAGCTTAAAAGTAAAGGTTGAGGATGAGGTACTTCAAAGGTTTCTAAACATTTTAAAGACGTTGTACGACGTGGAGCAAAACGACTGTGAAATATACCTCCACGGGGAGGGCGAGGAGGTACTTATTAAGCTTATTGAAGGAGGAGAGATTCTAGTAAAGGGCTCTACCAAGAAGAGTTTGATTAGAGTGTTGAGGTGCTTATCGAGAGCTAGCATGTGTTTGAGCTGCATGTTGTGTATAACTACATGTACTGTAAACGCCATAAGCATGACGCAAGGTGGAGTGAGCATAAACGAAAAACGTTGTGTTAGATGCGGTGAATGCAACTATACATGTCCCATATGGGTTTATAGTGTAAGGTCGAAATACCTTGCGAAAAGATTATTAGATTAGCTTCATTATCTAGAGCACGGATGTTATTTTGGGGGGATTGAGATGTTCACACCACCTGGCATGGGCTATGACAGGGCCATAACTGTATTCTCACCTGAGGGTAGGCTGTACCAAGTAGAGTACGCACTTGAAGCAGTTAAGAGGGGTTGGACTACTCTAGGCATTAAGTGTAAGGATGGAGTTGTAGTTGCAGTAGAAAAGAAGAGGATATCCCCCCTTGTCGACCCCGACACCATGGAGAAGATATGGAAGATAGATGACCATGTCGGTATAGCTTACGCTGGGCTAGCCTCAGATGGAAGGGTATTGATAGATAGAGCCAGAATAGAAGCTCAAATACACAGGATGATATACGATGAACCCATAGACGTCGAGGTTTTAACTAGAAAAATAAGCGACTTAAAACAATTGTACACTCAACACGCAGGCGTAAGACCCTTCGGCGTCTCCTTCATCATAGCTGGCGTTGACAGGTTTGGGCCTAAGCTCTACATGACCGAGCCCAGCGGGGCCTACGCAGGGTACTATGCAGTCGTCATAGGTGCTGGTGCACAGACAGCCACGGAGATTCTCGAAAAGAATTACTCTCCATCGATGGGCGTCGAGGAGGGGATAATGCTCGCCTTAAGGTGCATGGACTCTGTGATCGAAGGGGGTCTCGCTATAGACAAGGTAGAGATAGCAGTAGCCGACCTAAAGACGGGGAAGTTTGATAAACTTAAAGTAGACCAAGTAAGGCAACTTATAGAATCATATAAAGCACGGATGAAGTGATATGAGCGGAGAAGGCGAACATTCAATAGCTAGGTTGTCCATTGGAGCAGAGAGATTCGAGATACTCGTTAATCCAGAGCTTGCATGGCAACTAAAGCAAGGAGCTAAAGTCGACGTAAAGGATGTCATGATAAGTGACGTGATATACAAGGACGCAAGGAAAGGGTTGAGGGCGTCACGAGAAGCCTTGCTAAAGGTCTTTAAAACCACGGATCCCTGGGAGATAGGAAGAACCATAATAATGAGGGGGGATATTCAGCTAACAGCCAAGCAGAGGAAGGAGCTTATCGAGAACAAGCGAAGACAAATAATAACCTTCATCTCGAGGAACTGTGTAGACTCGAAAAGCGGCTTGCCCATACCACCTAAGAGAGTTGAGATATTGCTTGAGGAGATTAGGGCATCTATAGACCCATTTAAAGACGCTGAAGAGCAGGCTTTAGAGGTCATTAAAGCTTTGAGGTCAAAGATTCCGATAAAGATAGCTAAGGTATTGCTTGAACTTAAAGTTCCGCCGCGCTATGCTGGTAGAGTTTACCAAGTAGTTTCGAAGTACGGGTCCATTCTAAAATCTCAGTGGCTTGGAGACGGGTCTTGGAAGGGAGAGATCGAGATACCCGCAGGTCTACGTGTTGAGTTCTTAGAGAAGGTCAATCAGATGACCCGTGGCGACGTAGAAGTAAAGATAGTAAGTGAGGGTTAGCCTTATGCCCATCTACGTGAAGGACTGGGATATAGTAGTTCCAGGAGACCTCCTCGCAGAAGGTGATTACACAGCTGGCCCCTACGTCTACAAAGAGGACAACAAGTTATATTCAACAACCATAGGCATAGTTGAACAGCGAAAGGGTACCATAAGGGTGGTACCCCTACAGGGACCATACATACCAAAGGTTGGCGACATAGTCATAGGTGTAGTTGTGGACATATCCCCCACGGCCTACGTAGTTGACATAAACTCTTCTTACAAAGCTATACTACAGGCGTCAGAGGTAGTGCCGCCAAAGAGAAACGTCTTAGCCGAGGACTTAACCAAGTACCTAGATGTAGGCGATGTCATCGTGTGCAAAGTAATGAGGTTTGACAAGTACTCAGATGTCTTATTAACGTGTAAAGGGAAGGATTTGGGGAAGATAGAGGGTGGCAGGCTTGTCAAGATCACTCCAGCTAAAATCCCTAGGCTTATCGGCAGAAAGGGGTCCATGGTCAACTTAATAAAGAAGGAGACTGGGTGCAAGATGGTTATAGGTCAAAACGGTTACATATGGATTAAGGGTAAAGATAAGAAGCTTGAAGCCCTAGCCGAGAAAGCCATAAGAAAGGTGGAGAGAGAAGCCCACATGAGTGGGCTTACCCAGAGGGTTCAAAACATGCTTCAATCAGAAAGGGGTAGCTAAAAACATTGTTGAGGGAGTATTATGAAAGATAAAGAAGCGACTTTGATATTGCCCGATGGTAGAAGGCTTGATGGAAGAAGGCCTGGTGAGATTAGGGACATAAAGATCAAGGTAGGCATTTTAGAGAATGCTGATGGATCAGCGTATGTAGAGCAGGGCAACACTAAGATATACGCCGCAGTGTATGGGCCTCGAGAGGTTCACCCGAGACATCTGGCTCTACCCAACAAGGCGATAATAAGGTGTAGATATCACATGGCCCCCTTCTCCGTGGAAGAGAGAAAGTCCCCAGCACCTAGCAGGAGGGAGATAGAGCTCTCAAAGGTCATCAGAGAGGCACTTACCCCAGCAATATTCGTTGAGCAATTTCCATTTACGACCATAGACGTGTTCGTTGAGGTTATAAATGCTGATGGTAGCACCAGGTGTGCAAGCATAATAGCTGCGTCACTAGCTCTAGCCTCAGCAGGTATACCCATGAGAGACCTCGTGGCCGCTTGCTCCGTAGGTAAAATCAATGGGGTGCTAGTACTAGACGTCACAGATGTCGAGGACAAGTACGGCGAGGTTGACATGCCGTTCGCCATGATGCCTGGAAAGGGAGAGATAACACTGTTCCAGCTAGACGGTGTTTTGACGCTTGAGGAGGCCGAGGAGGCCATTAAAATGGCGTCCAAGGCATGCATGGAGATATACGAGAAGGAGAAGAGCGCGCTTAAAGCCAAGTACATCGAAGCTCGAAAAGCCGTAGAGGAGGTCGTTTAACTTGATCTCTAAAGTGCGTAGGAGTCAGATAATGGACTTACTAGCCATGGGTAGTAGGGTGGATGGCAGGGGACTTGAGGACTTGAGGACTATAGAGATACGTTGTGGAGTAGTGGCGAACGCTGATGGATCTGCTGAGGTCAGAATGGGCAAAACGCTAGCTATAGCTGGCGTTAAAACGAGCATAGGCACACCCTTCCCCGACACGCCCGATATGGGGATACTCATAGTAAACGCGGAGTTCCTCCCCATAGCATCACCAACATTTGAGCCAGGACCGCCTGACGAGAACGCCATAGAGCTGGCGAGGGTTATAGATAGGGGGTTAAGGAGGTCTGAAATCCTTGACCTACAGAAGCTGTGCATAATGCCTGGAAAGGCTGTATGGGAGATATGGGTCGACATTCACGCGCTAAACCACGACGGCAACCTCATGGATGCCTCAGCGCTAGCCTCTGTAGCAGCTCTACTCACTGCTCGTATACCTAAAGCGACTTTGACCGAGGATAAGGAGGTTAATCTCGACAAGAGCGTGAGAGAGAAGCTGCCAATAAAGGGGGTTCCAGCCACAGTGACCATAGCCAAGATAGGAGATAAGCTCTTGGTGGATCCATGCCTAGACGAAGAGGAGGTCGCTGACGCTTTCCTAACTGCAACCTTCATCAACGACAAGCTTTGCGCCATTCAGAAGAGGGGTGAGAAATCCCTCACTGTCGAGGAAACGTTAAAATGCCTGCGGATAGCACAGAAAAAAGCGCGAGAGCTCGTAGCCATAACGATGGAGGGTACAGGTTATGGGAAGGACTAAGAAAGTTGGAACTGCGGGAAGGTATGGCGCAAGGTATGGCTCAACCATTAGGAAGGCTGTAGCTGAGATAGAGGTCAAGATGAAGGCTCCGCATAAGTGTCCTTACTGCTACTCAGTTGGCAAGTTGAAGAGGATAGCGGTTGGCATATGGTACTGTAGGAAGTGCAAGACGACTTTTGCTGGCGGGGCTTACGTGCCCCTAACAGGGCTTTGAAGTAAAGGTTATGTCCACACTTTCACCACTCACCATATGTGCTTGAGATGTCGCGTAGAGAGGCCACACCTAAGTATTTGATCTCGACGTCTCTTAGACCCTCAAAGAGGGCTCGCAGCTTCGGGAGAGACCTCTCCCATGCCCTCATAAACGCTCGTTATGTAACGAGGGGTAAAAGGAGGATTATAGACCTCGTAGGGCTTGCCTCTAGTTTGAGAGCCACGAGGCTCATTGTGATACAGGCTAAGAAGGGAAATCCCAGTAAACTCGACTTTTACCATGTGGGCTGCGAGGGCTCGTACTTACTGGGCTCTCTGTTAATACTCGGCGTTAAGCTTGTCAGAGAGCAGAAGCACGTTATTAGAGCTCCTCCTCGAGCTCGTCTGTCAATGTTATTCGACGTCTTTCACGTCGTTGACGAGTTAAGGAGAGCTACGCTTCTTCTTCCAACGCTGTTCGACTTAGACCTAGCTAGTGAGGAGGACAGGTGGGTGATGAAGATCTCAGGTGTGGGAGAGGAGCTTAGCATAACCTTCATGGATAGAGAGACTACTTCATCCTTTGGTCCAGTTATTAGGGTGAGGAAAATTGTCCGGGCCTCCTCATGAAGCCCGCCTTGAACTCAAGGTTGCCGAGAAGGCGAGGCTAGCTCTGTTTAAAGCTTTGAAGCCAGAAGTCGAGAGTAAAGCTCCCGGCTGTGATGTTGCCATGACCTTCAACGGGGAAAAGTTAATAATAACCTTTAACGCTAGAAGCCTAAGCAGACTTAGGGCTGTGCTGAATTCGTATTTGAGATGGATTAAGTCCATATGTGAGGCGATTGATGTCACATGAGGGGATGATGTTGCAAGCCCAAATACCACCTGAGGTACAACATAAATTGATGCAGTTCCAAGAAATCCAAGAGAGAATTAGAGCTTTAACCATTAGAAGGCAGCAATTAGAAGTGGAGTTGCGAGAAGTCGAGAGAACTCTTGACGAGCTGAAGAGTGTGAAAGACGACGCTCCAATATTCAAGTCAGCTGGTAGGGTGCTATTTAAGGTCAGTAAGGAAGCCGTGATTCAGGAGCTAAATGATAGGAAGGAGACCCTGGAGCTTCACATTAAGACCCTTGAAAAACAGGAGGCTCAAGCTAGGAAAAGGATTGAGGAGCTCAGGCAAGACATAAATCAGGCATTGGCTGGCTATAGCTTGAGCTCCAGCTAGTAAACCATGAAAGCACGTAACATAGAGGAAGCTCTAAGAAGGGTTCAGGAGGAGGTCATAGCTTACATAACGAAGCTCGTGCCACCTGAAGAGCTTTTAGACGTTAATGTGTCTTTGCAGTTTGATCAAGGCGTGTTAGACGTCGACGTTGAGGTAAGACTACACGAAGCAAGCTTTAGGAACCCAATGCCCATAGCGAGGAGAGCCGTTGAATACGCCATCAAGTTGTTTGAAAGCCTTTGGGGTGGAGGAATTGAAGGTAGTAGAGCTCTTAACTCACGTGAGGAAAGCCCGTGACGTAGTACTCGTAAGCCACCAGAATAGCGACATCGACGCGGTTCTCAGCTGCCACGCACTAAGCCACTTAATACGTGAAGTCAACCCAGAAGCTCACATAACTATTGCATCTATAAAGCTAAGTCTCCCAGCCAAGAGGTTGCTGGAGGACTTAGGCCTAATAGATTCCACAGAGGAAACCGCGACGCTCCCAAGATACGACTTGTGCTTCTTCATCGACGTCAACAATCCTGCACATCTAGGCGAGCTTGAAAAGGCCGTTGATTACCATAAACCCATAATAATAGTTGACCATCATAGGCCGTCTGCAAAGCGTCCACAAAACGTTGTTTTGACCATAATGGATCAGGAGGCCGTTGCCACAGCAGAGATAGTGTGCGACATATACAGAGCTATAGATCTGAAACCCCCAAAGGAGGTGGCATTCTGGCTCCTCATAGGCATACTCTCTGACTCTAGGAGGCTTTACGTAGGGGGCTTAAAGACGTTACTCAACGTGGCATTCCTCGTAGAGTGTGGAGCTTCTCTCGAGGAGGCATCTCGCATGCTTTACATGCCGCTAAGCTACTCCGAGAAAATTGCGAGATTGAAGAGTGCTCAGAGGCTCAAGCTCTTTACCTTAGGTGACCAATGGGTCCTAGCGACATCCCACGTGGGATCCTATGAGGCATCGGCTGCGAGGGCATTAGTGGATTTGGGAGCTGACTTGGCTGCAGTGTACAACGACTTGGACTCAAGAGGCTCAAGGCTTTGTGCGAGGGCTAGTGAGGGGTTCACGAAGAGCTTTGGCCTGCACTTGGGAGAAGTCATGGAGCAGCTGGGGCTAGAGTTCTCAGGGTCAGGTGGGGGACACGCTACTGCTGCCTGCGTCACTACGCCTGTAAGGGGAGATGTCGTTTTAGAGGGTTTCTTGAGGTTTGTCAAGGATAAGCTTAAGCAACCCTTTAAGGAGATAACGTGAGAGCAGCATGAATTTAATAGAGCTCAAGGATGTGACGTTTACCTACAAGGGCGAGAGCAAACCCGCCGTCGAAGACATCACGCTTGAGGTGCGTGAAGGGGAGAGCTTATGCATCATGGGGCCTAGCGGCTGTGGCAAGACGACATTGTGCTATATTCTCAGTGGTGTTATACCGTTTCTCGTAGAGGGGGACTTTAAGGGAGAGGTTCTGTACCGAGGGGAGAATGCGCATAGAGTAAGGGAGAAGCGAGGGTACTTGGGCGTGGGCCTAGTACTTCAAGACCCCGAGAGCCAACTCATTTCGTTAAAGGTTGAAAGGGAGCTTGCATTCGGGCCTGAAAACATAGGCTTGCCTCCTCAAATCATCAGGGAAAGGGTCATGGAGATTGCTGAGGCTCTAGGCATAAGCCACTTACTGGATAGAAGCACGTACGAGCTGTCAGGAGGAGAACTTCAACGTGTAGCTATAGGGTCGCTCTTGACGCTATACCCTGAAGTCCTCATATTTGATGAGCCCACCTCCAACCTAGACCATCACGGCCTACACTCCCTAAAGGAGATGCTTAAAGCTCTGAAGCAGAGGGGGTACACGATAGTAGTCGTCGAGCACGACGTGGAGCACTTACTGGAGGTCTTTGATAGAATAGTCTTGATGAGTAATGGGAGAATCCTAATTTCCGGGGAACCCGTAGAAGCCTTGTTGTCAAGGGAAGCTGAAAAAGCTGGGGTAAGCATCCCTCTACCCTTAAGGCTCTACAAGGAGTTGAGGAAGAAGGGAGTAAAGCTTCCCAAACCTCCCTTAACCGTCCAAGAACTTCTTGAACTATTGGGTGATGTCGTTGGCCGAGCTCCTACGCCTTGAAGACGTATGGTTCAGCTATGACGGCAGAAGCTACGTATTGAAGGAAGTAAACTTCTCGGTATCAACCGGAGAAGTTGTCTCCATACTGGGACCCAACGGCTCAGGGAAGACAACTCTAATAAAGCTGTTTATAGGCTTATTGAGGCCTAGTAAGGGAAGGATCTACGTAAAGGGCTTAGAGATCCACAAGAAGAGAGTTGAAGAGCTTGCTAGGAGCATAGGCATAGTGTTTCAAAATCCGAATCACCAGCTCTTTGAGCTCAACGTGAAGAGAGAGCTTGTATTCGCGCTTAAGAACATGGGTCTAGACTACATAGATGTTGAGAAAAACCCTTGGGTTGCTAGGCTAAACGTGACAAAGCTACTTGAGAAGTCGCCTCTGCTGTTAAGTGAAGGAGAGAAGAGGAGAGTTGCATTGGCCTCAGTTTTAGTCTATCAGCCCGACCTCCTAGTGTTGGATGAGCCCACTACGGGTCAGGACTTTGAGCATAAACGCGTCATTGCAGGCATAGTGAAGGAGTACCAGAGGCTCCATGGAAGGGCTGTGGTAGTTGTAACTCACGACATGGACTTCGCGTGGGAGGTGGCTACGCGTTTTATCATCTTGCTCAACGGTCAAGTGATCTTCGATGGCCCTCCCCATGAGGCAGTGGATGGAGGATACGTGGAGAGAGCGGGGTTAAGAAAGCCCAGCTTGCTTAGCTTGGGGCTAAGTCTCAAGAGCATGGGGTTGAAGGTAGAGGAGTACGACATTAACAGCTACGTGAGAGCACTTAAGGAGGTCTTGACGTCTCGATGAACTATCCCTTAAAAATGCTCTCGATACTCGAGATGATACGCTTTAGGGGTGAGAAGACTTGGCTCCACTCAATGGACTTAAGGGTGAAGCTCCTAATAGTGGCTGGCCTCATAACGATGGCATCACTCTTCGACAAGGTCGTTGAGCTCATCTGCGTATTGGTTGCAGCCATAACCTTGATAGTTCTAGCTCGAGAGGCTAAACAGTGGTTAAAAGGCTCTCTCGCACTCTGGATCATAGTGGCAATAGTGTTCCTAGTGAACGGGTTCTTAGCGTCGATTTATGTAGCGACACTACTCGTCTTGAGGCTCACCTGCTTCGTAATCACGTTGTCATTCCTCCTCTCAACCACAAGCCCAGATAGGGTTGTGGCCTTCTTAACGGCTATGGGTGCTGGAAGAGGGGTTACAGCTGCCTTCATGTTAGCTTTGAGGTTCACACCGATATTCATGCTTGACGCACAGAAGATATGGGATGCCCAGAGAGCTAGAGGGTTGGGGTTAAGGCGTGAGAGCTTTGTGAAGAAGCTTAAGCCACTCATAACCCCACTCGTCGTGAGGTCCTTTCAAGTCCTTCACAACGCCGCTGTAACCATGGAGGTTAGAGCGTTCAACGTAGAGGGAAGGCGCACCACAAGCCTTGACACAAGCTTGAAGGTCCGCGACGTCGCTGTAATGGTGTTAGCTGCATCCCTCATAGCCATCGGGCTAGCTGTTCACTTGCTCCAACTACTTCCAGTGCCATTTTAAACTGCCTCTTCAGCTCATCCCTAGGGAAACCGAGGTCAACAACGTCCCAAGGGTTCTCCTCACGAGGGTTACAGAATACTTTTTCGAGCTCCCTCGACATCAAGGACCACGTTGCGTGATCCATCATAGCTAGCTGTAGGAGTTTGGGAGCCATGGTCACGTCGGCCAGGGAGAGCATTGATTGCACGTAAGCTCTATGAGGTTTTAGAGTGTCCACCTTGACACGTCTATGTCTAAGAGCCTTCAAGTATGCCCTGTAGATCTCCCTAACCTGAGCAGGTTTGAGAGGGGGTAACCATTGGAGGGGGGTGTTGGGCTTCGGTATTAGAGGGTTTATGGATACATGAACGTTTACGTTGTACTTCGATGCCAATCTCCTAAAGGTATCTCCACAAGCCTCTACGTCAGCGGGTGATTCGCCAGGCAACCCCACTATGAGGTACGCCTTGATGTCCCTGATACCGTATTTAGATGCTAGCTCAAAGCTTTCTTCAATGACCTCGTCAGGATAGGACTTGCCTAAGAAGCATCTGAGATTATAAGATGTCGATTCAAAACCTAGGGCCAAGCTTCTCTGTCCACCTCGCTTTATGAGCTCCAAGAGCTCGTGGTCTACAGCGTCAGGTCTCAAGGATGGTATGGAGAGGCTGAGGCCTCTATTCAAAACATCTCTGCACATATCCTTTAACCTTGGCACGTCGAAGACGTTTGCGCCTATGAAGACCACCTTACTCGCCGAGCTCCGCTTAAGCCCCTCTTCAAGGAGCTCGATAAACCTGTCATAGCTTCTATACCTGAAGGGACCGTTGGTCCAAGCAAGTAGGCAGAAGCGACATCTTCTTCCACAAGACCTCGAGACCTCTACATAGAGGGCATCTGCAAAGATGGGGTCTAACACCTCACTCCTATCAGTTGGCGTGACTTGAGCTACTATGTGAGGCGTATCATCAAGGTTTACTGCGGTAGACCTCTTTACGTAATCCTTACCTTCAACGTACACGCAGTCAATATCGGATAAGGAGAGCAGCTTCTCCGCCTTGGACCTCCCATCCATAAGCGAATCAAGTAGCTCAGGCAATTTAGGTTCCAATTCGCCTATGAAGACTGCGTCTGCGAAAGCAGAGATCAATGTCGGGTTGGCGGAGACTGCTTGCCCTCCCGCTATCACGATAGGGTCGCTTTCCCTTCTCTCACTCTTGAGAGGGTTTATTCCAGCCCTCATCAACATACGGAGCATGTTCACGTAATCCTCTTCGTATTGCATGGTGAAGGCCAGTACGTCAAAGCTCCTTAAGTCAGCGTAGCTCTCAACAGTCCTAGGCTCACCCCCTCCGAGAAAACACCTCTCACACAACACCTCTTCGTGCAAATTGAAGAGGTAGTACAGCTGTTGAACCGTCAATCCCGTCATACCAGCTCTATACACGTTCGGGTAGCACAACGCAACTCTAACCTTGACCCTAGACCAGCTCTTCCTAATCACATTAAGTTCAGCAAACCTCAAAGGTGTAGAGCTACCTCTCATTGCCTTCAAGCCTTAGGCCCTCAACAGCCCTACTCTACCCTTACTAGTATTTTAGGTTGAGGGTCCTCAAGATTATTAGGCGCTAAGCGGCCTGCTGAAGCACTTTAGCCTCCTCAGTTTCAGGTGGTACACGTAGTAGTTTGCTCTTCATTGCTTCGACCTTTCTCAGAGGGTAAATCTTCTTGGCCTTGTTGTAGGCGTCTGAGGGTATCTTGCCTAGTGTGAGCTCCTGCACGAAGTCCTCGAAGTTGAGCTGAGAAGCTCTCTCCTCAACCACCTCTTTCATGATAGCTCTTATAGCGGACTTCTGGGAAGTCTTAGCTCTCTTCACAGTCACTGCAAGCATCGAGACTCTCAGCATGTAGTTATCCTTGGTCTCCACGTTGAATATGCTGTCTATTCTTGAGGAGCCCCTCCTAACGAGGCTTCGAATGTAGTCCCTCGCCAAGGCGTGTCCCTTAAATATCGTGTAGGCCTTGTCCCCCTCGACCTTCACTATCTGGAAGTGCAACTTTATGTGTTGATGAGAGAAGTCATTTGTTATGTTGTAGAGCGTAGTCCATATGGTTCGCCTTATCGCCTTCTCAGGTGAAGACACTAAGGCCTTGCCTATCTCGGTGTAACCGAAGTACTTGGGAGCAAGTATGGTGATCCACATCTTTGGCGGAGCCCTGATCGCTCGTGCTCTTCTCGACGACAAGGCTTTACCTCCCCTTTTTGGGTGTCAAAAACCTTAAGACCCGGCAATTTAAACCTTTTGAGGTCGTCGGAATCAAGAGTGCTTCAAAGAGAGCTTTAGAGCTGGCTGAAGACATGAGAGGATGTCGTTCATAGTGTTGAGGAGTGAACCTATGTCTGAGGAGCGCAGCGATATCTCGAGGATCTCGCCTCGAACCCTCACGGCCAACTGAACCCTTTCAGGCAGCTGAACGTTGTCAGGCTCCAGCGCCTCGCTCAAAGCCTTAGCCACTAGGGTTGACGCCGCGTCAACGCGTATAGTCAACGAGATCTCCATGTCGCCTCAACCACCACGTGCAAGCCTCAAACCCATAGTCTTGTCCAGAAGCTTCAGGAAGACGTCGCAGCCCTCTTCTGGAATTATAGCACCAGCTGCTACAGCGTGACCTCCACCACTACCTCCAACCTTCTCAGCTGCCTCCTTGACCAGAGGGCCTATGTCAACACCTCTACGCGAGAGGGATTCGTGAACTCTAACTGAGACCTTAATCCTCCCATGCGAAGACGTCGTTAGAGAGACGAGTGGTCTACTCACATCACACATGTATGATGATAAAACTATTGACGACACCGCTCCCAAAACCCTGTCGTCAACTAATCCGCTCAGCTTTAGCACCTGTATGTTGTTGAGAAGCCTTATGTAAGAGGGGTCATTGCGTATTAGCGATAGGTACTGCGCCAACCTCCTCCTGTACTCGAGCGATATGGCTTCAGCCTGGCTTAGAGCCCTCTCCCTATCGCCAAGCCCAATGGCCAGCCCCACCCCATGCCTCTTAAGCCTCCCACACGCATTGAGTAGCTGAGCGTACTCGTGGGCATACCTCAACGGCGAGGATTCAGCCTCAAAGAGGAATTCGTAGGTGAAACCGAAGAGGGAGTCCACAGCTTGAGGATTTATGCCCTTAGCCAAGAGGTGCTTGATGAGTGCAGTGGCAAGCCTAGACTTCTCCTCAGGACGTAGGTCTCCATAGGTCATAGGGGAGCCGTCAGCCTTCTTCGCCGGTATACCGGTCACTTCAAGGAAACGCTGGCACGCCGCTTCATCGTATGTTAGACTTGGGAGCAGGGGGTCAACTGTGTACATGAGTGACTTTACAAGAGGATATCTCGGAACTCCGTAGAGCCTCAAGCCAGAGGAGCTCGAGATCCACCCCTTACTCATAGCCTCTTCAACTATGAGCTTATTCGGGCCTACAAGACCGTTAGGCGCGCTATCCTGCCTATCACCGACTGCTCCCGTCACAGCGAGATAGGCCATATCGTGATCTACTAGGTTCAAGTGCTTGGCCACGAGGTATGCTAAGCCTGAAGCACTTATCTCTCTCCCACCGTTAATCCCAACTAGGTGAGGATTTACCTCCCACGTGTCCTCTACCTTCACCTGTCCCCTTAGAGGTTCATGGTGGTCTAGCACGATGGCTGGCGTGAAGCCCATCTTAGCTATACTCTCTATGGACGAGCTCCCCAAGTCCGTGAACACGTAGAAGTCTCCTCTAGGCAGGGACTGTAGAGATAGCTCGTCCAGCTGATCCACAACCCTTATCACGAAGTCCCTGTCGAGCTTCATGAGTAGCCTGGCAATTATGGAGGCAGAGGCCAAGCCGTCGGCGTCGTAGTGAGTCACCAAGACGTAGAGGCCTGAGGCCTCCCTCAGCTTTTCAGCTACTCGTGAGGTAAGGCCGCTTAAAGCTGAGAAGTTGCCTCCACTCACAGGTTAAACCCATATCGTGAGACCTATTTTAAGGTATTAAGCTTATCTTCTCGGGCTTGTAGCTCCAGTCAGGCGGTAGAACTCCCCTCCGCTTGTAGTACTTAGCTAGCCTGTGTATCTTCGACTCAACGAGCTGAAGCCCCCTGAGCGAGAAGTAATCCTTAGGATGCTCCTCAAGGTGCCTCCTAATCCTTATAGCCCTTCTAATGAGGTTTCCGAGATCCTCAGGTATCTGAGGGGCTAAGCCCTTCTCAGCGAGCACCTGCGTTATCTTCTTGCCTATAATGCTCTTCGTGAGGGCTATTCCATGTTGATCCCTCAACAGGATCCCTATCATGGAGGGCGGATAGCCCTTCTTGGCGTACTCCACTATGAGCGAGACCACTTCGTCCTCCGATATCTTCAGCTTAGCCGCTACATCGCTAGTAATGGGCCTAGTCGAATGTGACTTTCCCTTCTTCTTGTTCTTACGCATAGCCCTAAGCCACCTTAACCCTACTCTAACAGCTAGATATACATAAATATTGCGTGTGATCACTCTATGCCTATGGTACGCAACCTAAAGTTCGTGACTGGGAACCCTCACAAGGCAAGAGAAGCCATGAGCATCTTAAGGGAGTTGGGAGTAAACGTTGAGGTGAGGATACTTAAAGTTGTGGAGGTGCAGGCAGACGACATAGTAGAGATCGCCTCATTCAGAGCTCACAGGGCATACGAGGTCATCCGTGAGCCCCTAATAGTCGAGGACGCAGGCCTATTCATAGAGGAGCTGAAGGGGTTCCCAGGTCCCTACTCCTCTTATGTGTTTAAAACCATAGGCAATAAGGGTATACTGAAGTTGATGAAGGACGTCAGTAACAGAAGAGCCGTCTTCAGGTCTGCTGTGGCCCTCCACGATGGAGATCGCGTCACGGTGTTTATAGGTGAAACTTGGGGGGTGATAGCGCGTGAAGCTAGAGGTGACTCGTGGGGGTTCGACCCCATATTCGAGCCCGACGAAGGTGGAGGGCTGACGTATGGAGAGATGACGTCTGACGTCAAGAATAGAATATCGCATAGGAGGAGAGCCCTCGAGAAGCTGGCCAGCTATATCTTGAGGACGAGTTCTCTAAACATTTAAAAGCCCCTGAGGACAAAATCATCTCTGATTTAAAAGGGGTTTGAGAGGGATTTAAGGTGTCGAGGCGCCCTGTAGATGCGGGTTCGCTGAAAACCGGGTCCTTCATAGTGATAAATGAGGAGCCTTGTAGGATAGTCGAGGTCGAGAAGTCCAAGCCTGGAAAGCACGGTTCAGCCAAGGTGCGCATAACAGCCCTAGGCATATTTGATGGGGTCAAGAGGAGCATAGTGGTCCCAGTAGACCAGAAAGTAGATGTGCCCATCATTGAGAAGAGCGTGGCTCAAGTAATATCGATGACGCCCACGACGATACAGCTCATGGATCTTTCCACTTACAACGTGTACGAGATAGTCAAGGATACCGTCGAGCCCGAGATAGTGGAGAAGCTCACAGTAGGCTCTGAAGTTGAGGTTTGGGAGATCCTTGGAAGGAAAAAGGTAATGCGAACCCGCTGAGCCAAGATACTGAGCTTCAGAGGCTCTTAGGTGGGAGCGTTAAGGTTGCTGACGGTGGGGGTAACCGGGAGGAGAGACCTCAAGAAGGTGTTGAAGCTAGTTGAAGACCTGCTTCTTCACTTGGAAAAGCAGGACGTAAAGGTACTGGTGGATCGAGACCTAGCTTTATCTCACCCAAGCGAGAGAGTTAGAGAAGCTGCGGGGGACAACAAGGCAATCAGGAGGGCTGACGTAGTCGTAACTATAGGCGGCGACGGCACGATACTGCGTGCAGTCAGAAAGTTTGGTGCACCCCTAAGGGTTCTGGGCGTCAACATGGGCTCCATGGGCTTCCTCTGCGAGGTCGATCCTCCTGAGGTCTTTTCAGCTCTAGACAAGATCATAAGGGGTGAGTACAGAGTACAGAGGGCCCGCATGTTATCCCTGTTCATCGACGGTGTATGCAGGGACTACGCGTTAAACGACGTGTTCGTGTTCACCCCGAAGCCAGCGAAGGTCATAGACTTCAAGGTCGACGTGGATGGAGTGGAGGTCTTCAGCGGGAGAGCTGACGGGGCGTTGATATCAACCGCCGTTGGATCAACTGCCTACGCCATCTCGGCTAACGGCCCCCTCATAGATCCAGAGCTCGACTGCTTGGAGCTGGTGATCATGAACCCCCTAAACCTCGGCGTCAAGCCATTCATATTTTCAAGCAGCAGCACTGTGCGAGTAACATTCCCACCTAGGAGCAGGCGTGGAGCAGCTGTGTACTGCGACGGTGTGTTGACTGCCGTGGTCCAGAAGAAAAGTGTGATTGAAGTTAAGCTCTCCGAGCTCTACGTGGACTTCTTGAGGGTTAAGGAGGTCAGAAGCACGTTTTATAGAAAGTTCTACGATATTCGTATTCGTGGAGAGAGGAGGTAGTAGACCTAAGGAGCCCTGCATAGCCGTCTTAGACGCCACCGCTGTGCTTTGTGGGGGGCTCGAGGTCTTAAGGGAGAAGCTCTGTTATACCGTGCCTGAGGTCCTAGAGGAGGTCAAGACGACTAGGCATAGAGCGCACCTCGAGGCCTTCATGGATCTAGGCCTACTGAAAGTATCGACGCCTCCAGGCTCCTACGTGAACAGAGCTTTAGAGGCCGCTAAGCGCACAGGGGACTACGAGAGGCTTTCGAAGACCGACCTTCAAGTTATAGCCTTGGCGCTTCAGCTATCAGAGGAGCGTGGAGAGAGCGTGGAGCTTGTGTCAGATGACTACGCAGTTCAAAACGTGGCGTCGCACTTAGGCGTGAAGTACAGGAGCTTGAAGGTTAGGCCCATAAAGCTCAGGGTGAAGTGGGCCTACAAGTGCACCGCCTGTGGAAGCATACAACAGGAGTACGTCGAGGTTTGCCCCATATGTGGCCACAAGATGAGGAGAGTGTCGTTGAGGCGCGAAGAAGTATGAGGCCTCGCTACAAGCCATCTGAAGCTGCCCTTAAAGTCCTGTCCTCGATATACGGATCTGAAGTTGAGAGAGTTGTGGAAGCACTCTCGTCGCCGGGAGAGTGGTACACGATCAGGGTCAACACTCTTAAGGCACCTCCAGATGAGGTCGTGAATGCCCTACTGGAGATGGGGCTTGAAGCCAAGCTTGTGGCTGGCGTTGAGGAGGCAGTTCAGATAAGGGTTCTAGGGCCCTTCGACGTGCTCGAGCTCGAGAAGAAGGTCGTGGTTGACAAGCCTACAGCCGAGTCTGTAATGGTTGGAGCTGACGTCTACATCCCCGGCGTCAAATCCATGAAGGGTGTGAGGCGAGGCGACGAAGTGTCCGTCGTCAGCCCGCGAGGAGACCTCGTAGCCGTCGGCAGAGCGGTCATAGATGGCAGGGAGCTTTTCAGGTTGAGGAGGGGTTTAGCTGTCGAGAACTTAAAGTCACCCTACAAGATACCTCCCATCAGGGAGTTAGGCCTATTCAAGTCAGGAGTCTTGTATCCTCAGTCTCTGCCTTCAATACTCGCAGTTAAATCCCTTAACCCTCAAGCTGGAGAGGTCATAGTGGACTTGACGGCTTCACCTGGAGGAAAGCTTACCCACGCAGGTCAGCTCATGAGGGGTGAGGGCCTACTGATAGGCGTTGACAGGTCCCCAAGCAAGATTAGGGCTTTAGAGGAGAACGTTGCTAGGCTTGGCGTTAGGAACGTGAAGCTCTTGTGCATGGACTCGAGGTACATAGACCTCGAGGTGCCGCAGCTGAAGGGCAAGGTGGATGCGGTGATCGTGGATCCTCCCTGCTCAGCCTTAGGTGTTAGGCCTAAGCTATACGACAACCTGACGTCGAGAAGCCTTAGAGACCTCGCGGAGTACCAAAAGCAGTTCCTGAGGGCAGGGTTCAACCTCCTAAAGCGGGGAGGCAGGATGCTGTACTCCGTGTGCACCATGAGCATCGAGGAGTGCGAGGAGAACTTGAGGTACGCGGTGGAGGAGCTCGACATGCAAGTAGCTCACGTAGAGCGCATCGAGGGCAGCCCAGGCTTGTGGAGCGTGTTTTCCGAGGCGCGTAGAGCCGTGAGGTTCCATCCACACGTACATGGGACTCCAGGCTTCTTCTACGCAATCCTAGTCAAGGAGAACTAGCGCCTTCTCTCGAAGAGCACCTCACCGCTTAACCTGTTCCTGACGAGTATGACCCTGTGGAAGGGTATGACCACGTCCTCACTCGACCCCTGATCCCTATAGGTGAAGCAGCCCCTGAAGACGCCTGTGACCATCGAGAAGGGTATGACCTTGACGTCGCCCGGGCACCCCCTATGCACTATGTGTATTTCGTAGTCCTGCAGGTGCTGCGGCTCACACCACAAGATCTTGTTGAGCACATCCCTAATGCGCAACCTCGATCATCCTCTCTCGGCCAACCGAAACCCCCTTAGCTAGCACTAGGAGGTTGTCGGAGGGATCCACGTCTCTAACCACTAGGCCTCCATAGGTCTTCTCCACACGAGAGACGTTACGCGCTCTCTTAAAGTAGCTTACTATAACTACTCCTCTCCTCGCTAAGCACCTCAAGAGCCCCTTCAAGGCCCTCAAAGGGCTTAAGCAGTTCTGAAGCACAGTCAATGACAACACTAAGTCGAAGGACCTAGGCCTAAAGGGAAGGGCCTCGACGTCCCCCAAGATTAAGTCCACGTTCCTAAACCTCTTAAGCCTCTCCACAGCCCTACGTATCATCCCACGAGAGAAGTCCAAGCCGACAACGTAGCCACAACAAGAGCAGAGAAGCTCCGTTATCAAGCCGACGCCGCAGCCAGCATCCAACACCACGTTAGGCCTATGACAGCCAGGCCTAAACAAGCCAGACAGTCTAGAAGCAGCCCTAAACTTCCTAAGCTGCTCTTCACCGTAGAGCTTATCGTAAAACCTCGAGACAACATCGTAAAGCATGATTAACGTGCGTTTCCTAGCGGAAGCCACACCATAATAGCAGCATCCCTCCCCTATCTCCTTTACCCATCGAGAAATCAAAGTTAGCTTTATAGGGAGAAGGGAGGAAGAGAATGTGAGGAAGGAATGACGGTTCCCCCGGAAATAGCATGGCTAATCCCAATATTCGTGCCCTTCATAATAGGCCTACTCATAGGTGTGATCATAAAGAAAGCCCTGAAGCTTGCCATAGCCATAATAGCCCTAATAATAGTCCTAGTGGTCTTCGGCTACATCACCCTGCCCTTCGAGGACATAATGGCCGCAGCCATGAGCATACTGCCAAAAATACAGGAGCAGCTGGGACCCCTCATAAACGTGATACCATACTCCTCAGCCACCTTCATAATAGGCCTAGTCATAGGCCTATGGAAGGGATAGGCCTAACACACGGCGTCAGCACCTTACCGTCTCCTCATCCCGCAAGGTCAGGGTGAGAGGAGGCTCATCACTCAAGAGATAGAGCAGCAAGCCACCTTATAACACTTCAGACAGCTAGGCCTACCTCTCCTCGTAGCCCTCAACCATGCGGTGACCACGGAAATAATGTGGAAAAGCTCAACGATAGGTAGGCCTAACAACACCTCAAGCCGGAAAACAGTAGTGGTAGCGGGGGGTGGATTTGAACCACCGATCTCGGGGTTATGAGCCCCGCGGGATAACCTGACTTCCCCACCCCGCTTCCAAGAGCATTAATTCCTTAAAGGAAGCTCTCTCAAAAACCTTTCTCATAACCTCAAAGCACAGCCGGAGAGAACAGCCATTTAAACGAGCGCCACACACCCCTCCACTTCCACTGGAGAGATGAAGCCGGAACCTACAGTATAACAGAATTATCACTTACATTACTAGCTCCTGCGTAGCGGAAAACGATATATAATTAAGCCACGAACAAAAACAACTGGAGTATAATATCTTTTCTATAGTTTTTCACAAGTAGACAAGAGTATTACTGCAGTGGAAGTGGAGGGGTCAGGGGGATTGTGGTTTCCTCATTGGATCTAAGCCTTTTAAGCACCCTTATTCACATGTACCTTAGAAATCATGTTGCAACTGTAGACAACGCGACCTCATTAAAGATATACAGTTTCATTTAAAAACCATGGAAAATTGCTTTCTACTCTTGCTTTAATTGTAGTTAAGGGGGAGACCCCTTTGCTTCCAGTGGAGCTAGCATTTTTCCTTTCGCCGCAGCTGTTCTCTACTGTTTGAATGTTTGTGAAGATTGTTTCGACCAGAGATAGCGAGGTCTGAAGACTTTTTACATGAACTTTTCATTTTCTGATGTAAAAGCTGGTAATAATAAAGTTAAAAAGCTGTGAATTGTGAAAGTGAATTGTGAGCTGTAGAGAGTAGTTTGGGGTCTCTATGACGTTCAACGACTTCAGGTTCACG